>Ga0307928_10003098_pt1 | contig 12718 bp, 13 predicted proteins | sample AceLakmetagen232_FD_201815 | JGI IMG/M metagenome (GOLD analysis project Ga0307928, IMG submission 201815) | Saline water microbial communities from Ace Lake, Antarctica - #232 | ecosystem: Environmental > Aquatic > Non-marine Saline and Alkaline > Saline | place: Antarctica: Ace Lake... | reverse complement strand
ACGGGGGGCCTTCTCCTTCAAGCGCTCCAGGGCTCGGCGCAGTGGGCGATCCCGGTCTGCCCGGTTGCTGGTGCTGACCCGCATGGGAAAGATGAGGAGTGCGATCCCGAGGAGGACGAAGATTAATTCCTGCACGGTGCCCCCTTCAAGGCTCGCCGGTAGGGCCTGGGTGGCCAGTCCCTCATTCGCCTAGACCATGCGGGATTCCATCCGGCCTCCCGGAGCTCGTGGTACCTGGCTCGCCTCTGATCCTTGGTGATGTGCTTGCCCCAACTCCACTTCATGCCTGACCCCCTCCAGGCGGCAACTGTGCGCACCGGATAACCCCCGCGGCCACTAGTTTTTTGCGCCGGCGAGGCCAACAGGACCGGCAGTAACCGTGTGTGACTGCTGGCCCCTCTGCGGGCACGGCCCGCCCGCAACCTCTGCAGGTGACCTTCTCTATGGCTCTTGCCTTGCTGCCTCTCAAGAGACGATCCCCCTGCAGGCGGCGGCGATTCGCTCAGCGATGTCAGCGTTGTCAGAATGCACTTGAGCAATCTCGTGTCCTGATTGCAGAATGTAGACGGTGAATGTACCAGGTCTCCAGTTGTATGGCCCGTCAGCTTCCCAAGGTGTCGGTGTGTGTTGCCTTTGGGGTGTGGCGTTGCCCTTGTCAGTTGTCGATGGCATGGCTGCTATCTCCTTCCTGCTTTAATAGCCTGGGGTATCCCTCCTCAGAGGAGCCCTTTTCCTGGGGGCAGAAGCCCCATGGGGGCGCCGACCGACCCGACGCAAGCCCGAGCCGCAGGCGAGTGAGTGTAACGAACTTGGGCTTGCGGTAGGGGGCGAGCAGAGCGAGCAGGCGGTGCCCACAATGAGCCTGCCCCAGGAAAGAGAGGATTCCTTTTTGCGGCCATGGAACAGGCCGCATGAAGCACTGGTGGGTGAGTTGAACGTGGTGGTATGCTGCCAGCTTGCGGCTGCGTTGGTGGTGCGTGGTGAGTGCTCGGACCCGGAGATCTGCGGCGGGTGGGAAGTGAATCGCTGATCGGGCGAGGCTGTTAGGTAGAGGGCGCGAGAGATGGGGGCAGTGAGCACATGAAGGTGTGGTGACTGAACTGGTGACAAATGAAAAGTGGCGGCGGCGGCGCGGGCGAAGTCGCCGGAGCGCCGACAGGGTTAGTTGTAGGGTGCGCGTGTGGCTGACAGCGGAGAATAGTGATACGTATGTAAGTAGGGGGGGGTAGATAAAACAAGGTTCTCTAACTACATACCGCGTATGTATGTGCGCGCGGGGGGAGAGGGGCGGGGGCGCCTCAGCGTCAGAGAAAAAAAACGTCTATAGTGGCAGATTCCGTATAGCAGACGGAATCTGAGGCTGGATTGTGTTCGGGTTTGGTTTGGGGTATGTTGCGCGGGCTGTTTGGGGGAGTTCGGTCGTCTCAGCACGGTGAGACGATGGCGAAGAAGAGGGCAAGAGTTGGCGCGAGCAGGAGGAAGGTAGAGGGTGGAAAATTTCGCGCGCGGCGAAGGGACGGTGGTAGGAGGGCCGACGCTAGGGGTGGGAGCAAGAGCGCCACCCAGGGCGCGAGGCGGGAAGTGAGAACGGCGATAGGAGGGTTGGGGGAATAGGGGAGAGGTGGAGGCCTGCCCCGCGAGGGCAACGGGCGCCCGGTGGAGGGATGAAGCTGCAGGTGGTAGATGAAAGTGGGGGCAGGAGTGAAGGGCAGTTGGCTACGATGAGAGTGGGGAGGGCCATGTGGGAACATGGTTGCACTATGCGCTTATGTACCATTGGGCGAGCGGAGCGACGGCCAAGGCCCATACATAAGACCGCATAGTGCGAGGGAGGCGGGGGGGGCCTCTCCCGCGGTGGTACCTGGGTATCCTGCGAAGAAAGCGCAGTGCGGTCGACGCTGGTGGGGTGCACGGTGGCAAGCTGAGGTGCCCGGAGCGATGGTGAGGGGGTGAGAGGTAGTGGGAGTGTCGGGTGCCGAGGAGCGCAGCCACGGTGCGGGGGGCCGCTGGTGGAGAGAACGGCGGGCCGGTGTGGCCGCGTTTCAAGGGAAAAATCTACCGCTGGCCACACGGGCCGGGCCGCCGAGAAAGGAAAGCACTGACGTGGAGGGGCGGGGCGCCGGCGAGAGGAGACGGAAGAGACGGGCGCCGGCATGGGCCAGGGTGAGCGCCGATTTTCGACGGGGGTGGCTGGGTGGGGGCGCGACACGCCGGCAGACTTCTCTTCGAAGAAAGGCGCCCGATATGCGGGCGACGCCCGCAGAGGGTGGCCCAGCGACAGGCGCTGACTGAGGGTGGGGCCGAGGCTAGAAGCGGAGCGAGCGCACGAGCTGGGACGGCCAAGCCCAGGGAAGCCGCAGGGCCGAGCCGAGGCGGAAGCCGAGGAGGAAGAGGAGCGCCCAGAGAGGCCAAGGCAGGAGCGAGCCGAAGCCCACGGCGCCGGAGCGCACAGCGCGAGGCCCGAAGCGGAGGGAGCCAAGGAGCCAGATGAGGAGCTCCCCAGCGAGGAAGGGCGCGAGGAAGAGGAGGACCGCGCCGGCGAGCTGCCAGAGGCCGGGCTGAGGCGACCCAAAGGCCGGAGTGACACAGACCACGACGAAGCACAGAGCAAACCAGAGAAGCGCGAGAGCAACCACGAGGCACCTCCCGAAGCAAAACTCCCGCGAGCAAGCGACCGCCGCCCGCCCGCGAGGCAACGCCAGGCGCAGCGCACGGAGAGGGACCCACGGAGCCCGAGGCGCGAGCCCTGGACGATGGTGCGAGCACTGCGAGCGCCGAGGGGGGCGCAGCGAAGCCGGCAGGGGGAGCGTAGCGACCCCCGAAGTGGGAGGGTCCCGGCGCTACAATGAGACATGCTGCGGGCGGGCTGAAGGACGTCGGACAGCGCCCGGTGGAAAAACAAAGCTAGATCCGCCATTTGACGCCCTGAGAGCCAAATCTGAGCGTCGGAAAACGGGGGTGCGGTGAGATGTATGGAGAACAGGCGTTCTAAATGGGCGGCGCACGCCCTGTGGTCAGACGGTGGAGGATTTTGGACCGGCGCCGGATAACTCAGGGGGTGGGGTGGGGCGGGGGAGGGGGACAGGCGACCATCATCAAGACACGCCATCATGTGGCGACGGGGTAGGCGCGATCACACGTGAGACGCTCGAGGGGGGGGACCCTTGATCGCGGGTGGAGCCAGTGAGACGCCCGATAGCCGCCCCATGGTGAGGGCCGGTGATCGCCCCTATGGGTGGTGAGACGCCCCATAGCCGCCCGATGGTGGGTGGCTGGTGAGGGTGGTGCCCGGTGTGTTCACTGGGTGTTCACTGGTAAGGGGTGGAGGGGCCTCCAATGATGCTGTAACGCGTTCGTGGGGCATTACGCACCTTTGCATTATGGTAAGTAGGGAGTGGCAGATTCGGGGGTCGTGGGGAGAAGTGGAGTAGGGGGGAGCGTGGATCAGCGGTCAACGACGGTCACACACACCGACACACCGACGCCATAGACAGCGCGGCAGGTATTGCGGTCCGGGTTGGGTAGTATAGGCTTGACAGGGTCCGTGGGTTCGAGTGCGGAGGCAATGGGCAGGGTGAACGCGCAGATGGAGAGGACGATGAGGATGGCGACGACGAGTAGTGCGATTGCCTTCTTCACTTGAGCCTCCTGACCTCGGGTTGCGGGGGCAGAGTAGCGTATCGGAGGGTCGTTGTCAAGATGGTGCCTAGAACAGGGGGCCGCTGCAGCACAGGGCGACGAAGAGGGCGAAGGCGATCGCCCACGGGATGAGACCGGCCTCGGTGTGGAGCCAGGCGGGCCACATGCGGGCGTGGAGGCCGTAGCCGTGACGGCCGAAGAGGTTGAGAATCCACTCGTGGTCGAGGATGAGCCACGCCGGCAGGCCGCAAATGAGGAGCTCCGGCCGCTGCCAGAAGAGGTAGGTGAGGGCGCCGATGATGGGGATGCGGAAAAAGATAGTAGCAGCTGAGCGCCAGCCGGTGCCGGTCCCGTGGTAGATCCGGGCGACGGGGCCGACATTGAGATCGTCGAGGGGCCAGTGGGAGAGGATGGCCAGCGGGAGCGCGAGCCACCAGCGGCCGGCGCTGGCCTCCTGGAGCGCGACACCGGTCAGGACGTGAAACTCACCCCATGCCATGGGGCACCTCGTCTGCGGGCTTCGGTGGTGCGTAGCGGGAGAAGAGGTCCAAAAAGTAGTTGCGGACCGCCTGGACGTCGGCGGGGTCGGTGAGGACGACGCCCAGTTCGGCGTTGGTGGTGACTGCGCGGGTCGATATGTTGTGGGTGCAGACGATGGCGGTGTGGCCGTCGAATACCCACAACTTGGCGTGGATGATTCGCCGGGAGTTGCCCAGGCGGACCTCGACGTGGCAGCGGCGGAGCCGCGAGGCGGTCTTGTGGTTGATCTTGCTGAGGTGGGTCTTGCCGGCGTCATTGTGCAGCAGCGCCTGGATTTTCACGCCATGGGCGGCGGCGTAGCAGACCAATCGATTGATTTCCTGGGCGGTGCCGGCCTGCTGGTGGTCGTACCAGGCCCACTCGTAGACGGCGACGAGGATCTCGCGCTGGGCGTGCTTGATGAGGGGTGCGAGGGTGGAGAGGTACTGGCGGTCGAAGAATACTGACATTAATCGCCTGGCTCGTACGCAGGGCAGTGGCCGAGCGTGAGTTTCTGGTGGAAGGTGTAGGCTCGTTTTGTGTAGAGGGTGTCGATGCGAAGCGCTAGGCGGACGATGGAGGAGACGCCCCCAGCGTCGTCGGTGAGTGTGACGACGTCGTAGGGCTCGAGGACGGCGTTTATGGGGGTCTGGACCCAGCCGTAGTGTGCGCCGCGGATCTTTGCGGCCCCGATCTCGCGCTCGACGCGGTACTGAGCTCTGGCGCTGGCATTGTAGTCGGGCTTGGTGATGAGCTGATACCTGTCGTAGCCGGACAGGATGTCGTCGAACTCGAATGCGGCCTCCGAGAGGAGCTCGGCCTCATACTCCGCGTAGTTCGGGTCCTGGAAGCCCTGGCCATAGCTGCCACGGTAGAGAATGGTCGCGTCGCCGTAGTGGGAGTCGTACTCGTAGTCGCTCACCAGGTCGGTGGGGGGGGCGATCAGGCGAAAGTAGTCGTCGCGCTGGAGGCCCTTGCACTTCAGCATGTTGAGGAGATTCTGGACCGCCCACCTCGCGTTGTAGTTCCTGTTGATCCTGAAATTGGGCTTGAGGTTGGACAATTCCGAGTCTCCGGATTCATTGGAGAGACGGAAGCCGACACGGGCGAGGACCCAGCTGAGGATGTTGAAGATAGTCTCTGCGTCCGAGTCCCACTCAATCGCGCGGCGAGCTCTCCATCGCTTCATGATGTTCCACATGGACTCAGCCCGGATTTGGATGGTGCCGAGCACGCCTGTGGGATAGAACGCACGGAGAGGGAACCAAGAGGGAGATACGTTGCTCCAGCCGGTGATCCAGAAGTGTGGAGTCGCGGAATACTCGTCGCCCGTGAGGGTGTGGTAGCCGAGTTCGAGGATCATGGCCCATCCGAGCTTGGCGAAGTCGTTGTAGGTGCCAGCGGTGTTGTCGAGCACAACTGTGAGTTTGGAGGTGGTGCGCTCGGGGTCAAGAATCTGCTTTATCTGAAGGACGTCGTTCGTCACATCGAAGGTGACAGGGGTGGCGTCCGCGTAGTAGACGGCATCGGGAGCGCAGAGAAAGACGTCAGTTGCGTTGTGGGCCATGGTCAAGCCCGTCTGTTCCGAGTAGTTGAAGGGTACAGGCTCGTGCCACAAGCACTGTACGAAGTCTGTGCTCTTGGGCGCGTGCGACCAGAATACGTGAATGCGCTCGGTGGGCCAAACGTACTTCTCGACGAAGGCAAGCCTGTAGACGTCGGTCTCGTCGACCGTGGGGGCGTAGTATTCGAAGAGCTCCGTCTCCTCGCGCTCCAGGATCGTGCGTATGCTATCCCAGTTGCCGGGGGCGACGGAGTAACCGTCGCCCCAAATGGTCTGATAGACGCCCCACACTTCAGCGGTGCGCTCGGCGGTGAGAACGATGTTCCAGTCCGCGGACCCTGCAGGCGTGCGGTGAACGGCGAGGCCGGTAAGCTGCGTGAAGCTCAGGCCGCTGTCGTCCTCAGCTGCCCAGGCGCCGCCGTTCCTGGTCGAGCCGTAGATATTGTGGCCCCTTGACCAGATGAGGCACTGCTCACCGCTGTCGATCATGCAGACGGCAAGGGCGCCAGCGGAGTCAGCGTCGAGACCGCTGTCCACGCCTACCGCCCAGCTCGCGCCGCTGTCGAAAGAGTACTTACAGTAGATGTCGCGGTTGAAAGTGTCCTCGATGTAGGCGATTATGAGGTCGGAGCCGTTCGCTGCGATGGCGACGGCGATCCCGGTCTCGCCGGTATCGGTCCAGTTGCTGTACGTGGAGCCCTCGCCAGGGCTCGTAACGCGCTGAACGTAGATCTTGTTGTCGTCTGGATCGATTCTCACCCGGACAAGGCTGCCGTCTGACGGTAGGGCTACGCCATGGGAGCCGAGGTCCTCGTCCCCCTCATACCAGCGAGCCCATTCGTAGAGCGTGGCGCAGCCGCGCGTGTTCTTGATTCGGACCCGCACAAGGGGCCGGCCGAGGCCGGTGGCGACGTTCCACAGTGGCTGCCACTGCTGGGCCAGGAGCATGTCTTCTGAAAGAGTCCTCATCGTCCACCTGTTCGGAACGCATGTGCTAGAATAAGTATAGCACGGGGTGTAAACGATGTTCGTAACCTCTCCCCTCTACTCGCTGCGGGCCTGGCGGACCATGAGCAGTGTGGCGACGTCGCAACTGTACAACGTGGAGGGGAGCTGTGTGTTCCGGCGAATGGGGATGCGGACGATTCTGAACCGGTACTACGTGCCCACGAATCCGCGGACTGAGCTGCAGCAGTCGTGGAGGGGGGGCTTCTCGTCTGCGGTGGCGTCCTGGGGAGCTCTGAGCGCTGACGATAAGCAGTCGTGGAATGAGTACCAGGACAAGCGCCGGCGCCGGCCCGTGATGTCGGGCTACAACCTGTATATTTCGAAGTTCCTCCTGTCGAACGGCAACCCCCTGATTCCTCCTGACGGACGTGCGTCTGCGAGATAGGAGTTGACAATTCAGCGTACAATCAAGAAGTAGCACACCAGTTCGGAACAGCCGGACGTGTGCTGAGCTGGACTAGGGGGGAGGTGATTTGAATTGACTAGGGTAACCGGCCCGATGTTCTCGCTGACCGCGAGTGGAACGCTCGGCGACGTCATAACCTTCTCGAACTGGAAGGGGCTGGCCTATGTTCGGTCGAGGGTAATCCCCGCGAACCCGCAGACTGACGGGCAGACGTCGTGCAGAAGCACCATGTGCGCGGCTGTGAGTTCTTGGCAGGCCGAGGACTGCCTGGATGCGACGTCGAAGACGTCGTGGGACTACTACGCGAGTGGGACTGGGATGAGCGGCTTTAACCGCTTCGTCAAGAAGTTCATCGAGACCAACACGCAGCACAGTTCTCCGTGGACGTGTCCCGATCCGGGCGCGCCAGCAGCGTGCTGAGTTGCGGCGTAGCACTCTGAAGGAGGTAGAGACGTGGGTAGGAGTGGGAAGGTAGTCTTTACCCCAACCAACAGTCATTGCAGGGTCAAGTGTAACCTGGTGTTCTCGGACATCAGGCATGGCTTGGCCCTTCATCGTATTATCAACGCTTTCACTGCCAGCGTGGAGCGAATGGAGGGCGGCAATGGTTCGATGGAAGGGGCGAAAGTCGCGGGTGCGGACCGGGCCTCTCGGAGAGGTCATAAGCCAGCAGGACGCCATGATCCTGCGGGCGGGGGGCACACTGCCAGGGCGTGCGCCTATTGTAGTGGAGGATGCCCCAGCGCCGGCGCCGGTTGTGGCGGGTCGGAGCCTGGGGGAGTTGCAGATGGGGATGGACGCGATCGTGTACGTCCACAACCATCGGTACGATCTGGCCACAATGGAGCCGACCAACGAGACGTCCCGGCGACGCTTTGAGTATCTGCTCCCGCACGTTGGCCCGCTGATACAGGGGAAAAGCGTGCTGGATCTCGGCTGCAACAAGGGCTTCTTGAGCCTGTGGTGCGCTGAGAATGGGGCGACCAGGGTCGTCGGTCAGGACACGGACCGGAGATATATCGAGCTGCTGCGCGAGGTAGGGGCGGCGAAGATGATCAGGAACGTGGAATTTACCGATCAGTCGGCCTTCAAGTTCGGGCGGGTGAAGTTGGTCCGGGACTATCCGGCGACGGTAGAGTACGACGTCGCCCTGGTGCTGGGCGTGGGCCACTACCTGACCTTCGAGGGTGGGCTCGACTGGCTCTACCGGCTGTACTTCCTGGGGTGCGATATCCTCTTCGAATTTGCGCCGGCCGCTACGGACCCGGTCCTGAGGTCGACCGCGAAGGATTATCCCCCTGACAAGGTAGCCCTGATGAATCTGAACACGATCAAGGCGAAGGTGAAAGGGCTGTACGACCTAGAGAAGCTGGCGAGGAGCCCCTATGAGGGTCGGCACCTGTACCTCCTGAGGAAGAGAGCTCTGCCCGGGTTGGCTTTTGCAGAAACGAACGCGGGTCCTCTTATCGCGAAGCACGTCCTGACCAAGGTGTACAAGCGGGGCGAGGATGAGGTGGTGGTGGTGAAGGCTCGCCACCGGCAAGATGCCCCTGGGACTGGATATAACCGCCGATGGGTGCGGGCTCAGCAGGTCCTTGCCAAGGATTTCCCGGGGGTAGTGGCAGACGTGCGCGGCCTGGTGGTGGGCAAAGACGGCGTAGTGGATGGGACAGTGGAGGAGTACCTCGACGGGAGCGGGAGCGCGGTGCAGGGGGCTCGTAACCTGTTTGACGTCCAGATGCGCCTCGTGGAGCTCGGCATGTTCGAGCTGGACTTTCATATTAGCGACGTCCGGGGGGCGTCGGTGGTGGACCTGGATTTCATCGAGGTGTTGACGCCGGCGAGCGAGGAGTACGGCCGTGGATGGACGTCGAGGACCTGGGTCCGGCGCAATGCCGGCGCGGTGGGGGCGAAGAATCGCCACAAGGTAGAGAGTTTCGGAAGCCGGATCGGCAGCGATGCGGATCTGCTTTCAGTTTTGCAGGAGTTTCGAAACGTCAAATTCTTCGGCTAGGAGCGTGAGGCATGGACGACGATCGACAGATGGTGCCGTTTCCCGAGGGCAAGGGCAAGGGGTGGAAGGCGATGTACGAGAACGTCTGCGGGTCCAGGCGGTTGCTCGAGGGCAATATCCTGGCGCATGACGTATTCCTGACGGAGATCGCCCGAGAGGTGAAACCGGGGGACCGGATACTCGAAGTGGGATCCGGAACTGGTGTTTTGGCCTATCCACTGACGACGGCGGGTATCCACGTGACGTCGCTCGACAACGACGAGGACGTGCTGTTCATGGCAGGAATCAACGCCGCGACAGTGGGCTGCGAGATCGAGTTTGTGAAGGGGGACGGGTTCGAGATCCCGTATCCTGCCGACAGTTTCCGCCTGGCGTATAGCCATGGGCTGCTCGAGCACTTCACAGATGCGGGGATCGAGCTGCTGCTGGATGAGCAACTGCGGGTGGCCCCTATCGTGGTGCTGGGGGTACCGCTCGATGGAATCAAGGGCATCCTCTTCGGCAATGAGCGGCTGATGTCGGTAGAGGAGTGGGTGGACATACTCGCGAAGTACGATCGGGTGCGGGGCACCACGTACATGGGCGATCAGATGCTGAGCATGACCTTGGTGCGGATGGGGGCAGGTGAGATCCGATGAGAGTCCTCCTCTTCAACGTACACACGCCTTTCCTGTACTCGCTGGCGGAGACGGGGCACGATTTGTTCTGCATGGAGGGCGGGCCGGCGAGCCTTGGGTGGGTCGAGTGGAATGAGGCCCAGCGGCCGCGGCCGGCGAACGTCCATAGCGTGCAGATGAGCGAGGTCCGGGAGAAAGAGTACGACGTGCTCGTGCTGCAGACGCCGAGGCAGTGGGAGCTCCGGGAACTGCTCTTTGATCTTCCGAGAGTGTACGTCGAGCACAATGTCGAGGGAGATCTCTGCAAGCACTACGTGGAGGACCCGAGGTGCATCGTCGTGTTCCATAGTGGGACCGCTGAGAGGCAGTGGGGGAAGCGGCCAGGCATGGAGTATAGGATCATCGAGATCGGGGTAAAAGACGAGTTCCTGGAACACACGGGGGAGACGGCCGAGGCCTTGGCTGTGGTAAGTGGGTACCGGCAGCGCGATAACTGGTGCCGGTACTGGCTGTGGAAACTGGCGGTGGCCACCTACCCGAACAGGGTGGTGGGCGGCATGAATGGGCAGATGGGGACTGCGGATTGGGAGTCGGCTGGGGAGATCGGGGAGCCGGTCGGGTCCTGGGATGAGCTCAAGGGGGTCTATGAGCGGAGCCGGGTGTACGTCTCGACGCCCTTGACCTTCCCGTCGATGGCTGAGGTCGAGGCGATGATGGCCGGCATGCCGATGGTGAGGGCGGGCGGCATTGAGGAGATCGGCAAGGTGCGCCAGCTCGTGAGGGAATTTCTCGAAGATCAGGACCGGGCGCAGTACGAAGGGCGGTACGCCCGCATGTTCGCCCAAACCAACTTTGGGATTGAGCGCTTCTGTTCTGAGTGGAACGAAGTGTTGGAGACGGTGAGTGGCTAAGGCAAGGGGGCCGCTGTTCTCGCTGGAGGCGCATGGCACGCTGTCAGGGACCATCTGCTATCAGCGGCGCCGGACCGGCGCGGCTGTGTTCGTGGCGAGGGCGCCAAAGCAGCCGGAGACGGGGCCGCAGCTGGCACAGCGGGCGAGCTTCGCGTCTGCGGTGTCGTCGTGGAGGAGCCTGGGCGCTGGGTCCATGGTCTGGTGGAATGAGAGGGCGCGGGGGACGGCAACCACGGGCTATCACTTGTACGTGAAAGAGTACCTCCTCGGCCTGGTGATATAGGCGCGGGCCAAGGTTGGAGGGAGTTATGCCGAAAGTTGAAGGGCCTTTGTTCTCAGTGTCCGCAGGGGGGACTCTTGGAGGCGCGGTTACGTTTGAGGGTGGTCCTTCGGGGCCGCGCGTTCAGAAAGTGCCGAGGCACCGGGACATGAAGACAGTCGGGCAGCTGGCGCACAGGGCGTCGTTCGCGAGTGGGGTGTCGTCGTGGAATGCGCTGGATGGAGCGAGCAAAGCGTACTACGAGAGCTTGGCTCAAGGCAAGGCAATGACGGGCTACAACCTGTATCTGAAGCTGTTTCTGCTTGCAGGACCGCCAGCACCTGAACCGGTGGAGGTGGAGTATCGAATTGCGGCGCCTATGGACTCTTGCGGTGTGGAGTGGTCTTACGGGGCGTGGTCGTGGAGGTGGTGGGTTTATGAGATTTACGTCGGGCGGATCAGTTCGAATAGCTGCAGGATGGGGCACGGGCTCAGATTCACAGGTGTGGCGATCCCAGCGGGCAGCACGATATTGAGTGCGAAGGTGAAGTACACCTGTTCGGACACTCAGACGTGGACGGTCCTGCGGGCGCGGATCACTGGTGAGAAGTCGGTGAATGAGGGTCAGTGGGATGATATGGGGGAGTATCAAAGCCGGCGAGGGACTGCGGCTGGGGGGCCGAATGACGATAACATTTTCTTGGCTGAGCAGGTAACCTGGGACGGTGTCGAGGCGTGGTACGTAGATCAGGAGTATGAGTCGGAGGAGATTGGAAGTGTTATCCAGGCGATTATAGATCAAGGGGCTTGGACGGGGGAGAGCGGGGCAGATGTGGTGTGCTTGTATGTGGACGATCACGAGGATCGGAGCTCGCAGGGTGCGCGGAGGGTTGCGCACGCATATGGTGAACTGCCAAGAGACCCGGCTATACTGCCGAGGCTGTGGGTAAGGTATCAGTAGTCAAGCGGACAGAAAGGAGAGAGCATCGATGGAAGTGCCAGAGCGGCTACCGTTCACGCTGAACACACACACGGGGAGCCCTACAGGGTACAGCGAGACCGCCGTGGTGCTGATGCGTAGCCTGATCGAGCAGGGCGTCGAGGTCCACTATATCTGCATCCACGACGATCACATCTACGAGACGCCGAGCTACGAGCTCCTCGTCAACGAGATGCGGAAGATGGAGCCCGAGGATGAGCCCATCCAGGTGGTGTACTCGATCGCGCCCCTGTTCCACCATAACTCGGGGAAGTACCGGGTCGGGTGGTCCATGATGGAGGTGGACCGGGTGTGTGAGCGGTGGGCCAGGGTCTGCAACCGGATGGATGAGGTGTGGGTGCCGACGCAGATGAACAAGGAGGCCTTCGTGGCTGGCGGCGTTGCGGTTCCGATCAAGGTGGTTCCACTCGGAATCGATACAAGGCAGTTCCGGCCGACGCTGCTGCCCATGATCTATCACGGGGACCACAAGTTCCGCTTCTACGCGAGCGGCTTCTGGCAGTTGCGGAAGAGGTGGGATCTCCTCATCCAAGCGTTCGGCGAGGAGTTCTCTGGAGAGAAAGAGGTGGGCCTGATCTGCAAGACGGTGGCCCAGCACGACCCGGACGACATCACGGGCCAGATCCACACGTGGATCGGGCACAGGTGCGACGATCAGATCGCCATAATCGAGGGCGCGTTTCCCTGGTGGGAATACGCCATGATGATGAGGGCGTGCCATGCCTTCGTCCTGCCGACTGCCGGCGAGGGGTACGGGTGCCCTCCGGTCCAGGCGCTGGCC
>Ga0307928_10003096_pt1 | contig 12727 bp, 24 predicted proteins | sample AceLakmetagen232_FD_201815 | JGI IMG/M metagenome (GOLD analysis project Ga0307928, IMG submission 201815) | Saline water microbial communities from Ace Lake, Antarctica - #232 | ecosystem: Environmental > Aquatic > Non-marine Saline and Alkaline > Saline | place: Antarctica: Ace Lake... | reverse complement strand
CCCATTACAGCCGCATTTCCACACTGATTTTAATTGATATAGAAACACCTTGCACCTTTATATCGAAATGATATTCTTATTATGTCAATTTAACCTATATACACAAACATTTATTTGAAAGGAGTCATATTATGAAAGGTGCAAATTTCAAACAACTTACTGAACTTGTTGAAGGCTTGATGAAAGCATGGCAGGTATATCCCATGAAGAAGGAATGTATCCCCAAATACCCTATCCGTGTTGATGCCGAGGATCCTACGGCATGCTATGTATGCTACGAAGAGGGATGTGTTTACTTTGATACAAACACAGGGCAGTTAGCTGAATTTGATGTTCTTACTGCATTACCTGATGGTGATGGTGACCCTGATTATGGCAAAACTTATAGGTCATTGCATATCGTTGATATTAACGCTGAAAATGTGATGATGATGCGGTATCAAAATGACGATGGGTTCGGTTTCCGGTTCTATAAACCAGTTCTTGTTGATACAAAAGAAGAATATTTCGAAATGATGAAAACATTATGAATAAGGTTAACCCATTACTGCAGAAAGATATTGATGCTATTTTCGAACTGGCTGAAAATAGTGTCGATGCCACAATAGCATTGTATCAACTGGCTTTCACAAAAGAGGTCTGGTATGCACTTGACGGCCCTATTGGGCATCCCCTGACCAATAAAGTTACCAGTGATTATATCTGGAAAAAAATGACCACTCTGGATACGGTAAAATGTCCCGGCTATATTGCCGGTGGCGCATGGCTTAACAAAGGCTTTGAAACTGCTGGTAAGGAATTAACCCTTGAAAATTGGACTGTGCAACTTCCTGTTATTGAACACGAAACTGTGGAAAACGAATTATAATTTGAGAAGGGGCAAAAAGCATGGCAAGCTCTCTGAACAAAGACGATCAAGATTCCCTGCAAGATTCCCATGGGAAAGAGGATATGTTAAACCATCGGGAAAAAGTTGAGCAGGCAAAACACTTTTTGAAGAAGGCAATTTTTGGACCGCCCACCAAATTCAAATCGAAGAAGGGAATAATTTTTAATGGCATCACTGAAAAAATTTAACCGTAAGCGCAAGGTAGAAGGCAAAGCACCCATGCATAACAGGGATGATATAGGCTATTCCGACGGTTGGGAATTGCACACTACTAATAAAGTTACTCTGGCCGCTGCCAAAGAGCAACGTAAAGAATGTGCCGAAAAAATTTTAACCCAGCTGGAAACTGACGAGAAAGCAATAAACGATGTGCTTATGGGCCCAATGCCCGGATGACGGCACGGAGAATGTAGATAATTTAACCTTTTGTCCCAAGGGTCATTTATGCCTTGCCATACTAGAAGTGTTTACAAGAGTGAAGGCTTTTATCGTCCTGTCCAAAATTTCAATCCTGGCAAGGTACAAGAGTATGCTGACCGGCTGAACTATAAGCTATAAAATATTGGAGAGTTAACCAAATGTCAAACACCACCACTTCTGTGAATGGAAGCTTATTTAACGATCACCTTGCACACCCCCTCCCCCCGATTGGCTGGGTTAAAATGAAAAAAGCGTCATTACCATGCCCACGGTGTAAAGCAACGATGGGAATGATGTGGGGTGGTGCGTTTAATAACTCTTATGGCTTTCAAGCGCCATGGGTAGAAAGACTTTACCTTGAAATGGAAGGGGTATCCCAAAAAGAGCAAGAATACTGGCAAAATCAGGATTATGATTACCGTGTAAAGCACAGTTGCCCAGGATGTTGTGACGAATATGACCCGTTATGCGTAAGGGTTGATGGGGATATGATTAAATGCCATTGGAGTAGATGGGGATCAGGCATATGCACAGAATGTTATTTACGGTTTTGGGGTTATTCAGATGATTTACCTAAATACAAACACCATAAGTATCACGAACCAATATCAAATCTGGTTAAGTTGGATGCACAATCACGCTTCTGGTATCGTGACGAGCAACCAACTCTTTTGACTCCCTATGAAACACCTTTATTCACATATAGCACACCTTGCATATCAATAACGAAATGATATTATCATTTTATCAATACATTATATCCACTGTAAATACTGAAAGGAGAAATAGATTAATGTCTGAACATTAATCTAAAAAGTTAATTGAAAAGGAGGGCATAAACAGCTATCGTGCCGTTGTTGTAGCACAGGCATTGCTTCAATTACACAGTGCTATTTGCGGGCTTAATACGGATGATTTCAAAAAATGGCAATCATTGCCGTTGTCTATACGGTTGGTTGAATTTGCACAGCTTGAGGAATTGAAGATTATACCTCAGACGATTGAAAGTGTGGATGCCATGACAGACGGTTATAAAAAGACTTGGACCCTGATCGCCGACGATAATAACGAAATTTTTGACGCAGCGTCATGGTTAATTAATGCACTGAGCAATATTGATATTGACGAGATGACAGATAAGCTTAAATTAATTAGAACTGCGCATGAAAACATCGACAGTAACATCAATAAAATAGGAGCTTTAAGTAGGTAACTAAAAGATTGGAAAATCTTGGAAATTATCGTTGATGAATCATCACCAACTAGCTCTGAGACTAAGGACGTAATTAAGCTGATGCTTACGGTGAATCATCGTCCTACGAGTTTGGTTTATCCGAAAGGATAGTTACCCTTGGATGTGCTCAGTCTGAGGCTCTAACGGAAGAGGAGAAAGTTCGATTCTTCTTTTATAGAGAACCAACGCTCATTGTCGAGAGCAAACATAATCCGAAAGGAGATGACTTAAATGTCAAATTTTAAAGTTTTTGTAGTTGATTCAGAAGGAACTCCGCTCCTGCCTACTAGTCAGGCCAGAGCTAGATTGCTTTTAAAGAAAGAGAAAGCTACTGTTTACTCTGTAATACCTTTCACTATCCAACTTAAATATAAGATAGATAAACCTATTGGTGAATTTAAATGTGGAATTGATGATGGTGCCAAATATGTTGGTATCTCTATTGGATATAATAAAAAAGTTATATTCGCTGGTAATATCGAATTAAGGCAAGATGTTAAAAGAAAAATGAAAGAAAGACATGATTGTAGAGTTGTTAGGAGAAGTAGAAAATTAAGAAATAGACCTAAACGATTTTTAAATAGAGGAAAAAAAGGATTCATAACTCCAACTATTAGAACCAAAAAAGAATCTATATTAAGAGTTATAAACTTTTTAAAGAAAAGAATTAATATAACCTCATGTGTTATAGAACATGGTCAATTTGATATTTCATCCATGAACAAAGGTTATAAACTCATAGGAGAAGAATATCAAAAGAGTGAGTATAAGGGTAATAATTGGAGACAGAAAGTATTGTTTAGAGATAATTATACATGTAGAAAATGTAAAACTAAATCTCAGTTACAAGCTCACCATATTAAGTATGTATCTAATGGTGGTACTAATTTAGTGTCAAATGGATATACACTTTGTAAAGATTGTCATTCTAAATTACATAAAGGTGAATGGAAATTAAAACAATCAAAAGCTAGTAATCTAAAATTCGCAGCGCATACTCAACAAGGTAAATGGTGGTTATTTGATAAACTTAAATCTATATTTAAAAAAGTTAATATTTGTTATGGTTGGATGACTGCCAAGAATAGAAGAAGATTAAACTTAGAAAAAGATCATCATTATGATGCATCAGCTATGATTAATTGTAATGATTATGAAACTAATATTTATAAAATTAAACCTAGAAGAACTAAAGTATGGGAAAACAACCCAACTAAAAAATGTACAGAGAAGAATGGGTTTAAACACTATGATATAGTTAAATCAATTCATAGAACCAAAGGAATTATTATAGGAAGCATAAGAAGTTTAAAAGCTAAAGTAATAACTTTAAGAACTTCTTTTGATAACAATTTCCCGGTTTCATATAACAAAAGTAAAATATTATGGAGACCTAAAGGTTTAATATTAATTAATAATTTTAACGGGTAAAGAAAGGTACCCTTGTAAACTTTTTCCAAGTTTACTAAACCAGGTTTTTAAGCTATGGAATTTCCAACACTCTATCATAAGAGTAAAACTGGCAAAATGGTCCAATGGGTTACCTGGACGGATGGAGGTACTGTTCACTCTGAACACGGTGACGTGGGCGGGACCATGATACCTTCATCTTATGAGGCTGAAGGTAAAAATATTGGGCGCGCAAATGAAACAGCACCAGCTGATCAGGCAATTAAAGAAGTCCAGGCAAAATGGAAAAAACGCCTTGATACCAAATACAGCCTCACGCCTGAAGAAGCGGAAAACCCTGTGTATTTGCCCATGCTTGCAGGAGCTAAATTTGAAAAGGTCAGCCATAAACTCAGCTATCCTGTTGATGTACAGCCTAAATTTGACGGTGTGCGCTGCCTTGTTTACTGGCGAAATGGAGAACTTGTATTCCTTTCCAGACAAGGTAAACTCTACAATATGCCACATATTAAGGCACAACTCGAACCTTGTCTGGCTAAAGAAATTGGCCTTGATGGAGAACTTTACTGTCATGGCAAATCATTTCAGGAAGTGACCAAGCTTGTTAAAAAATGGCGGCCAGGACAATCAGATCAGGTTGAATACCATGTTTACGATTGTTGGGGGCCCACTTCGGAAAAAATTGTGCCTTGGCATATCCGCAAATGCTATCTGGATAATTTATTGAAGTATAAATTATACGGATGCGCTAATGTAAAGCCCGTCGAAACCTTATCGGGTATGGATGCTAAGCACGTGCTAGAAATTCAGGGCGCTTATATTCAAGACGGCTATGAAGGTGCTATTGTGCGGGTACTTGATGCACCCTATGAACTTGGGCATCGTTCCAGCAATCTTATCAAGGTAAAAGTATTCCAGGATGCTGAATACAAAATTGTGGGATATAAAGAGGGTAAAGGCAAATTTGTAGGCTGTGTTATATGGCGCTGTATTACGCCTGAAGGTCTGGAGTTCAACTGCACACCTAAAGGCACGCTTGAAGAGAAAGCAGAGCTGTACGCTGCCGCTGCCGCTTCAATAGGGCAATGGTTAAAGGTGAAGTTCTTTGAACTGACTGATGATAAAATCCCACGCTTTCCAGTGGGCCTTGGAATACGCATGCCGGAGGATATGTAAAATGTATTCTGACACAGTTCGGTGTAATTGGTGTGAATGGCAGGGGGACAACAGTCTCTTGAATCTAAATTAGATTCATAGAAGCCCACGATCTTTAGTCGTGGGAGTTGTCACAGACACTTATTGACACATAATTCAGATGTGATATACTGAAAGTACAAACTTCTCATTTTATATTTTTTCAATAATTTTCGATGGGCTTGTGGGCAAGGGAGTAATTAACCCAATATGTCCGCAAGCCATCTTCTTTTTTGAAGCATACATTTTTGGATACTGGCCATCCGCATATTGTGGAAAGAGGTATCTGAGGTTCCCTGCTGGCATGGCTGTCTATAAAGCAAGTTCGATTCTTGGGCAGGGTTTGCCCCTCCTGTAAAAAGGATTCGGGTATTAATCTTTTTGATTAAATCTGTGAGCATGCTCCGCATAATTGTGTGGAGCATGTTTGCATTATACAGGGATATAATTTGTCATTTTATAACGAAATGATATGCTCTTATTGACCTTATATAAACATATCACTTTAAAATCTGAAAGGAGTCTGAGCATTATGAGAGCACTACTAATTGACATTGAAAAAGATCCTGAAACGGGGCGCAAATCTTACATTCTGTTTTCGCTTAAATCTGAACTTTTCCAGAAGTCTCTTAAAGAGGGCTTAATTATCCGGATAATCACTACCCGTGAACAGGCTGTTGAACTTGTGGGTGAAGAAATTGTATCCGTGTTTGAAAACAAAACTCAAGTATGGGGATTCATTTCCATAAAGGAGGCGCGTGCAAATGGAGCGCGAATTTAAAATAAAAGCTGACGGTGATAACCGGTTTGAAATTTATACTTCATGCCCAAAAGGTAACGGCTATATTGGAGGCACCCTACCATACATGAATATTCTAGTGGGTATTGAAGTTGCTTTCAAAACAGAGGATGGAATATGGCTTTTTAACGGTGCAACAACCACAAGAATATCTCTTGCAGCCTGGCATGATATGGCTGAAGCTACCGGCAATGATTTAGGCAGAATGTATCTTGCCCAGGCTAATTCAGCAGAGATAGAAAAAGAATGTGAAGCAGACGACCTTGTGCAACTGCAAGCAAAACTTGATGAAGCCATTGGTGGGGATACAGGAACTGATGCTGATTTTGGAATAAAAGGAGATGGTAATAACGATGCCCAATGCAAGATTTGAAAATTGGATACATAAACTAGACAAATCAAAAGTTAGGATGTTCCAAAACGCTTTAGGTAGTCCATTAAACAACTTTATTGACACGATGATGTTAGGGTTTACCGGTAAGTGTCAGCTTGATATTTGTAAGCTCGATAACTGGTTGCAATCTTCAATGGGTTATTCGGAAATAGACCACGGCTCAATGCAAGATTTTCTAATTTTAAAACCAGGTAAAGAACTGGCTGAGTTTGTTGAATCGCTTGTCTAAGAATGGAGATTTACACTATGGCAAAAGAATGGCAAAAATATTCGCGAGGCGCACGCTGTAAAAATTGTGCCTTGCTCAATCCAGATAAATTAAATTGTAAGCATTGTCCAAAAGGCACCGAACCTGAATCATGGTGTGGAGCCTGGCGTGCAAGAAAGGGGTTTAAACTTGCCAAACAAAGAACTGACACTTTACGAAACTGAAGCTATGCTGACCAAGCTGGATACGCTTGGGCCTTGCCGTATTACCAAACAACTGCCATCAGGCAAAATAGCCATCCTGCAGATTGCTGACCCTAACGCTGTATCATGGGTAACCAAATCAATACGGGAAATTCCATGTCGTTGGATTAAAAGCATTGAAGCAGCAATCAGAGTCGGTTTTATTGTCTATCGTAATTCAATGCGTGGATCCAAAGTCCGGAAAGGTAAATTCAAAGCGGATAGAAAAAAGGTCAAGATTAATCCTGAAGCAAATGAAATCAGTCCGGAAGATTTACAGGCAGCTGGAGAATACTATGACAATTTGGACCCAAAAAGATAATGCTGCTTCACATAGGGGATAATCGTGCCGTGTGCCTGACGAATATTGTGGGCATGTTTAAATTCACTTTGCTTGACTCGTCAAAATATTGGCGTGAATGGTATAAAACGCAGATGAAAAACCGCATGGTATATAAATTTAGCCAACGTAAATTCAAATCGTTTTTAATCACATGGTATGGAGAAGTAATTTTATGTCCTGTCCTACCTAAATATTTAGTCAATAGATGGGATACGATGTGTAAAGAGTCCATATACAATCCTGCTAATCGTAAGCCTATTCCTGGCGTTAAGGAACCTTATGTGCCTAACGGATACGAATTACCAGGATATGAGTTTGATACTAAGCAGCTGATGAATAAAATTGATGTTTACGAAACATTCTGTAAAAAAGAGGCTATCAAAAAGGCATGGCGCCGGCACAATAAATATAAGCCTAAAGGCAAACCGCCACACTTTGCTAAATTATAACGAACCATTGCACTTTAATAACGAAATGATATTCTATTTTTGACCTTAAAATATCTATACACAAAATTCTATCTGAAAGGGGATATGTTTATGAGAGGAGAATGTGTTGCTATGAATGGTGATGAAGAATACATGTTACCGATTAAATCGGTAAAGCAATTTAAACGATTACTACGCACAGGGGGCATACATGATGTAATTTTACTCAAAGGGCTTAACTGTAACCATACATGGGATTGGGAATTGTATTCTGTTGAATATGAAAAAACAACCCGCAAATATACTGTTACAGATGATAGAGGTAACCAGCATCAAGAATACACACCTCAACGATTTATGAAGTCAATAACACCTCCGTTCAACATCTGTATTCGGGCAGGCGCATTATGGCGCATGATATATGATTTTGATCAGGAAGAAATGGAGAAATTCTTTGCAGCAAGAACCAATGATTGATCCTTATATAATTTTAGGGATCGCCAAATCAGCCACCCAGGACCAAATAAAACAAGCATATCGAAAACGCTCTAAAGAATGCCACCCTGATGTGAGTGAAGGTCGTGAGGAAGAGTTCAAACAACTTGCCCGAGCATATGATATTCTTGGAAATGCCGCCACAAGAGATGAATACGATCGTACAGGCGGTGTGGCAAGTAAAGATAATATGACTGAGGCTTGCAAATTGCTTTTGTTTGAGACTTTTACTTCTGTATTTATGCGATATAGCGACCGGCTTACGTCAATGCCGATGATAACCACCATGCAGGATGCAATAAGAAAAAAGCAGATGATGATTGTAGCTAAAAAGAGTAAGGCTGATGTTCGTTTAGCATTACTTGAACAGGTGCAAATGCGGCTTGTATTTCTTAAAGACGGCGAAAAGCCAGATGTGCTTGGATTATTCATTGAAAACCAGCTCGAAACCATACGCGCGCATCTGAAAACATTTGTCGAGCAGGACAAGGTATGCGATAACACGATTGAAATGTTGAAAGATTACAAATTTGACGCTATTTTTGAAGCTAAACATCATTGGTTTATGGGTAACCAGGATGCTGTATCACCTACGGCAAGATTCTTTTTGCGCATGGGAAAACCTGAGGTTGAATTTGGGACAGAGCAAACTGAAAATAACAATTATTCCAGAAAAGTGAAACCTAACCTACAATTCACAGCTGACGATGTTATTACTGTTGAAGATCTTGAAAATTTGGAAAATCTTGACATTCCTGATGATATAGTAGTTTAAAATAAAAAGGAGAAATTTTATGGGTATTCCTGCACTGGTGCTTATTAATACTGACACAGATGTTTATATCGATGCAAAACGGATTATATCCATGCGTGCTACTAAAAAAGATAATGGCAAATGGGTTATCGGATTTGCTGTTGATGTAATGGGCAAAAAAGAAACATTTTACTCGCATGAATACAAAAACAAAAAGGCTTTACAGGTTGAGCAGCAAAAACTTGTTGACCTGTTAAACGTCTGCAGTATCAAAATATAAGGAGATTATTGCTATGGGTTTAAGTTATGAATTTTTGGGCCCCCAAGAAAAATGGGCTGCGCTTAATGATGCTGAAAGGGAGTTTTTCCATCAGCTATTGCCATGGTGGTGTGTTGATGTACAGATGGGATTTGTTGATAGCAAAAATATTGACGAATTTTTGCTTAGAATTAACGCATCCAATCTTGCCAAACGTCCAGTTACTATTGATGGTAAGACTGTAGGTATTCCTCTTGTAATGGTAACCGAAGATATGGAAAAATTCTTGCCATTCTGCGTTAATGTGCCGACAATACCATCTGATAAATGGGCTAAAAAGAAATTTGGCTGGGATAGCATCAAAAAAGGCGTGCGGTTTAGCGGGCGAGCTTGTGATGCAACTGAACGAAGATGCGAACGTGCTGAAATTAAAAAGGAGAAGCGTGATAATGCCACCCGAAGTGATAAGAAAGACAGCTAAATGCCCCAAATGTGGCAATAATATGAGTGCTGATATTGTTACCGGTACGATATATACTTGCCCTAAATGTAAAAAAGATTACGAATTAAAAAAGGAAGACTGACAAATGGGCTATACACATTACGTTACCTGGAATAATGATGATACTTACAAAATTGAACAGAACTGGATGAACCTTTGTGTTCCGATTTTTGCCGATATTTGTATGCGGCATGATAATCTGATCTGCTTTGAGTCCGAGCAAGAAGATGCAAAACCTGAAATAACGCCCACATTGATCCGCTTTAACGGTAAGGGAGATGCGGGCTGTGGTGAAACTTTCATTCTTGAAATTGGTCAAGAGATGTTCTGCAAGACTCTCCGTAGACCATATGATCTTGCTGTCTGCGAAATTCTGCTTGCAGCAAATGCGCATCTACCCTCGTTAAGGCTTGAGAGTGATGGGTTTTTTCTTGAATCGCGCGACCCGATCACAGGTGATGGCGCTTGGGATCAGGCAATGGAAAATGTGAAACAGTATAAAATCCTGTATGAATGGGTTATTACAGAGGGCACTTCAATTATGCCAATGCTTAATCACCACGCAAAGACACTCGCTGAGATTAATATGCCCAGGCTGGACATATTTGCTTCAACCTTACCTGTAATTTGCAATAAATTGATATAACGAATGCCTTGCATTTTAATCACGAAATGATAAACTTATATTGTTAATATCTTCTTACCTTATCAATTTTATTGAATGGAGCATATATACTACTATGGCAACAAGAAAACGAAAACCAGCATCTGCAAAGGAAAAACTCGCCGCAGCTAAAAAGCGCAAAAAGGCTGTTAAACAACCGGCACCCACAGCTGTAAAGCCAGTTGAAATATGGCCGGGAAACAAAATAAGTTATGTGCAGCTGGAAAATTTCAGGGCATTTTCTACTTGTGGGCATATCTCCAAGATGGCATTTCTTGCAATGTGCAAAGAGCAATACCCTGTAGAATATGCTAACGGCCCGGGAAAGTTTACCCACCCTAATGTGCAGCATAGTGTATTTGAAGGAGTACTGGCAACTGTATGGGAAGGGCGTTTCTAAAATAACGGTTTAAAAAGGAAGTTATGGCATGAAATTTTATGGCACAATAGGAGATTTTACCTCCGCAGCTTCAGGCATGCAGGTAGAATATAACCTCTATAAAAAGCATAAACACAAACACACTTTGATCGGAGCAACATTCTGGATTCTGACTAAAGATTTCAAGCCTGTTATCGAAGCAGTTGTCACATCAGAAACTAAAACACACCTTATATTCCGAGGGGTTGATCCGGCAATGTTTATTAACAATGCTGATTTAGAGTTCTTCATTTGCGACCAGATGGAGCCTGACTGTTTTATTTTTAATAACAAATATGAATTAGCTGTTAAAAGATACAACCGTGAACAAACATCTGATATGGAATATCATACATATAATGGGGAGGATAACCATGAAATGGTTAAAAAGCATTCCAATGCTGAAATAATACTCGAAATTTTTATGGATGAAGATGCAAAGGAATGTTTTGCCGCATGGCAAATAGGTCCAGGAATGAGTGCCGGATATGATGGTAGGCATATAGGACATACAATGCAGGATATTAATTTTTGGGATTTAGAAAAATACCGTAAATGCAGAATGACGGGCATGGATACAACCGCTTCAATTCCTGGTAACGATGCATATCAATATGAAGGCATGAATCACGGAAGTATGGGGAATCATTACGGACAAATAATGGCAACGTTAACATTAATAGAATACAAAGTATTAAGGAGTTAAAATTTATGGCAATCAAGAAAAAGGCTTTACCTGAGGGCAAGCGTATCGCTATGTACTGGGCGATACAGAAAAAACAGCCTATACCAGCACAGATACTTTTCAAGATGACTGACGATGAACTGAAAGCAGAATACAAACAGCGCAAGATTAAAACTAACCCCTTGCCTAAAACAATAGCGAATGACATTGCCATTTAATAACGAAATGATATGCTCTTATTGACCTTATATAAACATATCAAATCAACACACTTGAAAGGAGAATGGCATATGCCTATTACAGAGGATATTAAACTAAACACTACATGCGCTGATATCCAACTTTTTATCGAGAAATCGGTGGCAACATTTAACCTTGATTTGATTCAGGGTGATGTTGCAACAAGAGAAGATTTCATGACAACGGCTGGCAATTGCGAATGCTTACTGAATAAGGGGCATATTTATTTTATTATTGACTTATTAGGAAACCCAATGCTATTTAGCTACGATATTGTTGACGATGGTGTGGAACATGTGGTGTCGGGCCTTGCGCCTGCAAGCGACCTTGTTACGGACAAAACACCTATTTTCAAAATGGAATACCATTATATGAGCGTTAAATTTTATGAAGTTGTATCAACCAAAATGGATGAAGGCTTATTCGCCAAGCAGCTTGACGCAGCTATTACCGCTGTAAACGACCTGCTATTCTATGCTATTAATCAGCCCGACTGGGATGTACAAATCAAGGTTGATAAGATCAATAATCCTGATAATGCTGTCGCTGTGAATATTCACAAGCAGATATTCTAACAAATGGATATCATCCGCAAAGGTACAAGAGTTATGGTGCAGAAAGGTGCAATGGTACATACTCAAGTGCACGCCAAGCGAGTTAAGAAAAAATACCCGCGTATTGTAGAGGGTATTATGCACTGTGACGGTCTTGAAGAGCCTTGTGTATTCTGGCATCTTTGGGATGGAGGTACCTGTCAAAGACTTACAAAAGCTTGGACAAAAAGATCAAATGTTATTATCACACCACTGAAAGGAAAGTAAAAATTATGCCAAAAGTATCTAAGATGAAAATTCCGTTTCACCATAGTTCCACAGGAGGGATCAGCGATTGTTGTGGAATTGACTCAGCGCAGACAGTTGCTCATTGTGCACAGATGACTAGTATAGGGTTGAGCTTACAAAAAGAATTTTCTGAACTGACCCAAATTCCTGGCTCAATGGCGGTAGAAATGTTTGAGAAAACTCTTGATCTTGACCATGCAACGCTAAAACGGTGTTATGCCATGCAAATTTTCAAGATTACCAATGAGTTTCATCACGAACAGCTCCAACAGCTCCAACAGATGCAAGATTTGATTAAGGCGCTTGT
>Ga0307928_10003095_pt1 | contig 12730 bp, 19 predicted proteins | sample AceLakmetagen232_FD_201815 | JGI IMG/M metagenome (GOLD analysis project Ga0307928, IMG submission 201815) | Saline water microbial communities from Ace Lake, Antarctica - #232 | ecosystem: Environmental > Aquatic > Non-marine Saline and Alkaline > Saline | place: Antarctica: Ace Lake... | reverse complement strand
CACGACAGATATTGCTTGATCATTCATCCTGATGGGTATTTATTCCACCTATTCAAGAGAAAATCAATTAAGTTAACTGAAGCACTTAAAATCGCACAAAAGATGAAAGACGGTGAAGTCGAGGAAACAGTAGAAACTAAATCAATAACAGATTTTTAACATGACAAATAAGACAACCGATTACGTAGGGTTAATTTCCCAAAAAAACAAAGAAGAGGTGCGAGTAAAAAACTCAGATGAGTATTTGGATATCCAGGACGAAAAAGATGCGATACAGGCGGATTATGACCGAAAAATGCTAATCTACACAAAGCAAGAGGACGCATTATTGTTGCCGCTCCAAAAGCTAATTGAGGGTATCGCGGAAAAAGAGAAGGACTTTACGTATAATGGTGGGTATGATCCTTCTGTAATCTGTCCAATTTGGAAAGCGAAAAATAAGATAAACGCACTAAAACTGAAGGATGTAATTGACGATGAGGACGCATTCATGTCCTTGGTAAATATTACGGAAAAGTCAGTCAAGGATTATGCGAAAATTGTTCCAGGACTCAATAAACCACTTCTTGCTTGTAAAGAGGAAGTCTCACGAAGTATTATCGGATTCAAAGTCTTAGAATAAAAACTATGAGTTGCTAGATCTCCCCTAAAACTAGCAGTTATTTCACTTATACATTCTACCTCTGACGAGAGGATTCTGGAAAGGAAATAGCTAGTTAATTGCACGAAGTATACCGAGTCATTCTTGGCAGTAATCCGTTTCTAGTTAGGGCGTAATAGTGAGGGAATATCTCACTATTTATTAATTCATTTAAAAAAACGAAATGAAAAAGACAATGCTATCGGCTGTCGTACTATCTTCATTGTTTACATTTGGATGTTTTGTGACTCAGCAATCATCCGATGAGATTATGGAGAAAAAAACAGAGCAATCAACGCGGGAAGTGCCATGAGTTGTCTAAATATAGACTGGAGTATATGACGGCTGACGAAGACGCTAAATCAGCAATAAAATTTACAATACAGCACAGCTTTGTAAACATAGACCGCAGCAAGCTATCTGCGTCAGATCAAAAATTCCTCAAAGAAATATATTCATACTAATAACTATTAATAATTAAACTAAAAATGACAGAAGTATTTACTCCGAAACCTATGCCCACAGCGGCAGAAATCGCAGCAGAAAAAGAAAAAAGAGAAAACAGATTCCTACCTAATCACGGATACTTTGTAGCAACAATCGCTGAAGCAAAGATAAATCTAGCGAAAGTAGATAAAGGCGAAACTAAAGTTGGTGACGCAATCCGAACTTCGGCAAAGGGCGACAAATTTATAAACGTAGGAATCAAACTTACATTATCTAAACCAGGAAAAGACGCAGAAGGAATGGCGTACATGAATATCAATATTGGGTTCCGATTTGGGACCGAGGTGGATTTCTTGAACGGATTCTGTGTTCCAGAAAAATTCCATGGAGATCCGACTCAATGGATCAAGAACAGTAAGCCCGCTATTGTTCGCAAACAGCCAGAGCCAATAGACGAGGCATGGAATCCAACGGGAGAATATAAAGGATATGCAACTACGAAGAGCAAGGACGGTAAAAAAACATATATATCTGATTATATTTCAGAGATTCTACCTTTTTCTAAAAAGATGCCGATCGCAGATGATCATGAGGAACTAGAGACTTTATATGAAGAATTTTTTTCAACGAGTAAAAAGCGATCAGTAGATACTCAGCCCGGATTCGGAGATGAAGGGACGCAGACAACAATGGCAGATCAAGCAGAAGAACAAAGACCAACACTTGCCTCTCCAGAAGATTTCGCACCATCATCGTTCTAATGGCAAACAAGAAAAAGTTAGTCAAAGAAATTTTGGAGAGATATATCGACGAGCCACACAAAGTGGCCGTCGCACTCTCTGATATAGGGGAGATCTTAAGCCTTAAACATGAAAACATACAGAAAACTCAAAATACCATCCCTTTCCGGGAAAGTGGTATTCGTTGACGATAAAATAATAAACGGCGAAGAATTGGTATTTGGATCACATATCCATAAGGAGGTGGTAAAATATCTCGAAGAAGGGAACGTGGGGCGTCCCGTAAAAATACCAACAGTCGGGATTACTTATTCTAGTAGAACGGTGATAAACGCGGGAATGCATAATGTCGAGTTCGTAATAAATGGAAAGATTAAGAAAGTGAAGCGACTATATTTCATAAATAAATACTGTAAAAATGATATTGAAAAAGAACCTGTCTCAGAGAGTCTTGGACTTTTTAATAGTGAATAAGACGGCTATGTTCCGCGGAGAGTACAGGGATTCGCCAATGAGTCTCTGTACTTATCAGTATGCCCCACCAGGCTCTGCGTACTGGATGTCAAAGCTTAGTGCACCACTGAATCTCCCAAAAATACCCACAACGGAGACGATCGTTTCTTTGTACGAATACCAAAAAGAAGTTTTCGATAAAATGAATGGAGCAAGGGCAGGTCTCATAAAAGCCCCTACCGGGTCCGGGAAGTCTGTGGTAATAACAGCCATGGCTGAATCATGGGAAGGGAAGACGCTTATTCTCCTACATAATACCGAGCTATGTACTCAGCAGGTAGAGGTTATTGAGAAATTTTCAGGAAAAAAATCTGGAATATATTACAGCAAGGAGAAATCAATAAAAGACATTACTTGCGTAACCTATGCTTCATTTCGTGCACATCCAGAATTATTTGCTGATTTCGATCAGATGCTTGTGGATGAATGCGATATGATTATGACATCGAAGCTACGGAAACTTATAAACGCACACGGAGCGATCAGAAAAGTAGGCTTCACAGCCACCGATAAGAAAACTGATTATGATGTACAGAAACTTTTAAAAAAAGGCGCCAGCGGTCAAAAATACAAATCTGTAGTTTATCGCGCAAAAGATGATCCAGAATATATAAACGCCGTAGTTAAATATTGGGGCTATAAAGTTGAAATGAAATCCACACAAAGGAAATACGCGCTGAAAAATGTATATATCGGAGAAACGAAAAACGACTACTCGTCTATGGAATATGAAGTAATAGACGAAAGCACTGGGGTCGTAATGGACAGCGTGCCGGTAACATCTAAAAACTGGATTCAGTATCGCGATTGCCTGGACAACTCGCTAGAATTAATAGCAGAGAAGGCAAATTTCATTCTTAGCACATTTGATCCAAAGGTCGCGTCAATCGCTTTCTTTGATAGAGTCGAAGAATGCCAGAGAATGTGCACTTTCCTGAAAACAAAGAAAGATATAGATTGCCATCTCATGTACGGAAAGACAAAGAAAAAAGATCGACTTTCGATCAAAAACAGTGTAGAAAAAAACGGTGGTCTAATTATTGCTCACCCAACATTAGTCGGTCGAGGGTGGGATTTGCCAAGGCTCAAAAGGGGGTATGTCCTTTGCCCGATTGCGGATCAAACGACCACCGAACAACTTATTGGACGTATGGCACGAGAATGGATGGGAGAGAGTGGGGAAATTTTTGACCTAAAGATAAAAGGACTAAATTCCCAATTCAAACAAAGAACGGATTTATATAAATCAAAAAAACTTAAAATTATAAAATTATAACCAACAGCACAATATGTCACACCTTACAGTAGCAATTATCAGAGAGAACCCAGAAGAGTTACTCGCACCATTCCACGAATTTGAAGGCACTGGTAAAGAAAATAAATATGTCGTAGACGTAGATTGCACCAAGGAAGTTGAAGAATTCTTGAGCGAGAAGCTTTGGGTGGGAAAAAATAGCGAAGGCGAAATTAGATATCAATACGAAGAGGACGGCGAAAACATAATCGATCCAAAGGAGATGACAAGAAAGGAGTATATTAAACTAAAAGGAGAGAGTGAGGAGATTAAGGTTAGTGAGTATTTCTGTTACAAAAAGAAGGATGGGGAGTGGCACGAAAAAGTCTCTATGGGATGGTTCGGCTGTGTTCTGGACGAAAAGTCCCCTGAAAGATGGGGGATTGAGTTCACTAAGCTTATGGACGGATTGCCTGACGACACGCTTATTTCGATCTATGATTGCCACATTTAATTAAAACCAATGAAAGAATCTCAATTCCAAAGCAAATTTACCGATGGGAAAATCCTTGTCGAAATAGGGCTTAAAAGTTGTCCGATTGAATTCAAGGTATGTGACACGAAATTCGACCAAGTGGATTGGAAGAAGAAAGAGCCACTTCAGAAAATAGCATTACTGAAAGCTTCGTCACCCTCCGGAAGATACACGAAGCACACTGACAACTCGTCTGGGAATAAGGACTACGATGCGTCCTGGTTCGTAAATTCTCAAAGTGCATTAATCATACGATATAACACGGCAAAACTTACTGGGATATTTTTCCCAGAAACAATGATACGACTGAAGGATGAAAAATTCCTAACACTAAGTGACGCAGATGAGGTGGTAAAAATCTAAAACAATAAAAAAACATGACAAACTTTGACAACAATATTTTCGAGAACATCCGTACCAGAGCAACGTACGAAGATGTTAGGAGGCTTATCCCGGATAAACACGTTCCGAAAGCAATGAAGCGGAATACCGCTTGCCCATTCTGTAATAGTACAGATGGGTTCGGCTGGTTCAATGTCGATGGGCAGGTTCTTTCTCATTGTTTCGCCTGTGAAGGTAGCGGGGATCTTGTTAAGGTTTTTTCTGTTATAAATTCCCTAGAAAATATCGATGCGGCAAAACATATCGCAGATACGCTAGGCATAAACTATTCAGACGAAAGTAAAACGAGAAAAAGTTACAACTTCAAAGTCGATCGCATTAAAACGAAAAGCGATATCGATATTAATAACCCAATAATATTGGACTATAAGGAGCGGAAAAAAATAGACCTCACAAGAATAAGTAAATATATTTGTCTGAAGAATGACGAATATGGAGTTCCGATAAAAAGTTCTAATGGAATGGTCCAGGGAATGCAGAGACTAAAGAAAATGGTTGTAGGTGGATCAAAAATGAAAGGAGGTATGTTCTATGACAAATTGTCTGTGCAAGAGCCCCTATACGTTGTTGAGGGTGCGTCAGACTATCTTACCCTTAAATATATCGGTATTGATAACGTGATAGGGCTTCCGAGTGCAAACTTCAATGAAGACATAATTGTATCGTTCCTAAGCAGATTTCGGAATATCACTGTTATCCTGGACGCCGACAAAAAAGCGAAAGAGCAAAAATCAGAGCCATCATTTACCGGCATGAAAGCCGCAAAAAAACTAAAGAACGCAATGGGGAGAACTATTAAGGTGAAATTTATAGATGATGGGGACGGGGAGGATATAAGTGATGCCTACGTAGCCAAAGTTTTCAAAGGCAAGTATGCTTTTGAGAGATACGTGTCCGATCTTCCAGAATTTTCAGCCGATCAAATGATGCGTATGATGGGGGGTGCCCAGAAATTGACAGACGTTGTTATTGCTGAGGATATGGTCGAGCAAACTAGTGTAATAATCATTAATGGTGATTTATATGGATATGCCGTCGAACCAGGTATTAATATTTGGACAAGGCTTGCAAAAGGAAAAGATCTGACGGAATCCTTCGTAAACGGATGGGCGATAAATTATCTTCGCGAAATACAGGGTGTTAGCCCCACTGGAGCGAGAGTTAACGGGATAGTTAAGCAAGTCATACACATTGGGAAACAACAGGGGATGCAGTATGATATTGAGATTGGAAAAACTTCCGATTATGAAGCCGGACATCTTTTTTTTAAGTCAGAAAAATATTCAGTAAAAACTAGACAATTTTCTCCGTATGAAAAAAGTGATATGGCACTGAAATATATGCCTGATATTTCCGACAAAGAGGCAGTTTGTCCGATTTTCGATGAAGCACTGAAAAAATGCTTTACAAATGACGACAATGCTAATAAGAAGATTGATGCAGTTTGGAGATTTATTGCAGCAAGTCTATATGCAGACCACCCTTTTCCGTATATGTACTACCTTTGGGGGGATGGTGGTGACGGAAAATCTAAAATAGCCGAAACAATCTCACATTGTGTAGGAGAAAAAAACACATCTTCCGTAACGCTGAAGACTATCGCGTCTGGTGGATACGGACTCAGTGACGCTGTTTCATCAAATATAAATACGTCCGCAGAGGCAAAGAACCCGGACTTATTTATGAGTGAAAACATTAAAGCTATAACCGGTGGAGATTCGATCGAAGTAAGGCAAATTCACCAGGCACCTCAATACGTCCGAGCGGTATGTAAGATCCTTATTTTTACAAATAGGTTCCCAAGTATAAACGATGACGATAGCTCCGCATCTGGAATTAGGAGATTTATGCCAATTGCATTTACCCACAACTTCACAAAAGACGGAAATCAAGACATAAAAATTATCACAAAGATGAAAGCCGAGCGTGACGGGATAATCATGAAAGCTCTATCAAGGATGAATACATACCTAGAAACCGACATGGTGATCCCTATCGAGACAATGACATCCCTCCAGGGCGACTTCAATGGTCGTCGTGCGGAACGAGGTGGCGTCATGGAATTCTTCTTGTCGGACTACATAAAAAATCGTGTATATGAGTTTGGGAATATCGGGATTCAGCAGGGACCAATCCCTGCGTCAGAGCTTTATAGATCCTTTATTGAATATCAAAAAGACTTCCTTGCCAACAAATATAAGGAAGTAACAATGTCGCTTTTTGGAAAAGAAAGAAGAAAAATAACTGGACTACTTAAGGACAAAGGTATAATCATAACAGAGAGGAGGGACAAACAAGGAATAATGGTTGACTACGATATTATCGACATATCTGAGGAAAACATGAATGGATTCGAACTTATTTAAAAAAACAATAATGAAAACAATAAAACACGAACTTCTCCATTGTCATTTTAATTTTTGGAAAATTAGTTTAGATGATTTACGTGATTAACCAGATCAGGCTTATAATACGATAACAACTTTAAGAAATACTATAACAAACGCCGAAGAGGAGTCTGTAGAACTTCTCGCACGTGCAATATATAACATCATAGAGAATAATTAACAAACTAACAAAATGAATGACACAATAACCGTTCCCATCATACGTAATAACAAGCAAATAGGTAAAAAGGATTTTTCAATCACTTCTATACATGATTTCGATGCAATACCAGGAGAAACGTTCTTTGTCTCAATTGCTGGAAGGATGCAACCTTTTATATTTGTACAATTTAAAAGAAATGAGGATAATAATTATATACTTGTAAAATAAACATAATGAACACAACACCGCCAATGCCGATGAAAGGAGGAGCTTGTTTTGATACACCAGATGTTAGAGATTGGAAACCAAAAGAAATGTTCGGGGACTCAACACCTCCCGATCGTTTTGAACATGTAAATATGATAAACATCAGAACGAGGAAGCAAACACTTAACAATTGCACCTCGCAAGCATTAGGGAATGTTATTATGATCATGAAACGTCTTGGGGACTATGACGATAAGTCAGATAATCTTTGGGAAAACTTGGACGGAGACATTGGTAAGCTGTGGGAAAATCAACACAATAAGATCTATAACAAAGAGGGAGAACCAGTTTGGGGAACAGGAACTGCAGACATACAGGGAGACAGCCTTCAGAACTCGCTTAAGACTTCTAAATATACCGGAATACCTATCTTGATTGGTAGTAAGTGGATTAATGTTAAGATAAAAGGTTATTTTAAAATAGAAAATGACGAAGTTAAAACTTACTTAAGAAAGGGTTATCCTGTTTATACTGGTTGGGACTGGGTATATAAAAAAAGAAAAAACGGAATATTAAGTTCTACTGACGATGATGGCTTCCTTTGGGAAAAAGAAGTGGGCGACAAGTATGGAGGTCATTGTGTATGTATTACAGGCATACAGGAAGACTCGTATCAAATATTCAACTCTCATGGAGAAAAATGGGGAAAGTTTAAAAACGGTACAGCTTTAATATCTCAGCGTAAACTTGAACAATCCTATACTAAATATTGTGTAGAACTAGACTGGGATCAAATAAGGAAAGATTTAAATAATTAATTTTTAACAATTTATAATGAAGAAGTTTTTACTATCACTTTCGGCTCTATTTATTTTCAGCAATACTTCTGCTGTTGATTATAACTCAATTTACCTATCTGGTGAGGCTACAGAACAATTAAGGTCTATTGAACACTTAATCACACAAACTCCTCTTACACAGAGAATAGAGGAAGAATTAGCAGGAGGAGGGAATTATTGGATTAATCCTTTTAGAAATATCCAAAGATCTTTGCGTTCTATTCCAGATAATCAAAATACACCACACAAAACAATTGAAAGATTGAATAAGTTTATGGATACTGCTCTTTATGAACTAAATACACGAGGAACTATACGAGTTTACGGACAAAGTGAGCGAATTATGGGATATTTCCTAAGACAAAAGCCTTTCTATTGGGGAGGAATAAAATAAACAACCTGGTGGTCTTTTTGTTTTCCCACCGTGAAGAAAAGTCTGCTAACTATAGTAGGCTTTTTCTATAGTTAGTTAGGCTAAGTTTTTCAACCTTACTCGCCTAGGTGACTTTGGCTTAGTTGGAGTCTTCATATTTTTCAAAATACGCTTCCATTTAAGAACAATGCTTTTCCCTTTCCCTGTTTTCTTTACGAGCTTTCTATTCCCTCTTACTGTTCCATTTTTTACTAGTCTTATTATTCTATTTCATAATTAGTAGTGATTTGTGCAACAACCTCATTAATAATATTTTGTTCAAACCTATTAACAAAGTATATGATAAATATTAATGAAGATATAGCTACTATTACCCCTATTCCTGCCAGTATCAGATTACAACTAATCTTATCACGTAAATCTTTTAACCTTATTGATATAGCATCTAATGACTTAACTGTATCAGGTGCAGTCTCACTGTGCGATCTTCCCTCTTTTAGTCCAGCTTTTATCCCCTGGTTCATTCCTTCTCCTTTGGCTCGCCATAAAAGGTCTTTTAGCTCGTCGATAGTATTTGGTAACTTCATTTTTTTAATAATATTTTTAATAGTATTTCTTTTATATCCGATAATTTAGCACCTAGCGAGATAAATATCAAACTCAGATAGAAAGTATGTGGCAATGTCCCTTCAAGCATTCCAAGCCCCTTATCTATAATAAAGACAGTTACTGCAGCTATAGCAGCTATAACCTGGACTATTCCGCCCGCAATCTCTTCTGTCTTTGATTTCATCCATTATATAAAATTAATCCTTCTTAATAAAGACTCACAAACCATTCTCATTCCAGGTAAATGTCTGCACATAATCTCTATAATCTCTCTGAACACTATTCCAGCGACAAATGCTAATAAGTAAAATAATAAGTCGATCATATTATAATATTAACTATTTATTTTTAAATTTAAAGTTTTCTTCTAAGCATTTATAGGAAAGACCAGGATTCCACATATGAGTAAACCTTTTAATGAAATCATAAGCAAAGTCAGATGTAAGCCCTCTGAATATTCCTGTCATGCACGCATGGTTACAAAACCAGTATCCTCTTCTAACAAAATTAATATTAAGAACCTGTGCCATTGCTATCGATATAACAGCGTACCCTTGCCCGTTTTCCCTTAAACAGAACTCAGTAACCATCTTTATTTGTTTTGGCTTCATTGGTATTTCTATAGATTTCCAGTTTTCTGAATTTATCTGAATAACCTTAAACCTAGTACCACCATCCATTTCGGAACTTGACCAGCAAATGCCATGCTCTACGGCTAAGCGGTCGCAAGCAGAATCATCACCAATCCTAAACATTCTATTGTCTCCCCCAGTGCACTCTGTACCCTTTGGTATATACTTATAAGGAAACCATAGTTCCATATGTGACACGTCAGAGTATCTTTTTGGAAGTTTTGTGATCCATTTCTGTTGGAACCTAATACATTTTCCAAAAAATGTTTTAGACTTTACGTAAAACTTTGCTTCAATTTTTTTCATATTGTAATTTTTTTTGTAAATCTGTTAAATTACCACCAATACACTCTGAAATATCTAAGTCTTCTTTATGGTGGTCATGTTTAAGGTGTCTTAAGTAATCGCAATATGTGTTTCTTTTACCTTGTTGCTTGAATTTTAAAAGAGTTCCCTGTGATAACAATAACGAGACTATTATAACTGCTAGAATAACCAGAGTTCCAAGTATGCTGCCTTTTTGTGATTCGTTCATTTTCATATTAAGTAAATGTTTTAGATTCTGACTTACTTGCATCGTAATGGAAAACCTCATTTATAACATCACACCAAACCTCTACACAAACCTTGTTTTCGTCTGTTGGATGTTGCCAGTTTCGTAATACATGATACATTCTTTTAAATTAAGGGCTAAATACTCTTCCTTGTGCTCTCATTCTATAATCTATTAATTCTGTTAGGTCGTCTTGTATTAGTAGTTCCATCGTTTGGATTGGCGAGGAATCTCCATCTAATTCGTCAAAATGGATCTGTCCATAAAGATAACTTTCTGCAATTCTCGCAGAAGGCATGTGCTTTAGAATGTCCTTTTCTCGCAATCTTCCATTTACAAATAAATCGATACTTACTCGTTCATCAGTACTTATCACTTTTAAATCTCTAGGCTTTTCAACTGATGCAATAAATCCTTTTATGCTACCGCCATTAAATGTTAATTGTTTACTTTCTTTAAGTTTTGTAAGTTTTTCTTTATATGAGTCTGTTTGTTCATTAATTTCCCACAAAAACTCGGTTTTTAATGCAAGATCGCTTAGGCAATCTTGTGTTATTTTTTCATTATTAAGAAATATATTAAAACTTTCATCTATTAAAGAAAATCGAAAATACAACGCTATCAGCTTTTTTAAATAGTCTAGGCTATTTTTCACACCATCATTAAACTCTTCAAAATGAATAATCGTACCATGTTCATGACCTGTCTTGTACTGATCAAAAACAGTGTCATCATTTATTCCCAATGGATAATCTTGGGGGGTTAAATCATCTGTTATTGCTTGATCAAGTCCTGAATTATCAATAACCCCTCCGACATAGTCACCATCTTTTATTTTAGATGTTATGCTGATTTTCTTAGCACAAGATAAAAGAGCCAACTTACCAATGCCTTTTCTTCCTATGTATGGACGATTCTTTGCAGATTGAGAACCCTCTTTTCTTTTTGAATATCCTATTTTTAAAAATTTACCTTGAAAGTCATCTTTTGACATTCCCAAACCATCATCTTTGATGGTAAAGCTGTTTTTTTCTTTATCAATATGAATCCACACATTCTCTGCGTCAGCATCCCATGCGTTGGAAATAGCTTCTCCAAGTACGGTAACAAAGCTCCTGTAAAGATTCCGCCCTAAGTGATTGAGAACACTTAGCGAAATATTAAACGAAAATTGATCATTATTTTGCATATCCATATTGAGTTTTAATATGTTCTTGAATGGTTTTTCCTATTACAAATCCAAGTCTAGGGGGGACAGCATTCCCTATGTGGCGACCTGTTTTTGTCATAGAAACATCTTCTCCAAAATCGTAATCTTCAGGAAAAGTTTGCAACAATGCTCCCTCTCGAATTGAAAGTCCTCGATCCTGCCTTGGATGACCAAATCGCCCTGATCCATAATTGAAAAACTGAGTTGTGATTGTGGGAGATACGTCTTTCCAACACATTCGTCCGTAAACAGATGTATATGTTTGACCACTTTTCTTTTTATAGCACTCAAGGAGTAATCCTTCATCCCAATCTCGCCATGTTCCTTTTGGTTTTGATTGTTTTATCCTTTCTATATTTAAAGGAGATAGGTTTTTTGCTCGATGAACAGGGTCTTTACGATTAACACCACCTGCTTTTATTTTTGGCAGACGTTTTATAACATCACCAACGGTTACATAATTTCCTTTAGAATGAGTTTTTTTTGGTATATCTATTTTTCCTAATTTTGAGGCGAGCAATACAAGACGACTTCTGTTTTGTGGTATTCCATAATTAGGGCAATATACTATTTCATATTCAACTTTGTATTCTAATTTCTCTAATTTTTTTACAAAATTTTTAAAAACATCTTCTTTTGTTATTCCTCTCACATTTTCCATTGAAATAACATGTGGGTTTAGTATTTCAACCGCCTTTATAAAATAATCAATTAAATTCCACCGAACATCATTTTCATTTCTATTTTTAAATGTATGAGAAGAAAATGGCTGACATGGAGCACATCCAACTAAAACCCTTACGCTATCTTTCGAATACATATGTTTCATTTCTTGAAAATCGTATTTGGCAATATCCGCAGCAATGAACTCACAATCATTATTTTTTTCATAAGAGTAAGCACATGATTCGTCATTATCAAGACCAGCCAATACATCAATATTAGCTTGTCGAAGTCCATAAGTAAGACCTCCAATCCCGCAAAATAAATCAATAGCCTCTATTTTCATAGTTTAGTGTTATAAAAATTATTTGAATTAGCCTTGTCCTCATCACTTATTTTATAATCTACATCATCAATCTCACTTAAATTTACATAAAGCTTATTCTTATCAAGTAACATAACAAGAACTTCTTTTTGTTTTTCAAGAGAAAGCTCTTTAAATTCATCCATTGCTTCATCCTGTTGCTTTAAATCAACATTGTAATTCAGAAAAGACTTGTGAGGGTTTTTCATTTCCTCCCAA
>Ga0307928_10003094_pt1 | contig 12730 bp, 19 predicted proteins | sample AceLakmetagen232_FD_201815 | JGI IMG/M metagenome (GOLD analysis project Ga0307928, IMG submission 201815) | Saline water microbial communities from Ace Lake, Antarctica - #232 | ecosystem: Environmental > Aquatic > Non-marine Saline and Alkaline > Saline | place: Antarctica: Ace Lake... | reverse complement strand
CGGCTCTGTATCATTGTGTACTGGACATAGTACAACCTGTTTTCGAGGGCTTGCTGCTACTCCAATAAGATCAGCGGGGGAAAGATCGGCTTTAATCCGGTCTATAGCTCCTGGCGCTGTGCGCTCTTCCGTTGCGTGATCTGCCGACTCCCAGGGGCTATCATACACTGGCGCAGAAACGGCGCGAGGGCAAGGTGTGGGCTTGAATGGAAAAACGTCATCTAGGCAATTAACGGTAAAGAGGACTTTGTCATTTCCTTGGTACTTGTGCCCAGAGGGGTGAATGCTGGGCGGGGCAGCGACATAGCCATATTCTGCCTTGACATCAATAACGCCCACCTGGTAGCTTGTAACGGGCTCGCCAACTTGCACGTATACATGTACGCCTCTGGCGCTTTTTACCTGGTATCCTTCTCGGACAATTTGGTGTGCCACATCACTACCCTGATCTATTGCCCAATCGTGCCAGAGGGCGTAAGCGTCCTGCGTATCAAAGTCAAGTACTACCAACCCGTTATAGCCCGTCACGACGCCAAGATTGCGTCTTGGCCCTGTGAACCACATTTTAAGCTCGGCTTCTGTAGGCAGTCGCGTTTTATATTCCGCCCACCCCGCCCCATGCTCTTGCCCAGTGATCTTTAGCGCGTCAAATGCTGGCCGTTTGTCCCTGTACCTAAGTGGGATAACACTGTATCCAACTTCGAAAACCCATCTCTGAGCTTCTTCATAAACACCCATTCCTGGCTCCCCCCCAGACTCTATCGTTACGCCAGAAGTAGCGTTTTGACTGTGCCCGCAAGCTCTTTTGCGTGACTGGCCAGCACAGACCTCCCCTGATGTTTTTGTGCAAGCCTACTCAAAAAGTCGCGCCCTTGGGTATCTGTTTCTGGCCCAACAAAGATCGTATCTATCGGTGCAGTAAACCCAAAAGCCACATCTAGGGCTTCTCGCTCGCTGTTCGGTTGGCCATCAGAAATCACGATAAAACGTACCCCCGCGACATCGGCCAGCTTTGCTAGGCGCAGGGCCTTGGCCAGATCGGTGCTGCCCCCCGAATAAGACGGCACGCCTCCTGGGGAAAACTCAGCGTCCGAGCTGAACCCGATAATAGCTATCTCGCCAGGCATCGCCCGCTGCAATTCTCCTAGTTCCTGAACAGCCACATCATATCGGCTCTGTCCGTCGCGGGCATCATTTGTGTTCATAGACCCAGACACATCTATCAGAACCACCGCATCTACGTCCACAAATGATTCGGCAATGGACGTTTTGTTACTCTTCGCTACAGCAGACAATGAGCCTACTACAACTGTGTTATTCACCGCCACACCTCCCACGGTTCATCAGCGCCTATAGGCCAGGACGTGACAAGCACCCGCCCATCGCTTGCGGAAATGTCCTCCCAGAGCATTATTTCATCAACAACAAACCATTTCCCGCCATGTCTTCCGCTGGCCAAAATCATTCCACACCGTAGCGGGGATCGGTAGCCGTAAGGCGAGGGCGTATGTTGCGTGACTTTGGCAAGATTTATTTTTGCTGTAAGGGCAAGCCCTGCATCATACCTTGCTCGCGTATTGGTCTCCTTCAGAATATCATAGGCTTGTTGGACACGCATAAACTGCTCACTAGCGCCCAGCTCTTTGCATACGTCGGGGTGCCACTGGCGAACCATGCGGCGGTAAGCGGATCGCAACAGTTTTTCGTCAGGAGTCTGCTTGATTCCTAACGCGCCATAAAGCGTGGCCTCTTCTGTCGGCTCTGGGTCAACCCCGAACCAGCGTTTGAGCACTGGTTCAGGGAATATAACACGCCACGTTCCATCCAGCCAGCCCACGGCACATCGTTCCGTACCCCGACGCACCCTACATCTCCCGATGTAACGCACATCAAGAACCTCTGTCACGTTCACAAAAATTTCCCTCTACATTGTGCCCAGTGATCGCAATACTTTGGGCTACATTTCCACCCGCTTGTGTTTGTCGGGAACACCCCCGCCTCGATCCCCCGCCACACATGCTGAATCATATCAAACAGCCAGAAGACTTCGACTGGCTTATGCCGATGCTCAAAGACGGTGCCTGTAGGGCGCGTGTTTTTGGTGAACACATAATGCCTAAACAAGCCGTCAGGGACCTCAATCCCTTCTTGATTCAGTGCCGCGAGATAAAACAGCGTCTGTATCTCGTTTTGCGCCTTGGCTTGATTCCAAGCGCGCGCCGCTGTCTTAAAGTCGCCCGGCACACCATCTGCGGTTATCACGTCGATATACCCAATCAGCGGGATGGGTACACCAGGAACGCGCAACTCAATGCGCTTTTCGATGATCGGCTCAGGCCCGACATTGGTGCGCAACTCCTCAATCACGTCCAAGACCTTTTGGGCCTTTAGAATGCGCGCACCGTCTTCGGCCATTTCTTCAGGCGTACTAGCTCCCCAGTCCACTTGCTGATCGCGTTCAAGTTGCTGTGCCCAGGAATGTCGCCAAGCGTTCTGTAGGTCAGAATCCTTGCCGCCCACATAGTCTTCTACTGCATTGTGAAACGCAGAACCAAAAACTAGGGGAATTGAAACAGGCACCTTGATCTTGTCGAGATAGTGTAGTTTCCAAGCTCGCGGGCATAGCAGATAACTACTGATGCTGCTATAGCTCAGATGCTCCAGGCTGTTGCTATCCATTGGATGCCGCCAGTTTATCGGCCACGGCAACTAGCTCTTCATTCGTCCCTGGGATCGCGCCTTCATTGGCCACCATGATGGCCTCGGCGCCATATACTTCAAGCAAATCATTGAGCGTAATAACCAGAATGTCCGGCGGACTCTCTGCCGCCACCTGTGCAACTGGCGTGGGTTCTCCTCCCGCCCCTATTTCTGCGGTCACTTCAGACCAGTCTCCATCAATCACATCTCCATTAGGCGAGATCATGGCGCCTAGTTCGTCGCCCCTTTTCATGCCGCCAGTCACGTCTGGAAAGACGACATCTGCGCAAAAACCAATTGCTCGCCACCGGAGCATATTGGCTGGGTAAGATTCCCAGGCCCCCCGCGCCTTAACAAGCCCCGCCCGCCGGGCATCTGTCATGCTAAATGTGACTGTGTACTCAAATCCGGTGCTCCTTTTCATGTATACGGTGCATGACTCCGGTTCGCCCTGGGCATCCACCCCATCTGTTATTGTGAGCCCCTCGCATTCTGGGTGGCGGTGCAAAAGCGCCAACATGCCTCTAGGGTTCAATGTCGGGCGATTCTCGACCACATGAATAAACTCAAAGGAGGCGGCTAGAGGCAGCCCCATTTCGTAGCCTTTTAGCATAATTGCCATAGCTTGCTCAGGATTTGCCACACCGAAAAATCGCGCAGCGTGCATGGATGGTGCAACCTGCTCAATCATTTGCCACGCCGAAGGTGTCAGACGTTGTTGTACAACCAACTTATCTTCCATAACTCTCCTCAATCTTCATCCATTATCACAGATAGAATCTCGTTTACCTTTAGGCCAAATGCCTTGCGTACTTTGCGCTTTATTCCTGGGCCGATCCCGCTTATCTGCTCTTCCGTGTCTGTGTTGGTCAAAAACGTCAGCGCCCACCCAGCGGTTTTTGTGTAGTCCAGCACAACGCCAGCACGATCTAGGCCAATACCGGGGAGGCTTATCAAAACCTTTTCGGCATCACTCAAAATGTGAGGCGTCCGCACTGGCTCAATTGCCATAATCTCCTCATGGCTCCGCTCACTTAGCCGCATCACGTCCGGCTCATAGTCATTATCGGTTGCCGAAAGCACTATCATCGCGCCTAATTCCTGCGCTCGTAACAAAGCGCCCTGGACGCTACTCCAAAGCCACTGTGTTACCCCTCTATCTGTGATGACAAAGCCGTCAGCCGAGGGCTGCATTTGGCCACAGACAGACAGATAACACCACTTTGTCTGCGCTCTCATCCCGGCAATCTGAGGCCATACGCGACCGCTTTTTACTGAGCCAAGAAAATCACTAACTGTTTTGCGTTCAACCGCGATGAGAGCGCCGTCATCTGTAGTCGCCAGAAGATCGCCGTATTCCAATGCCGTTACCGTGGTCATGGCCGCGCCGAAAGTGAGTTTTTGCACCCACTTCGGCTCGCGGCTGTCAATCATTGCGGCACTAATCATAACTCATTCTCGAAAACGACCTCAAGCCCCAGCACGACCTCGAACTCTTCTTCGGTTAGTGCGTCTGGGTCTGGGCCAATATCCTCGGGCATCCCCATGTCAAACAGACTGTCCACATCGAACGGATCATCATCTGGCATATAGTCGCCAATTCTGAAAACAACGGTTTCTGGCCAAACAACCTTTGCGTTATCCATGTCACCCGCCTAGATTTTCGGCCAAAACCTCAGCGATAGCCTCCGTCGTGCCAAAATGCTTGGCTACCATAGGCGTGCCCATAGCCCAGGCCAGGGTTTTGCCAATATCGTTGGCATACTGGTTGCCCATCGCGAGTACAAATTGCTTTGCCGACTCACGCTCTTTATCACTGACGGGAGCAGGAGCCGCGTCATCAAATCCAGGGATTGGCCCTACCCCCTCCGAATCAGGAGCCGCGCCGGTCTCGGCAAAGAAAGCATCGCGGCAAGCATCTTCGTCTTTGTAAAACGCGAGAAACTTGAATGTTGTGGACTCGCGTGTGGCGCCATCCTTTACATAGGTCCGGCCCGTCGGAACAAAAGTAGCTTTGCACCACTGCCCTTTTAGATCGCGCGTACTAGTCGCGCCCAGCGCCTTGAGTGACGCCCATACGAACCGCCCCCACTCATCGCTCTCTGCGATCAAAGATCGTTCGATTGCCCGCGACAGATTCATCTCTGCCAACGGGATGATAGAGACATCAAGCGCGGTCGCGCGCCGATCATGCTGCGACTCATCAAACGGAACTTTGCCCACGCCCCTGATAAGCGCGCAGTACCACGCATCAATGTCGATCTGGCCATAGTACGTGCGCGAGAAAACCTGCGGCTCATCCGCGCTCGCAAACGGATCGTTTTGTGCCTGCGTGTTATTGTTGGAAACCATGAGTGTCCTCCCCTATACTGATTGATAATAAACGATCATTTCCCCTGCTGCGTGTTTCTTTCTGGCTATTCTCAAGCCGAACTACTTCCACTTCATTCAACGTCTCCTTCAAGCAATCATCACATATCCCGTGACTCACTGCTCCATCTGTCCAAGCACACTGCTTGACGCCGAGGTTCTTGCCGCACCATGCGCATATCACTTTCATTTCTGCCATCGCGACCTCCACGCTATCAGCCCGATCATTCCCGCGATCGACAGACAGAACAGCCAGAATATCGGATCGCTCAACCAGAATATCGGGTCGCTCAGTGCGGCAAAGACCACATGCGCACCGATGTAAGCCATGCAAAAACCAAGCACTTTGAGCGTAACCCGATCAACTGTCATTGCTACCTCCCCAGCTTGCTCAACTCGTCTTTTGCCTTTTGAACATCTAACATCGCCGCATTTGCTGCGGGCATATTCCCGCGCACAGTCTCTATCGCTACCCTCTGGCTGGCTTTTTTTAGTTTGCGCATCCACCGTTTTTTTGCCGATGCCACATCAACTGTCATAAATCAACTCCACCAGGAAGATAATCTTCTTGCTCAATCAGGCCGCCCAGCATCTCCTCCGCGTCCCCCATCCTGGTCTCAAGATCATCATGTCTGCGTTTGAGGTCTTGAACGGCACAATTCGGACACCAATACTCCCGTTTACTAGCAGGCCCAATAGTCCCCAGTTCCGAACCACATACACCGCAACTAGGCATTTGCCCCCCCTAGCGCCAACAACTGCGCCTCTACTTCTTCCGTCCAATCGAGCGCTTTCCTTATCAACGCCTCTTCCACCTCGCCCGGACTTCTGCGCCCAACCTCAAAATCACTGATGCGTTCTTGAGTCGTTTCCGCTGCTACTGCCAAATCCTCCTGCGTCATGTTCCGGGCAGTACGCAATGTCTTCTGCTTCATTCCATACGTCATAGTCCCTCCTATATTTGCTTTCTCTCTCCGCTGCACCCACATCATATCATAGTATATGCAGCCTGTCAAGAGGTAAATTAGGATGTAGCAGGATTATGAACAAGTTGCCATGTTCTAAAAAGTAAAAACAAAAAACCCCTGCGTGGCAGGCGGAATACCACGCAGGGGGAATGGAGCGCGAGAGAGGGAGGATGCTCTGGCGCTCCCGAATTATCGCGTTACGGGCTTGGTCAAAATGTGAATGCCCTGATTCGCTGTGATGGCAACAAAGGCGACGGCGAATAGTTTCTCAACCCAACCACGCCAGTCTGCGGGGACAGGTTCGTATTGCATCAGCACCTGCCATAGATAGGGCAAGACGCCCAAGCTACAAGCCACAATCCACGCGCCTAAGCGCCGTGCCCACGGTTCAGCTTGTGCCAGCCACGTCCATTTGTCCTCGACCCATGTCAGGAATGGAGCGGCCAGGCCGCCCAGCACGCCGCTTGTTACCAGTGACATCAAAAAGTCTGATAGATTCATTGTGCCCCCTCCGGTACTCTGTACACTTTGATGATACGCCCTTGACTTGGGCCGATCGCTTCACATTCTATCAGCCGTCCGGCCTCAATTTGTTCTGTTAGCCAGAGCCTGGCTGTACCACTGCCACAACCAAACAACTCTTTTACGTCGGAGAGAATGAGGTCGTTCTCTCTCATCGGCCTGGTGATCGGACTCAATCTGTCTAGCTCTTCTAGGATAGCCAGTTTCGCGTTTATCACAAATCCTCCTTGGTTCGAATATCCAGCGCATCCGTGAAAGGCACAATCCTGGAAAACGCGCCGTCTATGATTTCAGCGCACACAACGCCACATTGCATCAGGTACGCGGATCGCGTCGCCTGGACGGTATAGTGTGAGAATCCACAATAGCCAGGTATCATCAGAATCTCCGACGCTACCTCGCCTTGGTCGGTCTGGATTCTAACCGTCTCATGCTGATATGTGTGATAGTGCGCTCTGGCCACGACTCGCGGTGGTCTGCGCCCGTTCAGTATGTCGGCCAGCATAATCGAGCGAAGATTATATCTAAACTGATTGCCCGCCGTCCAGACGCGGATGCCCGCGCTGGGGCCGTGATGCGCTACGTCAAAGGTTACGCCGCTCACATCCGCCAGCAGGTGACGTGAACTGGCGACGCTTTTATCCTGGAATCCCATGTTGAACATGGCGGCAATAGAGCGGTTGCTGCTGCCCATACCAAACTCATGCGATGGTGTGCCGTGGATCAGCCGCACCGTCTTGACGTTCTCCTGTTCCAGCCAGGGTAACAGATTGTAGTAGCCAATGGTTGGCTGTACGTCGATACGGCTACTCACCAACTGCTCAGGGTATTTCACCCCCCAGGTAATGTCACCATTGTGGATCAGCGTCACGTTGTCCCCAGCGGCAAACTCTAGCGCTTGCCCCATGTGCTCAGTGTATCTGCTCCACAGCCACTCTTGCGTCCTGGTCAGCGTCGGGCCTGACCAGGTGCGGTTGCCCTCCGCGTCCTCATCCTCCCAGCGCGTAGCTGGGTTGCATAGCGCCAATTTGTGACCACCGTGAGTATCCGCGATCATCGCGACAATACGCCGCATATCAATTCCCCCTATTCTTTTTTTGCTCCCTCTCGGTCGTTCGCGTCATGTGCAGCATTCCCACCAAAGCCCCGTCAAACACCGCCATTGATGCAATTTGCACTACGCTGGGCCAGAACGTAACCTCTGGCGTCGTTATCAAAAGAATCCCGTTAACAAAAGCCCCTCCTAACAATCCAACCATGATGCCAATAGTCAGCCAAAAGAATAGCTGCGCCATCTGGCGTACCGACCTCCTGTCTGCTCGGCGCATGGACTCGCTGGTCAATTCCAGCAGCAAAACCGCATACGGGATACCCAGCAGGCCGAGAGCCACTTTCGCCAAGCGTAACAGATTGAGTAGGCTCATGTAGTGCTTTTATCCTTTTGCGTTCGTAGTATCTCAAGTATCTGCTCTTGCCTAGCGGCGGTTTCCGCCTGGCTCGCGATAGTGAGCATCAGTTTTTCGAATGCGGATGTGTTGCGCTCGATCACAGCGGCCAGACGGTCGGCCATCTCAGCGTATACGGCGGATTGGTTATCAATGCGAGTCTGATATTTTGTATCCTTCGCGGTTAATCGCTCCTGCGCATCTTTGTGTTCAGCCTGATAGTAGCGCCAAAGAAAAACCAACCCACCCAAAAGCACCAGTGCTATTCCGCCATTCAACCATTCCTGAAACACTGCAACGTCTAACATCGCTCAACCTCGCTCGAATGTGCTGGTGAATCTCTCCGCTACGGTATCAGTTGTGTGTCACATTTATCGTTTCGCGACACACAAACCTGGCTATGTATCACGGGATCAACATTGGCGGTATCTCTCGATCCTCAATTGTCACACTACGCCCAGCCGATTCGCCTGCCATGTAGAACTCGCCCAGGAAATCGTCCCACTGACTCGCCGCTGTGAACGTGAACAAATCATCGCTCACGTACTCATCGAACTCTAGCGCACCGCTGTTCTGCGGGAAGTAGATCGCTACCCCTCGCGCCTCTTTTAGCTCGACAAATGCGCTGTAGCCTGGCCCGTACATCATGCCGCCCGCCGCGTGGGATACCATCACATAGTCGTCTAGCGCCTCGATCAGAGCCTGACAAGCCGCTTGGAGTGATTCGTCCTCTGTGTGCCGCGATAGCTCCAGACAAAAATCCCATAGGTCGATATATTCGTCCGCTGGCGTCAAATAGAAATAGTCCAACGTATCAAAGCGCTGCGCCCACTTGCGGCCTAGCAGCACCGTCTCTCTGTCCGTTACCTTTAGGACGGCGACAAGATCGTTCAGCCTGTCGATAACCGGCCCAATCTTCGACAGGTCAACCGCTGAGGATGTGCGCGGGTCGCCCTTTAGCTTTTCGTGGGCATGGTAGGCGTCGGCAATACCTACGGCCAACGCGGACGGCGATGCGCCTCGGTCTGCTATCTTGGCGTATTCTTCATAGGCGAATACTGACCAGCCCAGATTCTCATAGGCCACATAGTAGTCGGCCACGTCTTTTACCTGGTAGCCATTCTCTAGCATTCCCATGAGGCAGGCGTCAGCGTGTAGTACGTCGACGTGCTGGCCTTGTAGCGCTGCGCTCAGCTCAGTTGGCGTCAGCGTGTCCTTGTAGCTCGTGTCATCATAGGCGATACCATGTGTGCCACGGCCATGATCGGAGATGGCCAGATAGGTATACTGCGACGGGTACCGCGCCGTCGCCCAGCTCACAAAGTTTTTGAGCGTAGCCGGATCGCCGGTATTGACCTCTCCCAAGTCCCAGCTATTCACAAGATCGACATACGGCCCGTCTGCTTGTGGCTCCACATAGTAGGCCAATGCCTCTATCGGCCCATCGATCATAATTATAACATTTGTGTTATCAAGCGGCATCAGCATCTCCAGGTAGCCGATGGTACGACCGAAATAGTAGGCCAGGTTATTGTCGCCAGCCATGTAGATCATCATCGTCCACTGCTTCTCGGGCTGTGGCTCTACACTGGGTTCGCGAAACGCCTCGACCATGTGGACTAGGCCAGCATTGCCGATGTAGAACTCACTACACGCTTGCACATCTATAGGTATCTTTGTCCACTTGCCGTCGTTAGGCACGGGCACATCCTGGATGCTCTGCCCGTCGTCGATCTCGATTGTCTGGCCCTGGCCCTTGACGGTCAACTCGATGCGCCGCATTTCAAAGCCCGGCACTGTGTAGAATCTTACGGGATTGGTAATGTTCCGCGCCTGGCGGCCATAGATCGTATCATCTATGTCCGTTACGATCGGCGCATCCCCGTCACGGTATAGCCAGAACTGCCAGTCGCCCACATGTCCGGAAACACCACCGCTGCCCCAGTCCTGCTTGGGGAACTCCTCTTTCCGTAGCGCTGTCCAAACACTGGGCGTGTCTGTGATGGTCACGCCAATATGCTGGCTTACCCATTGCGTGATAACTGGATCGACAGTGAGGAACTCGGGATGCACCGTGATTAGGTCGGGATGGTAATGCAGTCCGTGTAGATAGGCCCAGTAGCGTTGCTCCTCGTCACCGTTTCCGAATGGACTCTCTAACCAGATCGGAACAGTCGCAGAGTATTCGCGCACCATGTCCCACGAGCCCGGCCAGAACGTACCATAGCCCATCTCACTATCGCTGTCTGTCCACATACCTGCGTGCTTGATGCCTATACCCAACTCTGCAGCCAGCTCGCTGCTCGTCAAGCGCATATCTCTCGGCGCATTGGCAATGAACAGCGGCTTGGTCGGGAATGCTTCTTTGGCCACGCGCATCAATTCTAGGACGTATTCGCCAAATGCCTTCTCTAGCCCTGGTCTCTGTTCATTCATCACGACGGTTTTCCAGTTGGCGCTCCAGTCCTTTGTCGGCTGCGCCTCCCCATCCATGCCTGTGGGGATCATCACGCCACCAACGCGGTCATCGTTGTTGTACTTGGCACCAAAAGCGCGCATCAGCGCATAATTGTACTCACGCCATTCTGCATTATCGTATGGTGGTATAACTGCACTATGCTCTCCTTGCGTAAGGATGTAAGGAGCAGGCCAAAAGTCCGGCTGTAGCACGTTAAAGTCGTGCCCCTCAGTGGGACTACTCAGATAGGTAATAATGCCATAGTGAATGACCGGCTTAGATGCATCCTTCCCATCCCACAACGTGATCTTGAGACCGTTCTCTTTGTTGAGATTCGCCTCTAGCGCATCCCAGTTGTAGACATTGGGGGCCGGATTGCTTCGTCTTGAATCTACCCACTGCCCGCTGCCAACAGGCCCATATTCAGGATGCGTTGTCTGATAGTCACTACCATAGTCATACATCTTGTAGAGAATCGGCAAAGGCGGCCCCTGCTCTATCGGTTCGTCCGTCGGCGTCGGTGTCACCGGCGGCACCGTTGGGATAGCCGTCGGCTTTGGCGTCTGTGTGATCGTCGGTCTAGCCGTTGGCGTCGCCGCCCAGAACGGCACCTCGTAGACTCTGCCTTGCGCCTCTGCCAACACGATCTGGCCGCATGTGACCCACCGCACCAATATGCCATTTATGGTAGATTCATGCAATAATCCAGTCGGCGTATAGTCATTCTCTCTGGCATATGCCCACAGCTTGGGCGCATCATCCCAGTCAACGCCTGCCTCTTGTTGGGCGTCCCACGAGAGTATGCCAATCGCCCACGCGGGTAGATCGTCCCACGGTGTAACTGTCGGACCCGGAACCGTCGGAACCGCCGTGCGCGTCCGGGTTGGTTCTGGTGTCACAGATGGCACATAAGTCGGTTTAGGTGTCACGGATGGCTCTATTTGACTCACAAGCGTGAACACGACGCCGCCATTGGCTGGGCATTCGTCCTCGCAAGAAGAATCGCAGCGATAGCCGTCCGGCGGCGCTACAGACACGTCATACGTTGCCATATAGTTGAGATAGAACTTCTCTGACCCGTCCGCCCTGGTAGTCTTTTTATATGCCCAATTGCCCACATAGGCAGTCACGGTGACGCCCTGCATAGGAGCGCCGTCAGCGTCTACCACCGTAATCAGCACCGTCGCCTCGATCAATGGCACCGGATAGTCGGTCGGCCTCGACGCGGGCGTCTGGTGACAGCCGCACAGAATGACCGCGAACAGGATCAATGCAATTCGCCATTTCATCCTAGCCACAAGCCGATCAGCGCATACACAATCGCGATGCCCACGCCCATCGCTAGGATGATGCCGCCATATTCCATCCAGAATCGATCAAACTTGCTCACAGCGTCACTCCTTGATTCGTGATACCAACGGCCTGCCGCCTAGCGTCTCGTAGATGATAGGCAGTGATATGCCCTCGGCCTGATCCGCCCCGCCAAACAACTCATTGATAATCACGTTGGCCGCGTCCGCGACCTCTAGCCGCCACGTCAGCGCCTCGGCACCAATAACGTCACAGATAGCCGAGCGTTTTTTGTAGGGGGTGTCCAGGCTTTCGTCCGCGTAGATGGCCGTGATGACCTCGCCAGCAATAGTGAGCTGCCGCGTCGATCCGTCTATACGCTGCCACGTTTCGTCTTGCTCGGCATACGTGCCTGCCAGCTTGCGATACATGACTGTATCAAACCTGACGTCGCCGCCGTTCATTGCCTCGTTGAGATTTGCCGTTACGATGTACGTTGCCATGTTGCTATACTCCTATGAAGACGATGTCGCCCTGATTCTCACCAGAGGCATCCGATCCCGAATAGATGGTTGTTGGTATGCTCGTACCAAACCCGCCCGCTGCTGTGATATTCGCCACAATAGCCCCGTCAACGCGCAGCCATGCGTTAGGCCCTCTGTAGCCATATTCGCCCAGCATCTGTTGATCAGCAGTCCATGCGGCTGTGCAGTCCCATGTGTCGGTCAGCGCCCCGCCTGCGTCGGTAAGATACATCGTGATCGTATTGGCCGCTGTCCACGCGACGCCTAACCAGAGCCCGCCGACCGTGTTGGAGCGGAATAGCCAAACTAGAGCGCCCTCTGCGAACTTAAGTATATCCGCCGGTGCGTGCCTCGGCCGCATCCGCCACATGATGCGCCCCTCGTTGGGCCGCAGATAGTTGCCGGTACTCTGCGTCAGCGTGTCGCGCCCGTCTACGCGGATGCCGCCGCTCT
>Ga0307928_10003093_pt1 | contig 12732 bp, 15 predicted proteins | sample AceLakmetagen232_FD_201815 | JGI IMG/M metagenome (GOLD analysis project Ga0307928, IMG submission 201815) | Saline water microbial communities from Ace Lake, Antarctica - #232 | ecosystem: Environmental > Aquatic > Non-marine Saline and Alkaline > Saline | place: Antarctica: Ace Lake... | reverse complement strand
ATCTCCTGTGATACCTAATAGAGAACTTTCTAATCTTGAGAACTCCCCACCCTTTATCATCTGTTTCTTTATCTGAGCAAATGCTGGGAACTTCATAGCTCTCTGTTGTCTTGTGAATGCAGCTAAGGATTTATCGAAAGCGCCAGTCATTGGTAGCTTCTCATCACTGGGTTTTGGTGGACCTTTCTTATTTCCCTTCGGTACTACTATATCTTGTAATGGTTCTATATTTCCTAAAGTTCCAGACGAACCTGGTATCCCTAGTTTTAGTTTCTTGGCTACCCTAGCTAACGCTTTCTTTGGCTCTTGCTGCTTCATAAATGCAGAAAGACCACGAAATGTGGGGAGCTGTGCTTTCTTTATTCCATTAGCAGTACCTCTTGGAATTCCATTAATAAGCTTCGTTAAGCCATTCTTATCTCTCTCGATTTCAGGAGGTGCATTTCTAACTTCCTCTATTTTCTTCCTAGCTACGATTAATGCATTATCTATCCTTAATTCTTCTGCTCTTGCTTCCGCCAATGCTTCTGCTAACTTTGCCCTTTGAGATAAATTATCATTCTTATCACTGGCAAAGCCTATATCCGGGAAGTCCTTCTCTAATGTGGCTTTAAGGTCGGTACCGAATTTACCAACGTCTAAACCATTCATTATCTCCTCAGACACTATGGCACTTATATTACTAGATGTAACTTTTGGAAGTGCTACAAGTGCTTTCTTCATGGAAGTGCCACTCATTAAGTCATTGGATAGTTTTCTACCGAACTCTTCTCTATACCCGCTTAGAGTCTTGGATAAATGTTCGTCAGTTAATAACTTAATAGGAACCTCCTTAGCGAAGCCGCCACCTGTTATCAACTTATCAAGCATATCGTTCTTTTGTTTATTCAGTTTATCATAAGTAGACAATACTCCATTTACAGTATCCTCTACAGTTTTAGCATAAGTCTTAACTTCGGTTGCACTATCTTTAAGTCCCTTACTAAGACCCTTGAATTGGACAGGCTTCTTAGCAATGATCTCTATTTCACCAGCAGCGTGACGTAAACCTGACTCTAACTTATCAAGGTCATCAAAGACATCCTTCATGTTAGAGCTAATCTTTATTATTAGATCTTCTAATGATTTTCTAGCCATTGCATTACCGCCTCTTTCCTTTACCTAGTAAGGCTTGCGAAGTCTTTAATTCTTCCTCTCGCTGTCTCATCCAGGTTTCTATCATAGCCATGATTTGTGGATATGTTAGGGTTGAAACATAGTCAAATGTCCACCCAGTTTGAAGCATTACTGAAGTTATAAGGTAGGCTCCGTCGTTTTCTCTGATAAATTTCTAACTTCGTCCCCTCTATCTTTACCCCATCCAGCATAGTCGGTGATTGCGTTAGCTATCTCTGTGGCAACATCAATCTTTAGTTTCTCTGCTTGGCTATAAGCTAACTTAGGTTGGACTACTCCTCTAACGAGCATACCGATAGTCATCCTGTAAGGATCATCACCGTATTTCTTGCTTACGTTATAACTATTAATCTTGGCAATATCACCTAGTACTAATTTCTTAATCACTACAATATTACCTCCATCTAATACTACTTCTTTTGTTTCATTAGCATCTCCGAGTAGATCCTCGAATGATGCAATCTTCTTTTCTGACATTTAGATTACCAAGAATAGATAGTATGAACTAGGAAATAAATAGATTGTATAGAAATAATAAAAAAAGATAGTAGAGTCTATTATGTGGAATAAGTCCCGTAGGACCAGTTGACACACATAAAGTCTAAATCGTGCATTAGGAATCCGTCTTGTGAAAAGTCAAATGACATTCCATCTGCTTTACATCCATAAACATAAATGTACGGTGCTCCACCTGATTCACAGTAACTTGAATAGAATACAATATCGAATGTATTTTCTAAGGCATCGCAAGTATCTCTGCCAAGCAAATTCATTAGTTGTACGTCAATCCAATATCCACTCAATGTCCCAGTAATTTCAACATTGCCAGCACTAATAGTTCTTGCCGCAGCACTCCCTAAAGAGTAAGCAGCTTCTACGTTAGTAGCAATATCTACAGACGCTGACTCAGCATACGCACATGCATAGTCTGGATCTATCTGTGGGACAACAATGCGAGCGTTAACTCCTTTAAACGACTTAGTCATTCCGCCTGACCAAGGATTAGCCATAGTGATATCTCCCTCTCACAAGTAATAGGCTTAGAGCCATATTAATATTATGTCTTAGGATCGTTAAATTGGACTGTTAATGACATAAATCCTCTGTATATATCCGTTTCTTCTTGATATGGGAACAATCTAACTGGAGTTATCCATATATCCAGTGCACTATATGTAGATGTAAATAGACATCTGTTATCTCTTATAGCATTCTTGATTAAATCTCCAATATACATTACGGCATCATACTGTGCATATGTGTGAGTTGCTACAGTGAAGTTTGTATCAGCATCCATCTCTATCTCTATCTGGTATGCATCGTTATACACATCCCCAGTTCCACCCATCGACATTGAACGTCTACTTCCACCTGTAACATTTACAGATACTAATGGATATGTTGCGGTGGTACTCCTTGGGTATTGAATACGTATCCATGGTATACTCCTTGATTTAGGATCCGCTACTTTCCCTCTAATGAACTGAACTACATTTACTGCCATATTGTTATGATTTGTCATACGAAATACTTCCCCAATCTTTTCAATATCATGTCAGATACTTTCTTCTCAAATATCTTATTGATCCTATCATGATTATCAATTACTGTTATAGTTACAAAGTTAGTAGCTGGCTTAGCTGGTCTTCTACCTGAACGGATTATCTTTCCTTCCTTGAATAACTTCAGTTGTGCAGATGAGTTGTAAGGATTGCCTTTATTTGTCTTGGTTCCACCAGCTCTCTTCCATGCATCTCTTTGGTCCATTAACTCTTGGTGAACATCTAATAGTATGCCCTTTGGGATCTTAACTGGATAATGCTTAAAGTTCCCAGCAGGTATACCGTTATTGTATATCATAACAACTTCCCATGGGTCTTCGTTCTCATCATACATTGCTTCTTCTGGGACTACTACACCTGAGTTATATCCACGCATGTTGTTTGGTAATGTGAATCCTGCCGGTTCGAAGTATTCTGGTAAAGTAATCATCTTACCCCTGTGTGGGACTTTAGCAAGTTTTAACTTATTAGCCAATACTCTATCTGCTTCCTTATGTGCACTCCTTAGAGCTTTGGATAAGTATTTCTTCCTTAGCTTCTGAATATCTCCATAGAACTTAGGAAATCCTCTACTCAATGGTTTAGGTGTAGACGGCACTATGCTTCCCTCCTTCTGCAATAAGCTTCCATTATTGTATAGTTCCATGATGTCTTTTTGGATGTCTTGGTTATCTCATAAATTATAGAATCATATACGACATAGTCTCCCTCAACGGGTGTTACAGTAACTCCACCAACTGTGTAAGTTGTAAACATAACAATTCTAGCATCCCCTATTTGAAGTCCACCTGAAGGTAACCACATAGTCTCTTCATAAGTAACTGGATTCATGTGAACTGTGATACTGTAATCTATAGATGTCCTAGTCACAGAACCAAACTCACCAGATGCTATTACATCTGTCCACTGTCTAAGTGTTACAGTATCATTGAATAAATGTCTAAGCACTATTCCTAAGTCAACTGTAGTCATAGTTCTACTTCCACTCCTTGTCCATGTCTGTTAAGCTTTTCTGGTTCTTACCAGTATTGCTTATAGAATAATTCTTTCTCTGTATCTTATACAAAGTCCTAACATACTCCCTGTGTATTCGATCATAGACCGGTGATATATTTCTCATATACACAGAACCCACTTTATAGGTAGTTGGAATCCATACCCATTTAGTAAAGGTGTATAGATATCCTGCGTATAGTGCCGTAGCTTGAGTTATTAGATCATCATCAACACTATTCTGATAGTGTCTATAGTTACCTGTGACAACTTCATATGTAGCCCCAGGTGCTGCACTTACGTTTATTCTACCTTCCAGTGCAACAACAGAACTAACAGTCAATTCAGTCTTAGTCGACGCATCATCAGCATCTGTCCATCCGTATACAGTAACATCAGATGCATCTATAGTAAAGTCACCATCTATATCGGCTATATGAGGTTTCTCGGTCCAGAAGGAAGTGTCCTCCATATCACCAGATAATGTCTCCCAAAGCCTCTCGGCGGATATCTGATTTATAACTGCTTTAGTAGCTGGTTCTAAGTAATCGGCTAATGCGCTATCACTAGCATCGGTAACGGTTAACCCTGTATAAAGGCGAACTTGAGCAGCAGTACAATAATTAGCCATCTTTTCTCCCTATACAAAGATAGGTCTAGAGACATAAAATACTTGTGTTATAAATAAAAATAAAATAAAGGTGGTAGGACTATAGGTTAGCTGAGTCGGCTGCGTGATTTACGCAAACGATAACTGCTGTCTCATCAGTGATAGCTGGAGCGAACTCCTCATAGAAGAAGAACTTGTATGAGTCAGTCTCCTGGCTCTCCTTTCTCTTCAAATCTATGTTTCTCTTCATTACATGCCATCCTGCACGGCTCGTTGCCATGAAGATAGATGTTCCTGAAGGTACTGCTGTAGTGATTAAGATCCTAACGCCCGCAGCTTTGCCAACTTCTCCATTAAGGATTGGCTCACGGCTTCCGTATTGACTTGCATCGATGAACCTTGAGTCAAGGATCAAATCTGCGAACTCATCAGGGTTAAGAACACAAACGTCTGTTACGATCTTGTCTCCCCTCATGGTTGTCTTTGCGGCTACAATGTCTTCATACTTGAAAGAGGCATCAGTATTAGCATCCTGGTAGGATGTCCTGTTACTGTACCAATAGTTAACTATAACCGCTGCACCAGAAGTTGGTGCTGTGGTAAAGCTAATCTTTCCGTCATAATAGTCCATTGTATATGCTGTGGTTGCGGTGCCTGCGACTGTGACTGAATCCACTTCAATAACTATGTCGTTATCTAAAGTAAATAGCACTGTGGCACCATCGCCAACAAATGGATCTGCTTCTGCTGTCCAAGCCCAAACGCCGGCTGCGGCGACTGGATCTGGTTGACGACCCATGATCTCGCTGAATATCTCGGTATCTTCTGAGACAGCCATGGCAATGCCCGCTTCCTCAATAGACCCGTTGATAACCTCGATCTCAGTTCCGTCAATTGACTCCTGAGTAATGTATAGTTGTGTACCAATCTTGAATGGGGTAACCTCTGTGGTTGCCCAACTAACATTTTGCTCGGTAGGAGTCGCTGCCTCTGAAATACGAACAGCACTAATGCTGCCCCTTCTCGGTAGGTGTACAGAGCGACCCTTTGTGTTGACGAGCTGCGTATTCAGTCTAAGTAGCTGACGACCATATCTAACTTCCCTAGCAACTTCCTCGACGAAAGTTGCCATTCTCTTAGGTAGGATGTCTACAATATCGCTAGTCTTAAGCTGAAGCTCTTCTAAACTCTTGAGAGTATGCATACTGGCTTATCTCCCTCTTATACTATGTGTATTAAAGTTAGATATAAGAATAGTTATAGTAAATAGGGATAAAAGAGGGTTAGATAGGGAAAATACGTTCTATAGAGATACCTTTCTTCTTCGCCAGCATGAATAATTCGGCTGGACTCAGTGAATTCAATGCTTCCTTTATTTCTCTCTGGCTAAGTTGAGCAGTAGTTCTACCACCACTATTGATGCCTGGGGTGTACCCAACCAATGGTTGTGGCTCATCCAAAGCATCTTTTAGAGATAGAATGTGTTGATCTCTATCGGATAGTTGTATTTTACTGTTCTTAAGTTGTTCCTCTAAGAGTTCCACTTTAAGTCTAAGTATTTCCATTTGTGCATTAGCTAGGTCTTCAGACATCTTCTTATTCTTCCTTTCTCTTCAGCATTAGAGTTAATAACTCACCAATACTCATATCCTTAGTTACTTCATTAACGTCCACTGGTATTGGTGCCACTGGAGCTATAATTGGTGCCACAACTGGTGCTACGACAGGAGCCACTACAGGGGCTACTATGGGAGCTACAGGCGCGGGGGCAACTGGGACTACTGGGACCACTGCTACTGGGGCTACGGGCACAGGGGCTACAGGAACCGCTACAGGAGCTACAGGTGTAGGAACTATTGGGGCTACTGGCAATGGTGCTGGTGCTCTAACTGGTACTGGTGCTACAGCGGGCTGAATTGCCGCAGGAACAGGAGTAACCAAAGGAACACTTGGGTCAGCTACAATTGGGAGAGGTACTTGCTCTATTCTTATTGTTATTGGTATCTCAGGCATAGCTGAGGGAATATTAGGTGCTTGCAGAGGAGCGACTGGTACTGCTACTGGTACTGTCGGTACTAATGGAGCTGATGTAGTGGGTATAGTTATACCGACTGGTCCAGCGTTTGGGTCCGTTGTGCTTACTGGCACTATAGGAGCTGCTGTTGGTGTCGCAACTGTGGACACTTGTATTTGAATTGGCACCATAATTGGTTCAGGAGCTACAGCTACTGGTGCAACTGGTGCTACTGCTGGTTTCGCTACTACTGGCACTACAGGCTTTGCAGGCTCCACTGGTGTGGGAGTAGGATTAGGTTTATCTGTCATTTTTATTCTTCCTTTACACATATTGGTTGAGGATTCAGCATTTAAAGGTACTGAAGGGTCTGGCACTGCTTCAATACGTTCTAAGATTGGAATGAATTCACAACTCCCGTCGGAATAGTAAGAAGGATATTCAATTGTAGCTCCAACTGGAACTACTTCAACTGGGGCTTCTTCAGCTACAGTATCTATTTCTTCCTCTACTAATTCTTCATTGTAAATAATCCAATCTACATAAACGTCCTCTAAACGCTTAGCCTCCCAAGTATGCGATCTAATATAATCTATCGCATCTCCTTGTAATTCAAGAAGTTCATCGATAGTGAATGGCATGTCTGGTGCTACTTTGTCAAAGCGTGTATATTCTCTAGCTAAGTGTACCCAGGCATCTCTTATCTTACTTATTGATTGTCCTCTTAGAGACTTTAATGCACTCATAGCACTTGTAACACCTTTAAAGACAACTGTACCGTTGGGCATGTGATGAATAAGTCTGTATGACTCTTTCAAATCCTGATTTCCCATTGTTATAGTTGATGCTCTTTTCAGTGTTTCTAATTCATACGCTTCCCTGTTTACTTTGAAAGCCGTATCTACTGGTGCTTGTGGTAATTCCCAATGATCTCTATCGTGATATATTACATTGAGTTTCTTATCATCAAATGCCAGACCTGCTACTTGTCTTCCACTAAGTTCTTCCCAAAATAGGATGTGACAGACTTTACATGCAGGAACTTCCACGAGTGATAGTTCTAAGAATTGGAGATTCTGTGCGAGGGGTACCTCACCCGGTTCTTCTGTAGAATAATATCTATCTAGGAACGCTTGTACTGATACCGATTTTAATGTCCTATCCGCTATATACCCTATTGCTTCTGGGTTATCCACAATAGCCTCAAACTTGAGCGCTTGTAGAGTTTCATCCCATTCTACGTTACTGACAGTACCAACAGGGTCTATACCAAATTCTCTAGTATGACCGTGTTCTACCATTACTGTTAATCCTTCTAACGATTTAATTGCTTTCGATATCTCACTTGCAGTATAGCGAACGCCGTTCCATAGACCTTCCGCTAACGCAATACCTGATATCTTAATTGACTTGTTAACATTTACAGTATCACCGATTAATGATAGTGCTTCTTGTGACAATACAATCTCCGATACAGATAGTTCTACATTTTCTCTCTTAGTCACTGGAACTCTCTCCATACACTATTTCCTGTATGTCATATTATAAGTGTTATCTATTAATACTAGTACGATGTATAGGTTATTGAGGGCTCAGAATATATAGTAACGTCATCATAGACTCTAACCTCCTGTTTAAATGGAGTAAGATGAAATCCCTATTCTTCCTAAGACAATTGTTTGATAGACATGTAATAAGCGAAAAGGAGTATATTAGACTAAGTGAAGTAATGATAAAGAATTAATTATTGTTTACTAACCCATTTATTTCCAGATTTGGTATATCGTTTCTTTACTGCTCCCCACGCATAACGAGCTCTTGCCGCATCGTCCTTGAACTGCTTCTTCTTTTTGTAAGCTGCATTGTAAGCATTCATCCATATACGTTTTGCACCAACCGGAAGATTATCTTTTACACCCTCGGGTAACTGGGATACACTAGTATATGGCATATTATATACTAGTAATGATTCAATAAAAAACTACTGATGGTCAACTATAATAACCTCAAATCCCCTATGTTATAGGAGTTAATATGGGAATTATTACAGTCAGTATGATACGCCTTAACCTTTTAAGTAAGCATCTACAATGTATGATTCCTATTAACGGAGTAGAATAAACAATGGCAGATTTTAACATACAAGAGGACATTTCGTCCCACAAGGACATTTCGTCCAATAAACGGATCGATCAGTATCTCAATAAAAACGACTGGATGATAAAGGAGAATGCCAATAGCAATATTTCCTACTCTGGACTAAAAGCGTACATAGCCGATGAGGCTGTAAGACAATATACTTTAAGTCAATATCCTGATTCTATCAGGAAACTACACAATGACGGTGCCTATCACATTCATAATTTAAGTGATGGAATCGTCCCCTACTGCTTTGGAGCAGATCTATTGAAACTATTCAAGATGGGACTTCGTACAAGTCGCATTGTATCTAAGCCAGCAAAGCACCTAAACAGTGCAGTAGACCATATGACTAATTACTTGTGCACTTCACAACAGGAATGGGCTGGGGCTCAAGCCTTTAGTAATGTAAATACTCTACTTGCTCCTTACATCCGTAAGGATAGGCTATCATATGATGAAGTAAAACAAGCAATGCAACGTTTGGTATTTAATCTTAACTTCCCATCTAGAAGTGGATATCAGACCCCATTCACTAATTTAGTGTTTGATCTTGGTTGTCCATCTAATTTCGCAGAGGTTCCGGCAGACGATGAAGGCAATACATTTGAGGATTATCCAGATGAAGCCGATATGATTCTTAAAGCATTTAATGATGTTCTGTATGAAGGAGATGGTAATGGTTCAGTATTTACTTTCCCCATTCCTACTGTTAATATCATCAAATCTACAAAGTTCGACAGTGACTTATTTAGAGAGTTAATCAGGACAGACATAAAGTATGGTTCATACTTCTTTATGAATTATCTTGGTACCGGTATAGATGAGAACAGTGTTCAAGCTATGTGTTGTAGATTAAACCTAGATCTAAGCATGCTACCACCTGCTGGTGGCAGATGGGCTTATGCGGGTAATACAGGTTCTATTGGCATCGTTAGTCTAAACTTAGGAAGAATTGGTTATATCAGTAAAGAAGAATCTGATATATTTGCCAATATTGACTATCTATTAGAACATGCCAAGGAATCTCTTCTATTAAAGGGAGATATCATAGACAATAGTTTCAAGGCTGGTTTAATGCCTATCTCTAAAACATATGAGGTAGACCTTAACAGGTTCTTTAGAACTATTGGTGTAGTCGGACTTAATGAATTAGTTATGAACTTTTCAGGAGTTAATCTAAGTGAAGATATTGGGTTAGGAACTAAGATTCTTGACCATATTAGAGATTGGACAAGAACAACCCAATTGGAAACAGGTAAACTGTGGAACTTAGAGATGACACCAGCGGAAGGTTGTGCTACAAGCTTAGCCCAGAAAGATATACAGCAATATCCAGGCATTACCACACAAGGTATGGACGGTGACCCGTACTATACTTCCCTACTTACCCCACCTGCTCAGGAATTATCATTCTTGGACAGACTAAAGATAGAAGAACAATTACTACCTAAGTTCACTGGTGGTACTGTTCATCGTGTCTATACAGGCGAAGCTTATCCAGACTTAGATGGAATGGTTAAGTTAACAGAGAAGGTTACAAGAGGAACAAAGATTCCGTACTTCGACTTCTCCACTACATTTAGTGTATGCAAGGTCTGTGGAGGATATTCAAGGGGAGAACATTACGACTGTCCACGTTGTGGTGGTGACTCCAAAGTATTCTCTCGCGTAGTCGGATACTATAGAGAAACAGAGAGATACAATAAGGGAAAGTTACAAGAGTTCAAAGAAAGGACTTATGTAAACATTTAACTTTCTTGGATCCAAGAATCCTTTTCTATTTATTTATCTTTATTTATCTTTTTATACCAGTAATGTTCATTATAACATAAGCCCCACGTGAGGCTGATAGACATGACAACAAAAGTAATTAGAACATTGAATTATAGGAATTATGAAAGTGCTTTAAGAGATTTGAGTACCTTTTTAGATTTCACAGGGAACTTTAGTAAGAAATTCTATTCTATGGAGTATTCTACTTCAGAGAATGAAGATGAACCAGACAGACATCATACACATATATTGGCGGTTGCCATATCTCGTGATATTTTGTATAAAATAAGATGGAAGATATTATGCAAGTACCACAGTGATTTAGATAAATGGAAGGATAATCACTATGCTAGAACATTTGATAGTCCTATGTTCGGGTACCTTCCAGCGGATGATAAGACATCAGAACTATTCTTCCCCCATAAGAACCTAAAAACACCAGATTATACTACTATCTTCGATGAACACAGCTTTATCGAAGTGGATACCATTGATGACACATACTGACTTCCTATTCTTGGATCCAAGAATAATCCCTTTTATTTCATTATTGTTTTAGTCTATCTATGGAATTGTCTAAGAACTTAGTATTATTTGTTAAAACTACAAAGTCTTTCATTAAAAATAATATTACAGGAAGAGGAGCTATCAGCACTATGGATTTGTTAATGATAACCGCTGCATTATACGAGTGTAAAGATCTTCCAAATACAGATGAGTATGCTTTCGTCGAAATAGGAACATTATTTGGTGTTTCTACTATAGCTATCAGAATGATAATGAATGAAATAGGACTGACAAATCATAAGCTCATAACTATAGATCCATTAGAGGGATATTATGATAGAGGTAAAGATCCCGTCACTGGGTACGTCCCATCATTGGAGATATTACAAAATAACATAAGCATGTGTAATGTCACGAAAGACTCTATCGTTATTTTAGAGAATTACTCAACTGATATAGAAGTAGAGGATACTCTAGACAAATACAATGTATACGGTTCTCTTATAGACGGGGACCACACTTATGACGGTGTCAAGAAGGACTGGGAACTTCTAAAAGATAGAACTATAGATACAGGCTTTGTGGCATTCCATGACTATCTAGCACGTAGTAAAGAATATGGTGTAACTACATTCATTGACGAGGAACTTAGGAATAATACATACAGAGAGCATCTTCCTGTAAAGAATGCACACATCTTTATACTTTTTAAATAATCTGTGGTATTTTTGAAGATCATTACTATACATACAAAGTCTATGCCCATTGAATAATATCTAGTCATTATACCTTTTGAGCAAAACGGAATAGTTTAGTAGTTATAGTTATCTAATATTACATATGAGGGAACAGCACTTAGACATTCGTATCATGTTATTCATAGATGTAAATGATGGGAGTGCAAGTATCAAAGATATACATAAGGAGTTTAATAATCTTAGACCTGGTTATGTCTATGACAGATTACAAGTGTTATTGAATGAAAATATGATTATCCAGTATAAGGATATGATATACACAAACATCCCATTATAACTAAATACTAAGCATGGTTTTTTATTTTAGGCACCTATTGTTTCTGTTGGGACTCCATGGGTTATTATACTGTTTATTATTCTGTTAATAGTTTGTACTATGGGTTAATCATTCAGAGATCATTGGAGAGTATACCAATGACGACTATACATTTTCATGTTAAGATTGATGTCCTATGGATGTTATTGTTTCCGTAAAGGTGTTAAGTGCTTATAAGGTAAGTACAAAGTGCTAGCAGTCGAGTGAAAGTGGGTATAAATATATAAATCCATAGGCGTATGGTGTAACCATGAGCTATAAAGACTCAGACAACCGACAACCGACATACCAACAGTATGTAAATCAGTTTCCCACAGTTGAGGGTATCAACGATATGGGTATCCTACACTGTGCATACTCCCATCATATGGGCGTTCAATCAGCCTATAATGTGGCAGTTAATACCATGGACTATGATAGAACGAAACAAACACTATTCAACCACGGTAAGAAGAACGGCTTAATCAGCAATCGCAGAAAGGACATACTGAGGAAAGGGGCAACTAGGGATAATTGGTTGCTCAGTGATAATCCTCTGATGTACGATATAAAAAATAAGGAAATAGGCATAGGCGCATTAGCTGAGTGTTGGCATATCGACTTTAAGAGAGCCACGTTTAAGCCTATGAGTACCGCCCACCACGCGGAACGTATGCTTAAATGGACATTGGGCGAATACTTCAATTTCTGCAATACATATAGCCTCAACCCAACAACTGAGGATATGAAAAGCGCGGTAATACTATTAGGAATCATCACTCATCCTATTAGTGGTAAAATATACCATAAGATATGGTATGATAACCACGAAACACAGAACAGAGTAGAGCAGTTAATCATGTTGGCTACTCAATACGGTGAACAGATAAACCGCGTGGTTA
>Ga0307928_10003092_pt1 | contig 12732 bp, 15 predicted proteins | sample AceLakmetagen232_FD_201815 | JGI IMG/M metagenome (GOLD analysis project Ga0307928, IMG submission 201815) | Saline water microbial communities from Ace Lake, Antarctica - #232 | ecosystem: Environmental > Aquatic > Non-marine Saline and Alkaline > Saline | place: Antarctica: Ace Lake... | reverse complement strand
ACGGTACGATATCCGTTGCGATTCTAGGGGCACTACAGCCGCTTCTAAGGCACACCGCCCCGATGACGATAACCACCACCAGCACTATCGTCAGGATCAACTTCCGCTCGGTGCCGCTCATGTCACCACCGCCGCTGATGCCGTTCTCAATACCGCCAGAACCGCCGCCACGTCACACTTGATGTCAAATAGCTTGAAGTACGCACCGGGGCAGGTTGTGGCATTGTGATCACGGTGGCCGGTGATATCGTCCGCAGTCAGGTTGTAGCGGAGGCACAGCTCCGTCAGCAATCCCGTCAAGCCCCTGATCTGCGCCGTGGTCGGCTCGTTCACGTCCAGCTTGCCGATTACACAGATGCCGATGGAGTCTGTGTTGAACCCCCGGCAGTGTGCGCCCTGATATCCGACCGACCTACCGTCAGCACATGCACCGTCCGCCAGTGCTGAATACCCGCCCCATGCCACGCCGTTGCCGATGACGTAATGGTAGCCGATGTCGGCCCAGCCGTTTTCATCGACGTGGCAATGCCGCAGAAATGCCACACCGCCGCCGGGTGACTCGCTGTGATGGACTATCAGCCTGCGGACGCTTACAAGCGGGGTCATAGCGCATCCGGGGGCATGGATGGTGATGTGTATTCTAACCATACGTCCTGTACCTCTCCGTATCCCTGCCACTCCCATGAATGGTGCCCAGTCCAGCGTTCAGTAGCATGGTCGTACTCGACGTGCAGGTGACACGGTATTCCGCTGTCGGTAGTGGTGGATACGTCCAGCGTCAGGAAGGTGACGGGGATGGGGCCGGGGGTGGATACTCCGTAGAATAGCCCGTCTGAGTAGAAAATTGACCAGCCTATTTCGGACACTAAGCCGTCAGAGTATGTGAATAAAACGGGGCAATTCCGCTGATCCTTGCCGGACCATAGCGCATCCGGGGGCATGGATGCGGTTATTCCGGTAGGGGTGGAGCAAGCCATGAGACATAGCAAGATTGGTACACATAGCACCTTCATCGAACACCTCCTCTTCCGCCCTAATATACTTAAGCGCCACTCCTAACGCAATAAAGAGCGCCATCGTATGTGCTGGCTTCGTTTGATGCATCGGTACCTACAGCATAGTAGACCACATCTACCCATGCATCCGCAGTGCCCACATCTACCGTAGCGGAACCGGTATATACGCCTGCGAACGTACTGCCGGTCTTGAGGATAATCTGAGTACCATCAACCGAAACGTATGACGTTCCCCAAGCCCCCGTAATAGCAACACCCAGTGCAGCCTGTATGGTCCAAATACCTGCCCGCATCCATGCCTTATGGGTATCGCTTCTAGGGGTTGCGCGAACTTCTATCAAGTTATCCGTCTGCTTGCTTATCATGTGAACGGCCATGTAGTTATACCCACCGTTATTCACAGCGCCCTGCCCCCATGTCGCCGGGGCGGTTTCTCCCGTCACCGGAAGCATGTCGGAAGTTGTCCACGTTGAAGAGGACGGTACCAGCGTATCAGCCATGATTACCCCTTACCACCACAGGTCATCGCCGTCCCATGTGGATACGTCGAATGTAAATACTCCGAATGTCCGCTGCTCCATAAGATCCAGCGTGACGGTATCGGAATCGAAAGAGTACGTCCTCCCGGCGATGACCAGCACATTCGCCATGTTGTTGAATGGCCGGTTCGTCACCACTACGGTATCGCCCGGTGTGTAGCTCCCGTACAGACTGCCCTCCAGCGTCAGAGCCAGCCTGTCAAGCGGGTATGCGCCCATCGCCATCGTCCTGTATGCCAGCGCCCTGCCGTATGCTTCCGTCGGTATCCACGGAGCCTGCAATTCGATGACCTGCCCCTCGGATACGTCGGATTGCTCTGCCACGGACTCCGCTGAATATGATCCGGTGACGGGATTGAGCGCAGTCTGCACCGTCACCCGCTGAATACTCCGCGCGTTGGTCAGCGTCCATTCATCATTGATGGCCGTACGGAAGTCGATAGTTCCCACCGCGACAGGCTTCGGATATGGGACGTACACGTTCAGCGCCCCGGTGCCGTCCACGGAATACGACAACCCGAGGGATGCCGTGACATCGTGCAGAACATCCGTCCACTTCTCGCCGCCGTAGTATCGTGCGCCGCCGGAGTTGTAGCCGTACAGGTCCATCCACACCGCGTTTTCACGCAATATGTAGCAGGACAGCCCGAGCTGTGTGCCGATGTTGTATACCGCCCAGCGCCAAGGATAGGGCTCGCCCCATTCCAGCGTCCCGATGGATTCAGTGCGGTATACGCTGCCGCTTGCCACCATCCACGCCGGGGTTTCACGGACGTACACGGTGCCGGTCCTCACGTTGCCGGCACTGGCCCACCCGCTGCCGTTGGGCAATCCTTCTATGCGGATGGTGTCGCCGGTGGTCCCGGTACCCTCCCACAAATATTCCCGCTCATACAGGCTGGCGGGTACGGCTCCGGCGTATGAAAAGATAGCGGTGCCGTCCGCCACGCTGACGAATGTACCCATGAACGCAGGGTTGTACGATATCAGCTTCTTGGATGCCCTGCCCAGCACTGAATCGACCTGTAGCGTGACAAGCTCATTTGCGTAGTCATTGGTGACGCTCTCGGGCGCAACATACCCGGTGAGTATTGTGCGGTAGCCGGTGCCTTCGGGCTTGCGGATGTAGAATGTACCGAGGGACCATACGGGGTCGCCGGTGGGATTTGGGGGATTAGCCCACCATCCCGTTAGCGCATCATACGGACCTATCGGGTCAGAGAGGACCGGAATAGGGAAATATGAATTATCCATGGTTACCTGAGCCGATGACACCCACCCACGGGTATTGTGGGGAGTATAAACCTGTTCGTTAACATCTGATACGCTGATGGCGTAATCACCAAATGATAAATTACCCCAATTCAGGCCACCGTTGAACGTGCCGTAAAAGTCGAATATGCTTTCCTTGAAAGCGGCGGGATAGACTACATTCTGAATCCCATATGGCCCATCATCGGCATCAACGCAGCGGTTCATTATCGCCGGGTAAGCTGACCCGTAACGGGTGAATACGGAGCCGTAGGTGTTGGAGCCGGCGGTGCCGTTGCGTAGCCACGATGCCAGCCATGTACCGGAATCGTAGGTCACGGTAACGTCTATAAACTTTGGAGCTTCGGTGGTGCCGTCGTTGGTTTGACTTCTGATTAAGGTTCCATCATAGAACTCGGCCCACTTGACTCCATTGCTTGCGGCAGATGCGTTGACCAAGCAGAAGCCGAGTTCGCTACCGCCTGGATTGCGGCCTAATATCATGTACACATACGACGCGGTTCCGCTGTAGGTCGTCCACTGGTAAACCGACCCGTCGTAAGCGTAGGTACCGCAATGCGCCCGCCCCTGCGCCCCTGCCGCCGAAGGCCAGCCCGTCAGCCAATATGTGCCGCCATAATTCCATACTACTTGACCGGTCATGCCGGTAAACTCCCAGCCGTTGACCCCGCTGGCTTGGAAGCCACGCCACTGCTCGTAAAGAGCCATCACACTTCCTTCAGCGTAATGCCGATGTCATATACCTGATAGCCGGATTCGGATTCGGAATAGCTGCCTGGTTCAGCATAGCATGTAACTGTGCCATCGTAATATTCCAGCAACACGGACGCATCAATCTGCGCCACCCCCGCCACATGGTCACGGACGGTTGTGCCGACCATGCTCCAGCCCATCGTAATTGTCCACTTGTCAAACCGGGTGGAGCGTCTGCCGGTGCCATAGAACGACCTGCGGAAGCTCCCGCCATGCTCCAGCGAACGGCCCACGCTGTCGGGCAGGTCGGCGTCGGCTATCGTCCACGTACCGTATGCTGAACTCCACTTCATCCCCATTACAGGAACGCCCCGAGGAATCCACCGATGGGGCCACCTATCTGCATGGCGGCAAATTTTAGCCCCATTTCAGCGATCAGTCCGATCATCTTTTCCCCCCAATCGTCGCCGCCGGTCATTAGCGTCTGCACGAAATCACGGGCGCCGTTGGTCAGCAGGTCACTTATCTGACGGCTGCGCTCTTCCTGTAGCCGGAGAGATTCGGATATGGCGGCGCTTTTTTCTTCCTGTACCCGCAGGACGTCGCCGGTAATGGCATCCTTACCCATGTCCTCCCATACGGCCTTGATTTCAAGCGACAGCTCAAGCAGCGTCTTTGCATCCTTGACGAATGGAGTCAACGGTGGCCCGCCGCCGCCGGATGATTCCCCTACCAATTCAGTGCCGGAGCCGGGCATTTGATTGAATATTGAGGGGAGTTCATCGCCGCCGAATACGGAGCCTTCGACGGAGCCTTCGACGGAGCCGCCGGGGCGCAGACCCGGCCATGCGGCGTACATTCTGTCAAGGGCGGCAGTTACTTGGTCAACTGTCAGTGCGGTCTGGTGAGCCTCGGTCTGTATGGCTGTCCATGCGCTGAGATTGTCCTGGCCGCTTAATTTGGCCAACCCTTCGGCTGCTAGTATTACGACATCAACCACTGCCATGACGGCCTTAACTACTGCCATGATTACGGGTACTGCGCTATCCAAGGCGGTTATCAGCTTCGGTATTACCGTGACTGCGGCGTCAAGGAACACCCCGGCCATCTCCTTGATTGCGGGTAACATCGGAATCACTGAATCAATCAGTACCCCCGACAATTCAGCCCGCATTTCCGTCAACGCATCCTGGAACTGCTTGCTCTTGGCATAAGCATCTTCATCCAGAACGATGCCGAGTTCATGCGCTTCAGCTGCCATTTCCCGCAGACCTTCAGCGCCCCGGTCCAGTGTCGGAATAAGCATCATGCCGCCGCGTCCGAATATATCTTGCGCTACGGACATGCGGAGGGTATCGTCCTCGAGTTGCGAAATGGCATCCGACAGTTCGTAGAACGCCTCCTGCGGCTCAAGTGTGGCAAGGCGGGCATAGTCAACGCCCAGCTGTTCAAATGACCGCTGGTACGTGGCTAATCCCGCGTTGGCATCGATGATTGCGCTCGACATCGTGCGGATACCAGTCTGGAGCGATTCCAGAGAAGCGCCGTCCTGCTCTGCGATGTAGCCCAATTCGGCAAGGGTCTGCGCCGCAATGCCGGTGCGGTTGGACATATCCTGTATGGCGGCAGGCGCACGGGTGATCCTGTCGATCAGTGCAAACAGCGCGGCGCCGGCACCGACTGCGGCAGTCGCCAGACCTACCGCTGCCTTGCCAATATTGGCCATACCTGTACGGGCCTGCCCTGTCCCATGGAGCCGGAACGTGTAATTGACTACTTTGTTGACTTGCCCGCCGAGCGCCATTATTTCTTCCCGTTCTCTCGCCGGAACTTTTCGGCCCTTGCCCGTTCGCTGGTCAGTATGCCAAACGCCTCACTAATCCACGGAGGCGCATCTATGAACGTCATGCCCAGCTGCCCCGACTCAAACCAGCCCTGCGCCTGATGCACGTAGCCGGTCCAGCTATTGAGCAGGGCACGGGGGCAGATGCGATTCCGTGCGGCTGCGAATATCGGGGCTGCGTCGCGTTCATGGATCTCAACATCATCCCACGTTGCCCCCTTGCATGTCCATCCCCGCCGCTTGCAGTTCCGGCAATCGTATAGGTCCGAATACGCCGATACCCAAGCGGCCAAGGTCAGTCCTGGCGCTCATCCTCCGTAAGATGCGATATGCTCCATATCAGGCCGAAGAGTACGGTCTGGACGTCACTGGTCAGAATGGTGGCGGGTCCGCCCCATCCGCCGGTTGGCTCCGGTATCGCTTCGCCGTCATTAGTTACGCCGACTACGCCCCGGTCGATGTACGCCTTGCCTATCTTGAACTCGTCCTGAGACATCGTCGGTATCGCTACTGGCCGATACGTGACTACGAACTCGGGATGCTCCGGGTGTATCCACGCCGAACTCACCTTCGGGTCTATCAACTTCAATTCTCGCCTCCTTTGGGAACGGTGGTAATCGCCTTGGCATCATGTAAGGTTCCATGCCACCTCTATTCTCGCCTTGCCTGGATACGGGGGCCAGCCACCGCCAGCCCCCGCCCTTTGGCTACCGGTATCGGCGAGTAATCCCGGTAGCCGCATCATTGCTATATCGCAGTCAGGTCGGAAACCACGGACAGCGACCAGTCGTTCATCGTGAACGCCACGCTGTCTATGAGTTCGCCCTGTCCGGTAGGCTGCGTCACGGGGTTGACCATCAGGTAGGATGTCAGCCCGAATGACAGCGCATCACTTGACAGGGTGGTGCCGTAGTCGGTGGACAGCGTACCCGATATGGTGAGCGTACCCTGTGTGGCATTGCCGTACTGGTCCACGAACCACGTATTGAAGCTGGAGTCACGCGGCATGGACAGCGTGACGTTGCCGGTGAAGTCGCCGATACTCATGCGCTTCCTACCACGGACACTGGAGGCTATGCCATCGGGGGAGTTGTTCTGCGAGGTCCAGTCGATAGCCGTCGGGTATATCGCCGTGCCGTTCCATGTGACGCTGATGGTGGCAGCATCGAAGAACCCGGCGGTGAGTCCGGTACCGTCGCCGGTGATGGTCTGTGTGGTACCGCCTGACAGCGCCTTGATCGTAGGGGTCAGTGTCGTGTACTGCGAATCTACCGCCCAGTTGATCGCGAGTTCATCAGTCCATGAGTCAAGGTAAAGTTCCCCGGCTCCGGCTATGCCGGTGTCCTTCTGCCATGACAGATACGGCCAGTCGGCAGTCGCCACCTGTGCAGTCAGCGGCGTGAACGTGAACGTCGATTCCACAGTGCCGCCGCCGCTTGCCACGGCATAGCTTCCGCAATGGTTGCGGAGCAGGAGCAGGAGCGGCGTGGATTCTGTGCCCATGTTGAACGGATAGGCTCCCAGTGCGCCGCCGGGCATGTAGTGGCCCCTGCGGTATGCTCCGGCCACCGGCTTACGCAGCCCGGTTATCCCGGTGCGGTTGATGGGAGCTTCCCCCTGCGTGAGGGAGTCCGCCCCGTCAGAGTCATAGGTGAACCACGTACTGCCCACGGTCCCCTGCCCGGCCTGCTTGGCAAACCGTATCCAGGTCTCCCAGCCGTGCGTTGCTTCGCTCATTTTACACCTGCTTCCATACGGTGAAAGTCAACCGCACGACGTAGAGGGTGTCGTCGTTATCGCCGCCCGCCATTGCGGAATCAAACGTATCCACGGTTATACCCTGCCTGGCCCATCCCGCCAGCGCGTTGTGCTGTATCTTATCCATCAGCGAATCGGCCATATCCATTACGGTATCTGCGGTATCTGCAAGATTGTGCTTTACTGAACTCAACCAGTAGTGCGCCGTGAACCGGTACTGCCGCAGGCCGGACCGGTTGGCCTCGTCGGAACGGTCCTGCTCGATAGGCTCAAGGTTAATCCATGAATTTATTCGTGCGCCCTTCGGTCTGTCATCGCCATGCCCCGGGGGAACCGCCTGCACCTTATCGGGTGCTGACGGGCTGGTGATGGTAAGTAGTTGCGTGATGACGGCAGCGGATGCGGCTTTCATTGCCATTAGCTTGTCCTCGTCATCGGCATACCGCTACGGGCACCGGCTATGCGGGATTTGGGCAGATCCGGCGGGTCCAGCCCTTCGGCCATGCGGTCAAGGTACCACTGCATTTCCGTGTTCAGTGCGCCTATGGTTTCCTGCGTGAAGCCGGTGATAGGATTACCCGCCTCTTCCTGTACCTGCGCTATGACTTCCCCTACCCCGCGGGCACCGGGGCCGACCGTTGCGCTGTCTGAATCAGCCATCAACGTGCGGTACGAATTCGCAAGACTCCCTTCGTCCACCATGCGGATGGAGCCGGGGCCGACATACTGACCTGACGGGCGCTTCGAGTACTTCTCGGACCATCTGCCGTCGTGCTTCTTCGGGCCGGTGGCCGTTGATTTCCAGTCCCTCGCCTTGTTATATCCGCCGCGCAGGAACCTGACAACCACCTGTGTCACCATTGTGGGGCCGATGACCTTACGCATGAACCGCCGCCGCTTGGCAGGGTCCAACGCACGGAGCTGCTTCTGGATGTCTCCAGGCAACCGCTCGAGCGTGAGTACGTGGCTACCCAAGGCCGATATCCCATGAGGTGAGGCCACGACTGGAGTGGTTGCCGCCACGGGCGGGGTAGCACGGTATCTCCCATGTCTGCCCAACCGCCACTGCAGCGTCGGCCTGCGTCAGGAAACACGCTGACACGCCGTAGCCGAGGCCGTGCCATAGGTCGGGCTGGATGGTAATGTCGGTCTGCTCCATCGCAGTGCCGCCCTTCCATCCCCACTCAAACATCTGTGTGTAGATGGTGGTGCCGGAGCCGTCCAACCTGACAAGAATGGTCCGCTCTATGTTGCCGGTATACACGCCCTGATGCTCTGCGTTGGAGATGAGGATGCCGGTGTATGGGGCGGTGATCGTGCCGTTTGCCACGCCACGGGCCGGGGCTATCCCGCGTTCCCATACCGACGTATCTTCCGACATGGTGGTCCACCGCTTGCGGAGGTCATCCATGATGGTCTCTGCTTTGATCCTGAATGTCGCCCAGTACGGCTCCTCGCCAGCTTCGTACTTGTCACGCATGACCGAATCGTAGGCCATCCATACGGAGTAGTTGGCGGTTGCCTGCCCCACATAGTAGTCGTAAAGCGTACCGGATGCAGTCAGGGGATTGACAGGCGCGTGCCAATCGTTAACCCGGGCGTCCACCCATGCAGAAGCCGCAGTCAGGTAGTCGCTGGCGTAAGAGATGGTGCCGTCCAGCGTCAGATTCGTCCAGTCGCGTGATACCAGTACACAGTCAGCGGTGCCGCAATATGTTGCCATTGTCAGCTATACTCCTCCAAAATCGCCCCGCCCCACTTACGGGTAAACACGGCTTGGTCCATCATGAATGCGGAGCGAAGGGCATCATCCCGGTATTCGTTCACGGATGCGCTCTGCTCATGCCGCACCACCGCTTCCGGTTCCAATATGACACTCCATCCGGCCAGCCTTGCCCTGATACAATAATCAGAATCAGAGAACCACATACGCATATTTGCGTCTGGCAGTCCTATCTCCTGAACCATCAACGGATGAAACCCCGCCACACAGAACGGAAGCCACGGCCAGTCGCGGGCCTCAGTACCGTCAAATAGCTGGCGGTGGCCGGTGCGGTGGATGCCAGCAGGGTACGCCGCCATAGTGCCGCCCATGATGACGCTGTCAGGTACCGCCATGTCCACCTGTATCGGACATACGATACCGGCCCCGGCTTCTATGTGCTTCATCATGGCGTCAATGCAGCCCGGCTCCAGTTCAATGTCATCGTTGCACACGATAGGAACCGCTTCCTCACACATGGCGTCCAGTATCCCGACCGTCAGCGCATGTGTGAAGTACTCCGGCCCTGTACGGATACACTCCGCATCCGTAGTCGGCACGGTCAGTGGGACAGTGCCATTGTCCAGTATAGTGCAGGGGATGCCACTGGGTATCGAAGCCAGCGCACGATCGACCCGCTCCTGATTATTGAAGCCGATGATGTATGCATGTGGGTTCATCAGTCGCCACCCTTCAGACTTGAAACTGCATCCTTGACATGTGCCAGCAGATCCAGTGACGCAATGCAGTACGCCTCCTGCTGTCTCAGGCCGTCGTACCGGGTAGCCGCCGCCTGTGCCATCGTGTCAAACCCCTGCGGGCTGGTTTCGTACCGCTCATGCGGGGGTGGCCCCTGCTCAGGGCCGGGAACATGTTGCAGATTGAGCCGCTGCTTATGCTCCGGCTTCAACCACATCAGCAGGCTCTTCTCCCTGTCGGTCAACGCGTCCATAGCGTCACGGACCCGCCGAGGGCAGTCACGCCCGATAATGGCACACTTGCAGATCCGGCTGTCGTACTGCACCGAGCAGTCTACGGTGGTCTCGTATTCGTAGTAGGCTGAGCGGGTCCACGCAGGCACGGTGCTGTAGTAGGTCAGGTGCCGTGTCTGTAGCGCCTCTGCCAGGTGGGAGACGCATGTATCGGCGGATACCAGCAGGTCGGCCTGCTCAATCAACGCCGCCGTGGCCCTCATGCCGTCCATACCCTTGGGTAGGGACAGCGGAGAGCGGCCCAGCATCCAGTGATCGCCGTACCAGACCAGCACTGTACCGGCGTTCTTATTCAGCCATTCCACCATCTCGGATAGGCGGTAGTACGTCCGTGCCGGGGAGCTGGCGAAAGTTTGCACCATGACCACCGGCTTACGTGCCTTGCCCAGTACCGATTTGGCCCAAGCCCGTTCTTCGGCGGTGGTCCAGTAGTAGGGCCGCTTTTCGTTCGGTGTTACCGCCTGCGGGTCGATACCGGCCCAGCCCATGTGCATGTCGTAAGTGTTCGTATAGTCGCTGTTCTGCGTAGGGTGTAGCCACGGATGTATACTGTTGGACTCTATGACGTATCGGTAATTGGCTGCATTGTACTGCCGCAGACCGGTGCCGGGGAATCGGTCATACAGCGCCTCCACCGTAATGGATGCACCGTCCACGCTCACAAGATCCACCGGATGTCCGTTCTTGTTGACCTGCATCGGCGGCAGGTCCGTCCGCACGGTGGGGTAGATATGGGCAATATCGGGATTGTTCTGCAACAGCGGTACACACGGTTCGTTAATGGCAACATGGACCTCATAGCCCCGGCGCTTCAGCTGATGTGCTACCGCCGTCAGGAACAGCGCGTCACCCTTGCCGCCGAATCGGGTGAGGAGGTACTTGCCTGCGTATGGCGGTTTCTTACGTCTAGCCATGACTCGCCGTCCATCCTTCTACGGGGTATTCCGAGCGGGTCCAGCTTGCCCGCTCTTCCAGCCCCGATGATTCCATTTCGGAGTAGTACGTTGCCTGCGATTCGTCCTGCGGTGTCGCCGTGATGTTGTCCACGCCCAATTCGCCACCCTTCGTTATCAGCCAGGCACCGGCGTCAAGGTCGGTGTATTCCACCGGTACATCCCAGTGGTTGGAAAACTCTATGACCGCAGCGCCGACATCGTCGGGGAAGCTGTAGCAATCGTGACCGGCTATGATGCCACCGGGGGCAAGTAGCTCCCAGCATGCGGCCAGTTGCGCCACCGTAGAATCGTATGCGTGGTCGGCGTCAAGGAAGATGAAATCAAACGGCCCCGGCAACTGATCCGCCAGTACCTCCATCTTGCCTTGGATAAACACCCACCGCTTATCCTGTTCTGGCGTCAGTTTGGCAGTCGGCCTGCATTCGGCGTACCATCCAACGTCAAGCGGGTCCACCGTTGTCACCTTCGCCGCCGTGGTCTGTAACCACAGCATTGTAGATGCGCCCCAACCGTAGCCAACATCAAGCACGTTCGTCACGGTATCCGGTACGCGCTCGCGTACCCACGCCAGCAGATCGGCATATGAGGCGGCAAGGGGTACGCCGATTGATTCCAGCCATGCGGCGGGATCTATACGGGGGTCCATCACTTCGCCCCGCAGACTTCCCGGCATACCCGCAGGAACCACTTCTGCTCTTCCCCCGCATTTGAACGGCAGATATGCTGACGTGATTCGTTGGCATGGATGACATCGGGCAGGGTCCGGCGATGCTCCACCTTCAGGTCAGGGTCCATGAATCCTATCATTTCGGCGGGTACGTTGGGCTTGGGCCACATATGCATCCTGCCGGGGATGGAGTAAGACCTGCCGCCGATGCTGATGATGGCCTGCCAGTCACGGTAAAGCATGGTTTGCTTGACCTCTGGATGCTCTGCGATGTCATGCCCGTCAATCCAGTTGCGCCGACTGACCCACCACATGACGATTCGGGGATGATTGCGGATGACGGCCAGCATCTTCTCCATCACGTCACGGTCGATGAACTCATCCACGCCGACCCTGAAGAACGGTACCTCACGGTAGCTCATGGACAGCAGCGTATCCCAGTGGACATCGGGAGAACCCACTGGGTATACCTGCTGATACTCCACGCCGGACGTTTTCAGGATGTCCAGGGTATCGTCATTGCTGTGCTGGTCCAGCACCAGAATACGCTCCGCAAGCGGTTTCCAATGCTCCAGCCACGCCGGGAGCCGGTCCTGTTCATTGCGGATGATGGTGCCGACTTGAATCGGAAGGGGTTTACTCGCCATGTCTGCTCGCCTTTCGCAAAGAGGAGGCGGGGGCCGAAACCCCCGCCATACGCACGGTTACATCTTGTGGTAGACGAGAGCCGTCCTGAAGTTGGTGGTGCCCTCAAGTGTCAGGCTGTACGCCTGCCTGAACTTCCAGGCCACCCTCTGGTTCCTCCCGGCATCGTCGCCCACGTCCTTGTAGTACCACAGATAGTCCTCGCCGCCGAGGGTGTTGCCACCGACGCACGGACTCTTACCGAAGATAACGGAGGTTCCGACGGTGGCGGAGTAGGTGGTACTGGCGTTTGCGCCATTCTCAGCGAAGAACGCGAACCCTCCATACACGCCGGTCAGACCTGTCTTGTATGGTCCGTCGATTCCGAGTCGGGACGCGCTCTCATAGAACTCGGACTGCTGCTGAAGGACCTCGAAAGCACCCGGAGGCGCGACCCACGCGTAAAGCATCTGTCCGCCGATGTTCCACGGCTCTACCCCGAGACGGGCAAGGCGCGAGGCCAGCTGGCGGACATGAGTCGGGTAGACGTACTCGGTTCCACGGGTACCGGTATGCTGGTTCTCGTAGTAGTCCGCAGTACCGTAGATGC
>Ga0307928_10003087_pt1 | contig 12741 bp, 19 predicted proteins | sample AceLakmetagen232_FD_201815 | JGI IMG/M metagenome (GOLD analysis project Ga0307928, IMG submission 201815) | Saline water microbial communities from Ace Lake, Antarctica - #232 | ecosystem: Environmental > Aquatic > Non-marine Saline and Alkaline > Saline | place: Antarctica: Ace Lake... | reverse complement strand
TTATAATAATTCAAGATATAGTTCTATATTATCTTCAAGTTCAGGAGATAATTATATCTATTCTTCCACAATAGATATTCCAATTGTTTCAGTTTCTACAGAAATTGAATTTTACTGGGAAATAAATTTAATAAATTCTACTGGTGATACATTAACAGATAATTCTACATTTTATAATCAGACAGTTCTTCCATCTAATCTTTCCCAATGCGGAACTGTAGAAAGAGCGGTGAACTATACAATCTACAGCGAATCAACTCTAGCCTTATTAACTGCCGACTTTGATGCAACTTTTGTTTGGAAATTAAACGAATCAAGCTCTATAACAAAAAACTCCTCTTTTGATTTAACTGGTGCTAACAATTATCAGTTCTGCATAAACAGTAACGAAACATTCTTTACAGATGTTGCAATAGAATTATCTGCTACAAATTACCACACAAAACTTTATGATTTTGATAATCAAAAGTTTAGTAACGCAACTACTCTCCAGAATTTGTATTTATTAAATTCTTCATCAGGAAGCACAATTATCATAGAGATAAAAGATGTTGGTCTCGCTCCACTTGAGGGCTATACAATAAAGGTTTATAGATTTATACAAAGCACAGGCGAATACATTTTAATCCATGAGGATGTTACAGATGTGTTTGGACAGATAACTTCAAAACTTATAGAAAATGATGCCAAGTATAGGATTGAATTTTATAATCCAAGTGGGGTTTTAGTGAAATCTACAGGGGATATGGTTGTTGCCTGTCGCACTGTAATTTGTGTACTGCCTTTTGTTATCGAGGACACAACAGATCCATTTGATAGATTTGATAATGTAACAGATTTGTCCCATGTTTTTACATTCAATAATGAAACAAATACGTTTATTTTCACTTGGGTTGATACAAGCGGAGACACAGCAACTTACAATCTAAAGGTAGAAAGGATTTTAGCAAATGGAACAACAACAGTGTGTGATAGTTCAACTGTCGCTGCTTCCGGAACACTTACTTGCGAAGTTGGAGATCAGAAAGCAAGTTATAGGGCGCAGGTATTCAGGACAGTTGATGGGGAAAAAACAAGAATTGATATATTAAACAATGTAAAAGTTGGTGATGTTTCACATATTTATGGAATGGAGGGGTTGTTTTGGAGTTTTATTCTTTTGTTTACTTTCATGGCTATTGGTGTTTATTCCCCTGCTGCTGGCGTTGGGGTGTATCTAATAGCATTTGTTATGCTTGGGATAACTGGTATTATATATGTTAATCCGGCAATTATAATCGCCCAGTTGGTAATTGGGATATTGTTTATTTGGAGTTGGCGAGGATGAAAATGAATATTAAAGGAGCAACTATAAAGAATATGTTTTTTGCAGTTATAGTGGTAAGCGTGGTTGTGCTTGCTGCAGGAACAATAGTCGGAGAGTGGAGCAATTATTATGATTCTGGATTGACTTATGATTTGAATGAATATTCTGACTTGGACACTTTTTCAAGTGAAGCCCAAACTCAAAAAACAGGAATAACCCCCTCAGATGTTGATCCAGGGACAGGTGATTTTGAAGGAAAGATATTGCGTGGCGGTTATGGTATTTTAGGAAGAGTATTTTTACCATTTGTTTCTGTCTGGAACATGATGGAATCTGTTGAAAATAGGTTTGGATTGCCTAATTATGTTGGAGAAGGGATCTTGGCACTAATGGTATTTTCAATTATAGCGACAATAGTTGCTATTTTGTTTAGATTATCGAGGACATCAGCATGAGCGTAGGAAATTTTACTTTACCATCGGAATTGATTGCAACACACGGAGGGCTAATTTATGGTCTTGCTAAATGGAGTTATATTGTAACATGGGGATGGTTCTGGGCCTTAATTTTAATTGGGTTTTGCGTTGTGTTATTCATAAGCACAGTAAGATTTGGTAACACTAGAGCGTTTGGATTCTCTTCTGTTGTTGGGTTGTTTGGTTCTATTATGTTGGCTACTTTACAATTATTAGATTGGTGGCTAGCAAGTCTGTTTATACTTGTAGGATTAGTAGGTTTTGCATCAATGATTCTTAGCGAAAGGTAGTTTACAATTGTTTACAATTGTTTACAATTGTAAACTCATGTTAACTATGCTTTTTAAACTTTAAAATATTAGTAAAATCTATGGTTGTTAATTTTTTGAAAGGGGGTGAAATATGAGAAGCATAATAAAACAGAAAAAAGGACAGCTAAATACATTAGCTCCTGCAATTCTTGCTCTTGTATTCGCAGCTGTGGTTCTTGTCTTTGGTCTTGTAATTTCTCAGGAATTGAGAGACACACAAACATCAGGAACAGAAGCATACATTGCTGCTAATGAGACAGTTGTTGGACTTGGAACTTTTGCAGACTTTTGGGAAATCATAGTTTTAGCTGTAGTTATTACAGTTGTTATTGGATTGCTATTAGTTGTGTTCGGTGGCCGAGGAAGACGTTAAACTTCTCAATCGTTTATGATGAGAAGTTTAATGGATTCTAAAGCTGGACAGTTAAACACCTTAGGTCCCGCGGTAATTGCACTTGTGATAGCTGGAGTATTTTTGATTTTAGGATTGATAATTATACAAGAATTTAAAGATACAAATATAGTTTCACAGGCAAATTCTGCAACAGCTACTAATGAGACTCTTACAACTGTTGAAGATTTAACCGGGGAATACTTTGCTGCTAACCTTCTTTGTGGGGCTGCTTGTGGTTCAGTTTCAGAAGTGTTTAATGCTACTACTGGTGATGCAATTCCTTCCACTAATTATACTCAGACTGGATGTTATATAATCTATTCTGGGGGTACAGGTGATTCAGGAGGGTTCAACAATAGTAACTGGAATGTAACATATACATACACTTACGGTGATGAGGCGTGTACTGCTAGTAATGACACTCTTGTTGGGCTTGGAACATTCGCAGACTTTTGGGAGATAATAGTCCTTGCTGTAATAATCACAATAGTGATAGGATTATTACTTGTAGTATTTGGAGGTAGATCCAGAAGATAATTTATTTTTTTTTCCTGATTTTTTTTCTCAGGATTGTATTCAAATCATAGTCGGAGAAACAAAAAATGTCCTTAAACGGAAAAAGATTAAAGGGCCTTTATAGAGGCTTTAAAAAGAGAAGACAAGTAGAAAAGTCACAGGCTAAAGAGATAGATTCTATCAGGAGAAAAGCTTTGTTTGAAGCAAAAAAGAAACAGGCTGTAAGAATCGGCCAGGCACAAGCATCAGCCAAGAAGGTAGGTTTTGTACAGGCTTTAGGGCTTGCTAATAGGGGTGTGTCAGCTAGAAGCGGAATTGCTGCTTCTGTTGGGGTAAGTAGAAATGGTGGATCTAAGATTGGTAAAACTACTAAAAGACCTTCTAAAATAAAGTATGGTGGTAAGACTTATGTTCTAAAATCTCCAAAGAGAAGGAAGAAAACAAGAAAGAATAATTTAATGAGGGATTATGGAGGGATGGGTCTTGAGTAAGAAGAAAAAGCAAAAAAATAATGAAATAGTAAGTGATCTAATTCCTACTTTCACCCTAGCTGGCGGTGCTATGGGTGCAAGCGTCTTAGGGGGAGCACTCCAGCCACATCTTTCTGCAGGCACTACTAACCCATTAACTACTACCGGATCAACGTTAGGAAGGTTCATAGGACCTGTAGCGGTTATATCTGCTGGAGGGATAGTGTTCAAAGAACTAAATAAGACTAAGAAGAAGCTGAAAGGGGGCAAGAATTAAAATGGTAGCATATAATGCAATGAAAAAGACCACAGCTAAAGCAAAGGCTATAAAGATGAGGGGTAAAGGTCTTACTGCTTCAGTCTTCAAGAAGAAAAAAGGCTATGGGGTTAGCGTAACTAGGTAAAATGCCAATCTATCAAGCATTTAACAGGAGAAACAAATCCTGGGTGAAGTATAAGTTCACTGGGCGCGGAATAAAAATCCTAAATGTAAAAGAAAGAGAGCCCCTTAAAAAGTTCGTGAATGTTCCTGTGAGGGGACAATGGAAGAATGGGCTAGAAGTTACATCAAACATTTCATAACTCAGGCAAAGAAACGTTCAAATGATATGATTGAGAAATTTGTTAGACCTTTTGAAAAATATGTGAATTAAAATTCATAAAGACTTTTTATCTCATTGTTTAACAACTCAAGGTTTTCTTTTGTCTCTTTTGTCTCCCTAATTCTGTCCACCAATCTTATAATATTGTGATATATCTCAACTTCTCTTTTATTGTCCCAATTTATTAATTTAATTGGTATTGAAGAGATTGGCTTTTCTGAAAATTCTAAAACTCCTCCACGATTAAGACCTTTGTATTTCAGCCATTCAAAAATTAAGTCCGAATTTAACAACGCTAAAATATATTTTGAATCTTCTTTTAGTGTTTTATTTACAATTATTGCAGTAGTATCTTGAGCTATATAATAATCTCCGTTTACTAATGCAAATCTTACGTATCCCTTAGAATCAAATCTTTCTTTACATGGGCAGACTATTTTACTTTTTGAGTTTTCTATATGGGATTTGTTCCTTAAAAAAACCCATTCCCAATAAGGTATTTCTTTGTTGTAGGAATATCTTTTTAATAGTCCCTCTTTAAATTCTTGCAACTTTTCTTTTACCTTAGGATATTTACCTAACTCTTTTTCATCCATATTTCTATCGTTGAGAAAAATATAGTTCGTTGAATCCTCATTAAAGAACTTTTTAAGATTCTTAGCTTTGACAACATCTATAAATAATTCTTTCTCTACTCGAGAAAAATTACTTGTATCCTCCACCTTAAAGGCTTCGTCTAATCCGCTCACCATCCCGTTACAAATTTCAGAAAAATCACCTATCTTGGAATTAGATTGTTTTTCTATCTTATTTATTCTTGATTCTATTTTAGGAGGTAGAGCATTCCAATCCTCAAAATCTGTAAATTGTTTATAATTAAATGCTTCAAAAAAACCGTCATTAATTTCTTTTTTCACTTCCAATTCTAAAAGGAGGTCTTTTAGTTTTTGTATTATCTCTTTTGTTACTTTACCTTTGTGCCTAATATTAATTACTTTCATATCTTTATTTTCTTTCTTTTTGACAAATCTAAAAACTAGAAGATTAGATGAAACTTTATCAAATATTTTCATTTCATCGAAATTTATCAGGTGTGTTATCTCCCCTTCTTCTTGCATTTTTTGTCTTATCTTTTTTGAGTGTAATGTAGATGTCCAAAATGTGGGGGTAATGAAAATTAACTCCCCATTTTCCTCCAATAAGTCTACACTCATCAAGATAAATAAATACAATAAATCGTTCAATCCATTTATTTTATCTTTCCAAAAATTAGAGGAGCTAAGATTTTTTCTTATATCTTCTGGAATATTTTTCCATCTTACATAGGGAGGATTACCAATAATAACTTTAAATTTTTTATTTGGGATATTATTCAATGTGTCCTTATATTCTATTTTAATATTGGATTTATTCTCTAAATCTTTGTCTATCTCAAAAGCAGTTACATTATCAAATCCTTTTTTTTCTAATGACTTTAAGAAAGCTCCTTCCCCAGCACAGGATTCAAAGATAGAAGAACTTTTCTTATTTTCAATTAATCCTACCATAAAATCAGTTATTAGTTCTGGTGTAAAATACTGTCCACCTGCTTTCTTTTTTACCATGTTCTTATTTAATATTCTCATCTTTTAATTGTTTATGTTACTCAGTTCAATTAATCCTAACCACCTATTATTTTCTTTCAACTTCAAATCAGTAGCCAGCTCATAAGGGCAAACCCCTAAACTCTGATGCCTTCTAATGTAATTATAGAAAATAGTAAAACCTTTCATAATCGAGCTAGCACTTTCAATCAAGCCATGAAATCCACGAAATCCCTCTGTCCTTCGTCTTATAGAATTGTGCAACCTCTCAATATAAATATTAAATCCTTCACCTTGACTTACATTTACTCGATTGTGAACAATTTCTTTTTTCTTTAAAGAATAATACCTAAAAACTTTTTTTATCACATCTGGATAGGTTAAAAATCCATCAGTTGTGCAAATAGTTATATCGTTATTTGTTTTTTCTTTTGTTTCTTTGAAAGCATAAGTAATTTCTTTCTTGCCTCTTGACTTAACATATTCAGCACTTAATAGAAATCTTGTTTTGCAATCAATGCTATCAACAAACCAATCTTTACTAACTCCTCTTTTATTATGTTCTTTTCTCCTATGAAACTCCATCTCATCTAGTTGTATCTCGTTCCCATTATTGACTTTGATTTTATCTGTAAATTTAGAAATCATCTTCGCATATTTCACAACCCAATTATAGATACTCATATGTGGGGCATTATGCGGATGAAAAATAGCTAAATGTTCCTGAACTTTCCTCGTTGAAACTCCCCTATAAAACAAGTCTATTGATTGTGTTATTTTTGTCGGGCTATTTCTCATTCTGAAAAATCCATCATCTTTTGTAAATGTCTTTCCGCAATCTTTACATTTGTATCTCTGAATTAATCCTCTATTCTCGGTATTTCTCTTCGTCCACTTGATTGTATTCTCAGATTTACAATTAGGGCAAACAATCTTTTTATTTTCTAGTTGTTTATTTTCTTGTTTCATATTACTTAACTAACCTTACTCTATAGAGTATACTCTACTATTTAAACCTTACTCTTTTAAGAAAGGTTTATAAAGTATTATTAACTACGAATTATATGGCTGAGATAAAAATTAAAGAATTTGGTAAGACCGCCTATAAATGCAACAAATGTAGCCATGTTTGGTTCGCTCGTGGAGATGAGAGACCACTAACCTGTCCTAAATGCAAAACAGCAAGATGGGACAAAGAGCCACGGAAAAAGGGGAATAACACCAAATGAGAAGATTTAAAAGCATACGAAAAAATTATAAAGGATGTATGTTTAGATATAAGATGGTAAACAAAACATCTTCTTCATATTTTTTAAATTTCCAAACGGAGTAAGTTTCGCCTCCCTGCGACCTTCTCTTAAGATGGTGGGATTATGGGTAAAATACAAAGATACCCTACCATCTCTATCTCCAACGCTACGAAGCCTCACAACTACTGAGGACTGTAGAGTCCGTTTGAACATCAACTAATGATTTTCTTAACTTACTAATACTTTCTTTATTAATTTTCATAAATTTTAAATCTCCATTCGCAACCATAAGCACTTCGCTACCAGCTTCCAATCCATTTTCTTTTAACCATTGTTTAGGTATGACTACAACAACGGAAGCACCCGAAGCTACAAGTTTCTTTTTTTCAACGATAGGGATATGTTTAATTTCCATAGAAAAAGTAGTATTCCGCATTATTTAAATCTATTGTGTAGTATTTAGTTTATGATTTAACCAACCGCTAACTTAACAATGTAGTATGACCTAAAATAAAATGGATAATTGTTAGCTATCCTATCTTTCAGAAGTAATAGAAGATAAAAAGAAAAAATAAGTTGATTTTAGAAGTTACATACCTATTGCTTTGCTTGCTCTTTCTTCAAACTCTGCTGCGCTAGGAAGTCCTATGTCCATTCCCAAGGATTGTTCTTGAGGTTCACTTTCAGTCTCTCTTGCTTTCTTCTTTGCTTTCTTTTTCTTCTTAGGGGCATCTTTCTCTTCTACTTCTTCCTCTACTTCTTCCTCATCCCCATCCTCGCTTTCTTCTTCTTCAACTTCCTCTGTTCCATCGTCTAAATCTAGTTGGTCCATCATTTTATTGTTCTGCCTCCTTTCAATTAGTAAAATCAATGCTAAGAATACAATTATCACTACAAATAAAGCTAGCGCGAGCTTCTTCAGTTCAAAATACCAGAAGACTAGGAAAAGATCTGCGAAGACAGCCATGAAGAGCATATTTCTTATTGCTCCGAGGGTTTCTGGGCTTGTCTGCTCATAGTTTTGCCATGTCTGAACCCATCGTTGAAGTAGTGTGTTAGTCATTTTATTTCCATCTCCAATTCCACCCAATTTCAAATATAGCAAAACATATTCCCATAATAAACCCCCCACCCATTCCACCAATAACTCCATAGATTATTGCCCCACCAACTCCACCATACCCAACCTCAATCACGCCCAAGATTATTCCTAAAACTATCCCTGTAATCATCCAGAAAATCCCACCGCCAAATATTACATTCTTTTCATCATTATTTAATCTATCAAATCCATTCTTAGCCCATGCGATTAGACTAAATATTGTCAAAGAGATTAAAACCCAGTTAAAAAATATATTTGGAACAACTCTTAAATTCACTAGTGTAATATCTTTTATTTCAGAATTATAAGATTCAAATAAATCAAAGTAATTTACTGAAAGATAAAACCAAAATATTGTCGTTGCTAATAAAACTAAAAAGAGTGGAAGCAAATACCATTTTTTAACCTCTTTCGCCTTATACCCTAATTTACGAGGATTATTTTCTTTTTCCCTCGTAGGTTCATACGTTTTAATTCGTATTACTTCATTCATTTTCATTCAAACACCTCAATAATCCACCATCTTCTTTTAATAGGGGCACTATTCTTTGAGTCCCAGCCATCGTTAGTGAACTTATTTCTTGCGTGTTGCTCACCGATGTGTTTTCTAAGTGCTTTTCTTGTAGTCCACTCAGAATTTTTACAGAGCCCACATTTGAATTTATTTATTTGATTCATTTTTTATTTTTCTCCTGTTTTTTGGAATATTTCTTCACCAATTAAAAGATCTTTATAATTCTTCCACCCTTGCTTTGTTAATACTTCTGTATCTTCTGACAAGCAATGCCTAAGTATATGAAAGTTCAAGGAGTTGCCCAGAGCTTTCTTTGTTGCTTTGTTCCAGGCAATCTGCAAGGCCCTCACACCAGCATCTTTAGCAGTGTCAGAACCAACAGGCAAATACCTTAAACCGCGCATGACTTCCGGAGCGATTGGAATGTTTCTGTCCTTGCCTCTCTTCGCTCCTTTCTTCCCTTTAGATGCATCGCTGCCTTTGATCAATAATAGTTTCATTGCTTTGTTCACATGTTCCTGTCTCAAGCAGGCAACCTCAGCACCACAAGAGCCAATCAACTCTTGGGCGTTCCCTAAATCCTTTAACCTCTGCTCCTCGTTAAAGCGTTCACCCCAATCTCTAATCTTAACCTGTTCATCAGTTAGACAGTTTGTTTTGTTTATCATTTTGAAATTATAGGCTTTGGGCGGTTAGTATTAAGCCCCGCCCTCAGCTCTACTTTTGTTTTTAGATTATTATTGGTTTTCAATCCACATGAAACATTGGTTTTCAATCCACATGAAACACAAGTAACAAGAATCATTTTAGATTTTGTCACCCATTCATGTTGACAGTGTTTGCATATTGTTTCTTTCATACTATAATATACCACCACCACTATTTAAATGTTTCTATTGTGTTTATCTTTATAATATAAGTTAAATATTTAAGCATTGTTCCCCTTGTTTAGTATAGCTGATTTGTTTATCTTTAAACCGAATTATACCTTGGTTTAAAAATTTTTCATTTGAACCCATAAACATCTCCTAAGATTTTTACCATCGCAACTTTATCCTTTCTATCAAATACATTTGCAGATCCATAATGCTTGATAAAAGTATTTAAATCGTGACCCAATCTATAACAAATTTCTCCAGAATCAATCTCCAATGCTTTCAAATAATTACCATGAGTCTTACGAATATTATGGAGGGAAAAATTATACCAGTCCTTAATCCCAATCTTCTTTAAGGTTCTTTTCATTAATTGATAAACAGCTTGTTTGCTCATCTTAAAAAGTTTTTCATCATCACCAATTTGGTTTTCGTTAATATATTTCTTCATCCTTCTAGCAAATTGTGAACTGATTTGGAAGGTTCTTGGCTTACCAACTCTCTCCCCCATTGCTGCTTTCATTTTTGTAACTCGAAGAGTAAGATTATTCCTTTCCCAATCAAACCCTTTTGGTTTAATATTTAAAATTTCCTGAATTCTCCCTCCAGAATTTATAAGGGCATCAAAGACTGGTTGGGTAATTGGTTTCAATGCACCAAAAAATTTATTCCATTCTTCAGGCCAAAAATATCTTGAACGATCATCCCTAACAGAATACTTCTTACCATCGCTCTTAATCCCAATTTGCAATCCCTCGCAAACTGGTTTTAATGATAAACGTTTCTTCTTCCCATCTCTTTGTAAAATGACTACCATTGTTTTTCTTTATCTTTAAAGATAAACATAGTATATAAACTTATTGGTTACAACTTAATCTCACCTTTCTCTGATCTGGGATGGGTAAACCAGCTTAGGAACTTCCAGGGCAGGCCTATTATATATAGGCTTGCGCTGTTCTTCAAAAGTAACAGGAGCAACTTGTTTAATAGGTCTTTCCCTTGCTGCTCCAAGGTAATCCAAGTGGGATGGTTCTATAAACCCTTTTGTATTAATTGCATCCCTGTCAAACGTCAAAACTGGGACATCTGCCTCCTGAGACCACCGTGTGAGAGTAGAGTCACTCATATCTAGCTCTTTTGCTAGCTTTACTTGAGTAATTCCAAGTTGCTTGGGGAGTCCGGAGACTTTTTTCTTCAAAAGGTTATAATTCATCTCTGTTCTACTTCCTCTTCCAACTTTTTTAACGTCTGCACCAATCTTAAGTATCGCTTCATCTTTTAAACTCTCGTAAGCTTCTTCATCGAAGATTTTGTATAAAACATTTGGAAAAGATCCTCGGAACGTATAATACTTCTTATAATTCTTTTGTTTACGTCTCTGCCAATCATCATACAGCTTCAATAAATAATCTTCATTAAAGTAAGCATACTTACCTACCTTAATTTTATCGGGGGAGTAAACATGGAAGAGTGCAATTGCCCTAGACACTAACAACTCCTTTAATCTAAAGAACTCTTGGATGTTTATGAAGTAAGTGTTCCTTTTTTTCCTAGCCAACCAAATTATCTTTATTAAATCAATTATTAACTTGTTATAACTCTCGACAGTAAGACCAGCATAAGCTGCATCATCCCAAATTAATATTTCATCCTGAGTATCTTTAGCAACATCCATTAATTTCTTAGCATCAAAGAATAATTTTAAAGGTCTCTTCATTTTGTGGGCCATGTAATAAGCACACGCAGCAGTTAAAGTAGACTTACCGAACCCTTCCTTACCGTCGCAGATTACTAAGTTCTGATGTTTGTGTCTTCCAGAACATCTCTTGCACATTGTATCAAGATTTTCAATAGTTTGTTGCGGATCCATAAAGTAATCCAGGTCTGTGACTTTCATCTTGATTTACAATCCTTTAATGTCTCTCCTTTTTCCAAATAGTTCATGCCTATCCATTTTAAAAATCAGATATTCTTTTATTTTTTTAAATGCGAGTTGCATTTCATGCATTGCTTCTGGTTCTTTTGATCTGCCAAGATAAACTAGCTTATGTTTATTAGCAAGGACTGTTAATTTTTTTCTTAGATTATTATAATCAATATCTGGAACTACTTCACCATCTTCAGTCATTTTCTTAGCAACCCTTCCATGAATCACTCCATGCCATTCGTCTAGAACATCTAAGGCTGTTGAATAAGCCTTAATATCCATAGCACTTTTATAATCCATCATGTAAAAAGAAATGTATCTGGTATAGAATTGTCTTAGGTCCCATGTCTCTTCTTCTGCATTTGTGTTAGAACCGTAATCATAATATTTACCCATAACCTTTATATATCCTTTTGCATATATAAAGGTTATGAAATTATTCATAATATTGATTCTTCTCTCTTTGCCTATGGCAATGGCCCAATTAGAAATAATATCACCACACGAATCCACAAATAAAGTAATTGATTTAAATCCAAACTCTCTACTTGATATATTATTCACCGACTTAGACGATACACCTGGAGGTTATGATGGCAGCGCAGGTGAATGTGTAGTTGTAAACACTGCAGGAAATGCCCTGGAATTTGAGGATTGTTCCAATGCGACAGGTTCTGTAAACTCCTCTGAGTATTGGGATGATTTAGATACACCAGCAGATATTGATCACAATCTTTTAAACAATCGTGAGTGGAGCGTTGCAGGGCATATAATTGATGTTGATATTGATATGGATGATAATAATCTTGATAATATTGATAAAGCATATTTTGGGACAGGAGCATTTATTTCTTCTGATGATTCAAACCATATAGATTTTCATGCAGACTCTATGGATTTTCATGGAAACATGTCTACTATTTGGAATATAATTTTAACTGATTCTGATGGTTCATCACTCCATAATAATCTTATGTTTGGTGGACAGCATGATGCTTGGTTATATTATAATGGTTCTGATTTTATAATTGATCCAGATGTTGTTGGTGATGGTGATGTTGTTATCTTAGGAGATGCAAGAGCTGATAATTTTGTAGGTAATGGTTCTCAACTTACAGATATTATAGGGACACTTTATTATGCAGACGAGGATTGGATAAATAAAAACTCAACAAATGCTTTTATTTTCAACGAATCAAAACTAGCAACAATTTATTACAACGCAACACAATCAATTGCGGTTACAGGAACAATAGACGGTGGAGTGTTATCAGACACCCATCATGCTGATGGAAGTTATGATGGTGTAACATTGAACTTTTCTGAAGAGTCAGGTTCTCCTGGACTTGATTTAAGAATGAACTTTACAGACATAGAAACTTTCAATGCTGGAGTGGTGAGATATAAAACAAGTT
>Ga0307928_10003085_pt1 | contig 12744 bp, 16 predicted proteins | sample AceLakmetagen232_FD_201815 | JGI IMG/M metagenome (GOLD analysis project Ga0307928, IMG submission 201815) | Saline water microbial communities from Ace Lake, Antarctica - #232 | ecosystem: Environmental > Aquatic > Non-marine Saline and Alkaline > Saline | place: Antarctica: Ace Lake... | reverse complement strand
ACCATTAGAAGTTATTATGGTAGATGACTGTTCTGATGATAAGACTAGAAAACTTATTAAAAGATTTAGAAAGAGATTTGAAGAGAATGATATAGAGTTTAATTATTTTCGCAATAATAAAAGGTTACATTGTAGCAGTACTTATAGAAGAACAATTGAGAATGCTACAGGTGATTTCATGGGTGTGCTAGACGCAGACGATATGTTAGTAGATGATGCAGTGGAATATATTATGAGTCAATATAATAAGCACGAGAATATAGCCTGGATTTATACTCAGTTTGCTATTTGTGATGCACGTATGAATTTTATTAAAAACGGATTTTGCAGGTCGTCAGTAAAATTTGGATCTATGTTGGATTCGGGGGAGAGAAGAAAGCAGCTTTACTCTCATTGGAGAACTTTTTCTAGACGCTGTACAGATTTAAGTAATTTACTTCCTGAAGGACTTAGGTGTGCTGTCGATAAATATATGGGTTACAAGTTAGAAGAGCTTGGTAATGGGATGTTTGTTAATAGGGTGTGTTATAAATATAGGCAAGGAGTGAAGAGGGGTATTGTAGCTAAGGAAAGTACTAAAGCCACATGGAAGAAATTGGTTCAAAAAATGGTTATAGAGAGAAAAAAGAATGGTATAAAGCCATATCCTATTATAGAAGGAGAAGTTTAATGGAAAGAACAAAAAAACAATGGCATAGATATTTTGTTGAAGAAATTTCTAGCATAGTTTCTAAACACATTGACAAAGATAATGATGTATTTGTTGAATGTGGAGTTAAACAAGGATCTTCTTCTGTGAGGATGGGAACGAGACTTGGTGTTAAGGGATTTTTATTTGATACATGGCATGGATTCCCTAATTTTTCTGATTTAGATGTTTATCATGATAAAGACAGGAGACAAATGGAAACTAGGATAAAAAATTCTAGTAATACTTTTGATGATTGTGTGGCAGCTTTAAAGAAAAATGGCATCTATGATTCATGTGATCTTCGTATCGGAGATATTTTAATAACTGTTCCAGAATTTGTGAAAGATAGGAAAGATTTATCTATTGCTATGATGCATATAGATACTGACCTTTATGAACCAGCAAAAGTGTCTTTAGAATCTTTTTGGTCCTACATGAAAGAATCAGGAGTTGTTTATTTTCATGATTATGGTGATAAGAAATGGAGAGGAATAAAGAAAGTTGTTGATGATTTATTAGATAAGGATGATGATTTATTATTTCACGTTTTTGATAAAAATAAATTATTTTCTGCATGTATAGTAAAAAGTAAAGACAAAATTAGTGAAGATGTTTTTAATAGTATAGTTAGTTTGGAAGATTAAGTTTATGCTTAATAATATAAAAGTTTCTGTTCTTATTCCCACTAGAAGATCTATGAAAGTTGGAGAGTCTATTATATCATTAGAGAGTTATGCTAGTCGTAAAAATCATATTGAGTATCTTATTTGGGTAGATGATGATGATAGTAAAACTTGTAGCGCTCTTAAAAATTTAAAAAAAGAAATATTTAATTTGAGATTATTCGTATGTCCCAGAGTGGGTTTCAATAATATGGGGTTTATGGTAGAACATTTGGTGAAGGCATCTAATGGTGGTATTTTATTACCGTGGGCAGACGATTGTAGAATGACGACTGTAGATTGGGATAAAAAGATGATTAGATATATTGATGAAGAAGTAATTATTGGGAAAAGAACAAGAATTGGATTTACTAAAAAGTTATTAGAGAAACATGATATAATAGATTTTTATAAGAATCGTCCAAGAACTGCTAATGAGGGCATAATGTATTATGGAAGAAAACACAATTTAAGTAGGTCAGTTCTAGATGATCCTAAGGAATGGAAGTGGTTTTTAGTTAGAGCTGGCACTAGGATTGAGAAGGTAAGTATAGATATTGAAAATAAAGATAATTTTGATATTTTTAAATATGAAGTAAAGGAATAATATATAATATGAAGCTTCTTATAGTAATGAAAAAATTTAGTGGTGGGCCTAAGATATTTAGAAAAAGACTTTCTGACGTGCTCGAAAAACGTTCTAAAAAAACTGGTATAGAAATAGTTCATGATCCTAATGGGAAATTTGATGCTGAATTAGCTTTTGTAAGAAATTTAACACAGCATAGAAAACCTATTATTTTAAGAGTTGATGGTTGTTATATAGGTGGTGGTTATGAAGGTAAAAATCGTATTTACAAAGAATCTGCTCAAAAAGCTAAATTTATAATTTATCAATCAGAGTTTTCTCGCAGGATGTGCGAAAGTATATGGAGAATAAGTAAGCCAAGTGTTGTTATTAATAATGGTATAAATTTTGATGAAATAAAGCATATACAGAAAGACTCAGCCATACCAGAAGGATCTTTTGTTGCTTCGGCAATATGGAGAAAAAATAAAAGACCTGTTTCTATGATTCAAGGTTTTATTGATGCTGGTATAAAAAATCATTTCTATGTCATAGGTGATACTTATGGTATCCCAGAAAGATATTTGAGTAAATTTAAAAAGCATAAAAATATTCATTTTCTTGGGCCTTGTGATTTCGAGAGATCTATTTCTATTTTTAAAGCATGTGACTATCAATTGCATCTTTCTCAAATAGAGTCTTGTCCTAATGCAGTTATTGAGGGCCTAGCGTGTGGTCTTAAAGTTTTGTATAGTAATTTACAAGGAACTAAAGAAATAGTCCCACCTGATAGTGGTATAAAAATTAAGACAGATAAATGGAAGTTTAAACCAATAGGTCTTGGTCAGCACGATAGGATCAAACCAGGATTAGTAGCTGATGGCATACATAGGTTGATGGCTTTGAAGAGTGATAAGAAAACCTATCGTTCAGGGATAGATATTAATATTATTGCTGATAAATATGTAAAGGTAATAAAAGAACATGTCTAAAGTATCAGTAATAACAACTTTGTACAATTATAAGGATTATATTGTAGACTGCATTGAGTCATTCCTTAATCAAGATTTTAAGGATTCTGAGATGATTATAGTTGATGATAATTCTCGAGATAATCCTTATCCTGGTATTAAAAAATATTTATCAGATAGAGTTAAATATATTAAATTAAATAAAAATATGGGGTATTCTCATGCTAAGAATGTTGGTATTAAAGCATCTAATTCTGATATATTAGTTATGTTAGATGCTGATGACATGATGACAGATAATGGCATATCTTTAAGATACAATAAGATACAAGAAGGTTTTGATATTGTTCATGGCCCTGTTTTGGATTTTAAAGTTAAAAGTGAAGATATGAGGACAAAGGAATCTAGGTTGTGGAAGAAATGGAAGAAGAGTAGGAAAGATGCTTCTTGTTATAAATTAATTCATGCTCAAAGTGTAATGCTTAAGAAGGACATTCATCGCAAGATAGGTTTGTACGATGAATCTTTAAGAAGTAAGAGCGATAGAGAAATGTGGGCAAGAATATTGAATCGTAAGTTTAAAATGTCTTACGTTGAGGATTATGTTAGTTTGTATAGAAGGCACAATAAACAAATGCATAGATCTCCTGAGAAATTAAAAATTAACGATAAGTTACAAAAGCGTGTTTTGAGTTTAATAGAAAAGAGAAAGAAAGATCTTACAGGTCTTATTATGTTAAAATAGGATTTATTATGGATAAGCAGGGAAAAATATGGGGTTTTACTTCTACACTATTCAATAAAAATAACGTAGAAGTTCATCGAATTGAAGGTAATGCTAATAGTCATTGCTCTAAACATAAACATGAGCATAAGCATAATATGTTCTTTGTGGAGAGCGGGAGTATGATTATTAGGAGATGGAAGAATGATTATGATCTTGTTGATACTACTGTTTTAAATGAAGGTCAATCATGTGTTGTTCCTCCAGGAGAATTTCATCAATTTCTAGTTCAAAATAGTTGTGTAGCTTATGAATTCTATTGGGTTGAGATAAGTTCAAAAGATATTGTGAGAGAAAGTGTAGGTGGTGTCAATGAGTAAAAGAGTTGTTTTAGTTCAAACTCCAGCATTCCTTTTTGAAGTAGTCCCTATGTTTTATGCTGAAGCAAAAAAGCTTGGTTTTTTTGATAAGATTTATGTGGTTAGTGATTATGACGGAGATATTTCTTTTGCTGGAGATGATTTTCAGTTAATAAAATTGAAAAAAGATTTGCAATTTTCATCTAATATTTTGTATGCATTGGATCATATAGAAGAGGATATTATAACACTATGTTGCGAAGATCATATTTTTACTGATAAAAATAATATAGACGAATGGAATAAGCATTTTGATCATTTTTTATCTCATCCCGAGATGGGTTTTTTGAGATTGTCTAACACTAAGAAGAAGGTGATGCCAGAGAAGGGTCATGAGGAAGAAGAGATTTTTCCAATTTCTACTAAGTATAGGTATCACGTATCTTTACAGGTAGCTTTTTGGAGGAAAAATTATTTAAAGATAGCGTTAAAAGATGGTTTAAATGCTGCTGATTTCGAAAGAAAGGGAGCAAAATTAACACGAAGAGCTTTTAGAGAAGGTCAGACTTCTATGAGATCTTATAGTGTTAAACAGTGCGTGGCATGTAGAACTAATTTTTATAAAGATGGAATATATTATCGAAGACAGTTTGTAGATTATGCGATTGCTCATAATATGTCATATAATAAAGATAAGAAAATAAAAACAAAACATGGCATTATAACTTGTCAAGAATATTTAAAGGGGAACTAAGAGTAAATGAATATACCTCCTGATAAATATAAAAAATTAATAGCTGTAAATAAAAAAAGACAAATAGTATCTATTCCCAATAGGGTAATGAGGAAACAGAGATGGGCAGAAGAGCAAAATAAAAAATTAACTCCTAATTCTATTTGTATAGTTTGTAATTTTTCTTATTATGGTAAGGATAGAGGATGGTCTGATAAGGTTAGAGCAATTTGTCATCCTTTTAGAGAATATCAGCAACCTGTAGGAGGTAGAAAATTGCATTTATTTTCAGAATCAGATTTTTGCGATACTCTGTGGATGGATGATATAGCTTTGTTAAAAAATAGTGATAGTTACGAATATGATTTCTTTTGTTTTACGATAGATAGTTCACAAGGAGTGAAATGTAAGGGTTCTCATTCTTTATCTTTGATATTTGAGGTTGCGAAGGAGCTTGAGATGAAAGGGATGGTATTAGATTATTACCCTAAGTTCCCAAGACCTGCTTGTGATAATGGGGGCAAGTGGGATAATCAAGTTTTAGAAGTAAGATCGGCATTATCTAAGATGGACAATATAACGATTAAAAGAGGGTGGTTTGATCAACGAAAAATCAACAAATTGATGAATAAATGTAAATTTGTTATTTTTCCTAATACTAGAGATGCTAGTCCTAGAACAATACCAGAAACATTATTAAGAGGAAAACCTGTAATGATTAATAAAAATATACTGGGAGGTTGGAAATATTCTAATGATGTTAATGGCATATCGTATGACGGGCCTTTTGATATGGAAGATATTAAGAATAATAAAAAGTATTATTATAATGAAATAAAAAGTTCGTTATCTTATATGGGTAGTAATAAGTTTAATGCTATTTCTATTAAAAATGACTATTTGGAAAAATATGGATTTGTTAATTCTGCCAAAAGATTAGCAAAAATTATTAATAGAATTGAAGGTCATAAAAAATATAGATATGTCGCTTATACAGATTTTCGTAAATATTTGCAAGCAATTATATAAGGAATAAAATGGGAAAAGGTTTTTTAATGTGTAATGAGATTCATGAATGGATTGAATCTAATATTCCTAAGGGTGGCACGATATTAGAATTAGGTAGTGGAAAAGGAACTTTGAGATTAGTAGAAAATTATACTGTTTACTCAATAGAGCATAGTAAAAAATGGATGAACAGATATGGTTCTAATTATATTTATGCTTCTATAAGAGATGGATGGTATGATATAGAAGCTATAAAGAATGGTATTCCAGAACACTATGATTTAATCATAGTGGATGGACCTCCAAGAAAAATAGATGGAGTTAAAATAGGAAGAATGCCTTTTTCAGATCACTTAGATTTATTTAATACTGATATTACTATTATAGTTGATGATTCTGACAGAGGTAGAGAAATGAAACTTATTAAAGATATGATAGACAAGTTGGGTAGAAGTCCTAAGAATTATAAGGGTAGAGATCATAGAGGTAAGGGGACAATGTTCGCAATTTTTGATAAGGTGGAATAATGGAATATAATTTATCGTTTGAAGATTTGATGGAGTTATGCTCTAAAAAAATACTTGCTAAAGTTCCAAAAGTTCCAGGCCCAATGGAGGGTGCTTTTAATGGTGGAGATTATCTTGGCAGACCTGGAAAGGATATTTATTTTGCTTTACCTAAGTTAGATGAATATCAATTTAATAATGTGGTAAATGAGTTAAGTTTAAGATATCCATATGATCCACCTAACAACCATGTGGGCTATGCTGGGTGTATTAGGTATATTTATGGGCAATTTGAGAAACAAGGCATTTTGAGGTCAGAGGATGATCTACAGAGGATGCAGGGAGAGGATCTTGATTGGGATCTTCCTAGAAAGTTTATGTATGCTTTGAGAGACAAGTTTAAAGAGCAAAAGAATTACTATGGTCTTTGTATATTTTATGAAATGGAAGCCCATAGATTGGGTGATGAAGCATTTCTTAATAACGATAAAGATAAAAGAGAAAAAATGGAATTGTGTTATTTGCAGTCTGTTGAGTGTGCTTATGACTGTGGTAGTTTAAAACAAATGTTTACTCCTTATTTTTGGTGTTTTAAATACTATGCTAGGTTAGGAGATCATAAGAAAGCATTGAATTACGTTTTAAAGACATTAGAGCAAATGGAGAAACATTGTCCTAGTTCTAAGCAGGGATATCTTGTTAAGGCAATGGACTGTGCTAAATATATGAAAAAGAATCATCGATTAAGGTGGGAAGATATATTACTGCATTATAGGCAAACTGGAAAGAATGATTGCATAAGGAAGATGGTTAAAAAATGTTAGATATTACCACAACTGCCACAATTCGCCCAGATCTATTCTTTCAAACTCTTAAATCTTTTACTATGAATTTATTTACTAATAGGAAAGAGTATCGTTTAATTTTAAATGTAGATCCTGTAGGGGAAGATGTTGATCCTATGGAGATGGTAAAAGTTGGACAGCAGTTTTTTGATAATGTAGTTTATAATATTCCTGATGAACCCAATTTTGCTCAAGCATGTAAATGGTGCTGGCAAAATACTGATTCAGAATATATTTTTCATTTAGAAGACGACTGGGAGCTAGAGAGAAAAATACTCATAGGTAATTTATGTTTTGTAATGCAGAAAAATGTAAATATGATGTCATTAAGAATGCCTAAATCTACTTTGGTTAAATTGGATAAGAAAGTGGTTAAGAGAGGTTTCATACAGCATCATAAACTTTTATTAAATCCTACATTGTTTAGAGGTGATTTTATTAGAGATATAGCTGATAAAATGAATATCATTGATAATCCTGAGAGGCAATTAAGAAAAGTTTTTAAATTAACGAAAGATGAGGTTGCTGGGATTTATTGTGGATTAGGAAAGGGAATATATTTGAGACATAATGGAAGAAAGTGGCAAAAGAAAAGTAATTATAAAAAGATTAAGGGTTCTAATTTTATAAAATGGGAAGAGAGAATAATTATATGAAAGTTTGTACATTAGAAGATTATACTAAAGAGACAAGTGGTAAACATAAGTTTTTAAATAGACTTGTTAGATATTTTCAAAATAATGGAATCAAAATGGTCAAAAACAATGCCGATATAGTTCTTCATATTGGAAGAGACCGCAAAAGAATAAAAAAAATTAATACTAAAAAAATCATAATGAGAATAGATGGTCTTATTCTTAATAAATCTGCTCCTTATAAGAAAAATAATAACAAAATACTTAAGTATATAAATATGAGCGATGGATTAATTTATCAAGGTGATTTTTGTAAGTTAGCATATGAAAAATTTCTTAAAGTTGATAAAAAGCACAAGTGTATTTATAATGGGGCTGATCCTAACGAATTTTTAAAAAGAGATGTGAAAAATTATTATATAACTTTTTGCAAATGGAGACCTCATAAAAGACTAACTAATGTGTGTAATGGTTTTATAGATGCCTGCAATAAGGGATTAGATTCTATTTTATATGTTGGCGGCAATGTAGAAGATAAAGATAAAATTTTACATCCTCAAATTAAATATCTAGGATGGATATCTACGAAGAATATGAAAAAATATTATGCAGGAGCTATAGCAAGTATACATATATCGTGGTTAGACTGGTGCCCTAATGCTATGGTAGAATCTATTATGTCTGGTTGTCCTATTGTATATTCTGATTCTGGTGGGTCTCCAGAAATAGGTAAGTTTGGTGGAGTACGTATAAAAGATGTCCAGTGGAACTTTAACCCTCTTGAACTTTATGATCCTCCTACTCTAAGCATAAATGAAATATCTGATGCTTTATTTTATGCGAAAAATAATGTTATTCAAGTGGATAAAAGCCACTTAGACATTAATCATATAGGAGCAAAATATGTTAAATTTTTTGAAGAGGTGCTGTCTTGTCAAAAATAATAACTATTCCTACGAGTTTGTTATTCTTCCCTTATAAACCAGATCTTGAACATTATTATAAGGAGTATTGGAGAAAGGACGGTAATTATTTGTGGTTCGGCAATCATCCACTATCTCAATTTGCAGAAGATTATATAAAATATGGCAAGAAGGTTTTGGATAAATTAGACGAACACACATTTATAGTTTATGAATACGATAGGTACTCTGAAGCTCCTACTGTTAAAAATGATACTCATAAATTTAATGCTTCTAATCGTATCATTAAAATGGTTGATTCTATAAAAAAGCATGGGTATTGCTCAGGAAAATATGACAAATCAAAACATTTAATAAGAGTTATTAAAACTATTGATGATAGATATATATCTGGGAAAGAAGTGTATATTTTAAAAAGTAAGAAGCACAGGGCATCGGTATGTTGTGCTTTGGGTATTAAGAACGTAAGGGTGAAGGTGATTAATTAGAATGAAGAATATTTTACTAATTACTACTGTGTATAGAACAGGGGAAAAAATATATCCTATCATACCAAGACTCTCTGATATTTATAATGTAGATATATTACATATGTATCAAATGAGTAATCAAACAATTTTTCCAGAAGAAGAGATAACAAGAAAGTTATTTGACAAAAAATATTTATCATATATTCGTAATGAATATAACGGTCCTAGATATTTTAAGAATCCTGATAAAGATGGAGATAGCTCTGTTAATTTTGTAAGAGAGTTTGAGGATGTCGTTAAGGAAAATAATTATAGTTTGGTTATATGGGATAATAACACTACGATTAAGGGTGGTGGCATGTCATTATTTTATAAGTTGTTTTCTAGGTGCGATATAAAAGTTTTAGGATCTCCTCATGGCAATAAGGAGTATAAAGCGTGTCGTTTACATAAGAGGATGGGAAGAATATATGATTTTTCTTTTGTTTTTGGAGAGAAAGAAAAGAAAAAGTTTATTAAAATAGGTGGAGAAAAGTTTTCTAAGAATTTTTTACCTGCTGGCATACCTTGTAATGATGATTTAATAAATTATGATCGAGGTAATAAATATATATTGGTTATACCAAATTATACTACTAAAGATAAATGTCTTTTTAAACCATTTACGAAAAAATTATTTGATGAGATGAAGTTTCTAGAATTAAGGGATAGATATAATTGTAAGATTTTGATCAAAGAGAAGCAAAGTGTTTTTTACAGGAGTAGCTATTCTATAGGAGATTCTTTTAAGAAGGAAGGAGTGGAGGTTGTTGGTTTTTGTGAGAATGATAATAAGTTAATAGCAGATGCTAAGGTTGTTATAGGCGCTCCTTCTACATTATCTTTAAAATCGATACAAATGGGGATACCAACTATTGTTTTTAAAGGGTACGGAGCTATAGGTAACTTTGATGATTTTCCAGGTTTGATTTCTCCGTCATATGATAATATTAGAGATTCTGTTAAGTATCAATTATCTCAAGGTAAGCTGAACAAGTACGTAGAGTGTACTATTGCAGGAGGAATTGATTTTAGGTCGATAGATTTATATATAGAATATATAAATAAAATTTTGAGTGATATTATATGATTAAGTTGCATCTTGGTTGTGGTGATAAGCATATTGAAGGATATGTCAATATCGATATCAGACCTATGGAGGAAGTTGATAAGGTAGACAATATAAAATATTTACGTTCTTTTAAAAAAAATAGTATTGATGTTATATATTCCGCTTCTGTGTTAGAACATTTTATAAGGTGGGAGTATAAAAATGCTTTAAGAAGATGGTATGAAATATTAAAGCCAGGAGGGATATTAAGATTAGGAGTTCCTGATTTTGAAGCTGTTGTGAAATACTATCAAAAGACAAATGACATAGATGCTGTGATGGGTCTTTTGTATGGAGGTCAAGATTATGATCAAAATTTTCATTATGTTTGTTGGGATTTTAATAGACTAAAAAAAGATTTGGAAGAATTTGGATTTAAAAATATACACAGATATGATTGGAGAGATACTGAGCATTCTGATATGGATGATTTTAGTCAATGTTATTTACCTCATATGGATAAGGAGAATGGTATGTTAATGCATCTTAATGTTGAGGCAACAAAATAATGGAAAAATATGAGTATGATATAAGTGTATGTGCATCAGCAGTAAGACCAGAATTATGGGAAGAAATGTATAGATACTATATGAAAAGTTCAGCATCTATCGAACTAGTTTTTGTTGGAGATAAATATCCTTCATTTAAATTACCTTCTAATTTTAAGTTTATTTATAGCGAAGTGAAACCATCTCAGTGTGTAGAGATTGCTATAAGAAATTGTAATGGAGAGTATATTCTTATTCAATCAGATGACTGTGCACCTGAAAAAGATTATTGTGATAACATGTTGTCTATCTATAAAAAATCTGTTAAAGAATTTCCTGATAAAAAAATAATTACAGGAGGAGAGCATTATTATGGAAATAACGTTATATCTCAAAGGATAGGAGTATGGCCTAAAAGTGCCTTGCCTCTTAAAATAATGCCTATGGATTTTTTTATATCTAATAAATGGTATAAAGAAATTGGAGGGGTAGATAAAAATTTTGTAGGTATGTATTATCATTTTGATATTGCTCTAAGAGTTTTAGAGACAGGGGGGAAACATATTTATAATAATCTTACATTTAGAGAAAAGAATGATACTGGCTCTAAGTTTGAATCTATAACTTCTAGAGTAAGACCTATAGATCAAAAGTATCTTCGTTCTATATGGTGGTGCTATTGGAATAAAACAAGATGGAAGAGAAAATATGGAACAGTGTCAAAATATAGAGATAAACACGAGTTGTGGGAAAATAAAATTGCTTATCATACTAAAAATACCAGAGGTTTTATTCCTGTACTTAGAAATAAAAAATTTGAACCGTTTGACGATAAGGATATTTTAACAATTTCACAAGGTCGTGTATGTGGAAAGTGGGAAAAATAGTGGAGAAGAAAATGAATAAAAGTATCGGTATTTTAATGACGAGTAGAAATAATTATGATTATATGGAAGAGTTGTGGTGTAAAAAAGTAATAGACGAATGTGATGGTAATCTTTTTCAAGTTTTAAATATTGATGAGGGATCTATTGAAGAAGAAAAGCAGAAGGGAAAAGCTTTATGTGATAAATATGAAAATATGACATATATGGATCGAGAAGAGCCAGGTATGCATCATAATATAGATACTGCTATAAGATTTTTTGGAGATGATGTTAAATATATTATATGGTTTCAGCATGATTGTTGGCCTATTCAAAATGATTTCTTTTCTATGGTAGATGATTTAGTATCTGATGATAGGTTGTCAGAATTTGGATTATTAACTTTTAATACTATTGCTCAAAACATGTTTAAACATAGTAATCAGTTTGAGATGGTAATGAAAGATTTTACAGATGGTAAAAAACCATTAGGAGTTTTAACTAGATGTCATTTAGAATCAGTAGAAACAGGTGATTATTATTATTGTGGTTATAAAGTTAAGAACAGGATTAAGAAACCAATTTCTAAAGAATTATTTTCTAAACCATTTGCTTGTTCTGAAGCTAATTTCTTTTGTCAAGGTATAAATGTTAAAACTTATAAAAGACATATAGATATGGATCGTCCATTCTATTATTTTAAATCATGGGATGATATCTCTCTTCAGTTTTTGTTACATAATATATATAATTTGGTATTGCCTGATTTATATGTAGAGCATAGACCAGACTCAAAAAGAAAATTTGATTTACCTTATCTTTCTACTAAGCCTGTTAATAAGGGAAAAACAAAATATCATAATCCATCAGGTCATAATCCGAAAGATTGGATTAAAATTTGGGGATGGGATCATCAACATCCAAAGACTTTTGAAAATGTAAAAGATAAGTATAAAGGAACATTATTGTATGAATTTTATAAATACGATTACACAAAAGGACCATTAAAAACATTTGATTTATAATTATGTCTGAGAAAACCCCTACCCTTGTGGTGGGGGATGAATCAGACATATAATCAGCCGTAGGCTGATGTTTTACGGTCAAGTTCTTTAAAAAGTAAATATTTTCACAATTCTTAAAGT
>Ga0307928_10003084_pt1 | contig 12745 bp, 23 predicted proteins | sample AceLakmetagen232_FD_201815 | JGI IMG/M metagenome (GOLD analysis project Ga0307928, IMG submission 201815) | Saline water microbial communities from Ace Lake, Antarctica - #232 | ecosystem: Environmental > Aquatic > Non-marine Saline and Alkaline > Saline | place: Antarctica: Ace Lake... | reverse complement strand
GATGATGACAATCAGGGCACCCGTCACCAATTTGACGGATTTTATGACGGATTTTTGTCGATTATTGGCATGGAAATTGCTTATGTCAAAACTTTGGTGTTAAAAAATTAAGTGTTGGCACAAAAACTGCATAACGGAAAATTCCCAATTTAAGGCAAGTTTTATGCCAGGTGTTTTGGCATGATTTTTGCCTGATCATGATTATTAATATTTTGAAGTAGGGGAGGGGTAGAGCGTAAATTGTCACTTTGCTTATTGAAAATTTTGTAATTAAAACAATGGCTTGCAAAAAATATAAGCTAAAGTGACAAAAATTGTCATTTTGCTTGACAAAAATTGTCACTTTTGAGATAATGGATTAAAACCTTTAACCTGGTAGATAGGGAGGTAATTATTGTGTCAATAGGTACGTATTACCCATTTATTAAACTAGGTCTGATATGGTTAGGTGCAACCGGACAATGTATAAAGGCCAGAAAGGCCGCAGGAGACACGATTGACCTCTGGGATTACCTATCCTGTGGGGTAGGTGCTTTAAGTTCAATAGAGGTCAACCTGGTCGATCTGATTGCAAAGCAGGACATTAAGATTTATAATAAAAGTAGGAAGTAGTAAGTAGCAAAATACAGTTATTTAAAAAGGAGGTGAATCTAACATGAGTAAACTAACTGCAAAAGAGGCACAGGAAAAACATGCAACACGGTTGAAAGCATCAATCGAAGATATGCGGCAGGGCATCGAGCGAGTAACTGCAAGTCCTACGGCTGCGGCTGCTGCCAAGCAGGATAAAATGAAGGCAAAAATCAACGCTGCCATTGACTCCGGCAAATGGGCTGCGGGTTTAAAGGCTGTATCACTGGAGGAGTGGAAAGAAAAAGTTACAACTAAAGGACTCCCCAGGGTAGCATCAGGTATTGATGCAGCCGCACCGAAGGTAGAAAAGTTTTACACTCAGTTGCTACCTCATATTGATAGTGAAGTGTCAAAGATCAAGTCAATGCCGGACTTGACCTTGGAGGACTCTATCAATCGCATGTCAACCTTCGTGAGAGGTATGGCAAAATTCAGTTTTAAAAAGTAGCAAAATACATTTATGAATGGAGGTGAACAAATATGAGAACTAGAAAAGCTGTACTGGTACACGAAGAGGTGCTTGATCCATCTGGCACAAGAATCTTTAACCTGGACTTTAGCAATCCGATTATGGCGCTTATGATAGGTATTAAAGGTAGGCGATATGATTTATCGGACACGTATAACTGCTTGATCCCCAGGGCGATAAGTAAAATCGAAGTGGTAGATGGTTCAGATGTTTTATTTTCAATGAACATGGAAGAGGCGTTAGCGTTATCTCTTTATCACAGTGGGGAAATGCCGCCTGAAATGTCTTGTGCAGGTAGTTACATGGATTCAATTGCACAAGTAAAGATTCCTTTTGGGCGTGATGATTCGGACAATGAATGGATGCTTGATCCGGCGAAGTTTGTCAATCCTCAATTAAAGATTACTTATGCTTTTACTGAGGCTGCGTCATATTGGAAAGCGGACACGCAGAAACTAACTGTTCGGGCTATTGTTTGTGAAGAGCCTACAGCGGCCCCGATGGGGTTTCTCATGGGGAAAAGAATTTACTCATGGAATAAGGCGACTTCCGGGGATGAAACTATCGACCTGCCCAGAGACTACAAATATCGGATGATGATGATTCGGGTTAAAGATTCCGATACACCTACCTGGGCGGAAATCACCAAAGCTAAAATATCATGTGATACAGATCGGTTCGTACCATTGGAAGAATACCTTGAAGATGTTTCACTTGAGAATCTATCGAAATACGGACTAAGGAATTTTCAGGGGATATGTCACGGAGACGGAGCGGACACGGCGATCATGGGTTATCATCCCTTCGCATGGAATTTTGGTGCTAATGTTGAGTCATGGAATTTTGGTGACCTTGCTTGTATAGCACGACCTTTTTCCTTTTATTCAACATTCGTAAGGGATGCTACACCAACAGCATTAACAGCTAACCAAAGAGTTATTCACACTCACCTTGGCTGGAATTACTACGGTACGGAAGTGTTAAGGTTCGGAAACCTGAATGATCCGGGGGAATTTCTTGATCCTACACCGTATCAAAGTGTTAAGGCTGTATTAACCCAGGCACAAACTGACGCTGCGGCTAGCGCCATAGTGTTGCAACAGTTACGACCATATTAAACCCTTCTGCTTTAATAGGTGGACAAGAAGCAGTTTTAATTATATCGCTTTACGGGAAGGGTTAGGCGGTCACTGGTTAAAGCTGCTTTTTTCCTTTAACTCTATATAAGAAAGAGAGGAAAAGAAAATGCAAACTGCAATTCATTCAAAGATGCTTGCACATGAACTTTATGATTATATTATGATAGCAGACCTAAACTGGTTCTGGCCTGTTAAAGCCAGACCTGGTGAAGTGCTCCTTGTTAACCGGGTGTGTGTTTATAATAATTCCGGCGCAAATTATGGCGCTTGTTATAAAGTGCTTAAATGCCAGGGTGAAATTCACCGGATCAATTATATAGCGTCCATTAATAATGGTGTTGTGAAACGATGGGAATGCGATAATTATCTAACAAATGGTGACGAAATTGGAGTGGCAATAACACCGAACCAGGCAGCCGAAACGGTACAGGTTAGCATTCAGCTTATTCGTTTTACCGATAGCGACTACAATAAACTTTTTGGATTGTAAATCATGTATTATGCCTGGAATTTTACACTGGCTGCCGCTCAATCGGAAGCAACCAAAACGAAAGAAGAATTATATCTTGAAAAGGGTACGATTACAAAAGCTGAAATTATATTTCCGGTAGGTTGTGCGAATCTTGTATTTGTTCACCTTGACGATGCCTTGCACCAGGTATGGCCGAAAGCACCGGAATATAAATTTATTGGTGACGGCGCTCATATTGTATGTAGTGATGAATACGAAATAAAAGAGCCGCCGTTTACTATTCAATTTCATGGCTGGAATACCGACGAATTGTATAAGCATATTATTACAATAAGAATTCAAATTGTGCCGGCTAAAGAGATACTACATAAAGTTATCGGTGAAGTAATGAAGTATACAAAATTATCAAGGCCGGGTTAAGGGGATAAAATATCATGGCACACGGCGCACCCGATCATACCAGATTATCAGACGACGCTTTTTCTCATTATGAATATAATTATGTAGATGGTTTTAATTGGAATCTTATAGTGAATGAAAGGCGAAGTTTAGTTGATATAGATTTAATTGGTATTTTTGGTATAAGTTATGCTTTAATGGATAACAACCAGGCAATTTTCAGAATTGAAATTGACGGAAGAGAAATTTTTGAGAACGATGCGAGAACGCTTTTCACAGATTTACAAATATACGGAGGTAAAATAAAAGGCGTTTTAGGTGCAACCGTTTATGATGAAGTTAACGATAAGTATTCTCTTTGGTATCATAACGATTGGAAAATATATGTTCATAACCATTTAAAAATTGAAATTTGGAATCTTACTCTTAACCCATGCATTGTAGATACTATATGGTGCGAATACGCAAAATATAAAGGATAATCATGGCAAAAGAACCAGATCAAACTAGGTGGGTAGGGATCCGGCCGACGGATCCCGCTGAGAATATACCGGTGACTGAATCAGCGCCATTAACTTCAGTACAAGTTGAACCAAAGCCAGGCAGCGCTGATTTTCCGGTTCAAGAATCGGCACCACTTACAAGTATAAAAGTTTCTCCGCTAGTAGCAGGTACAACCTTTAATACCATAACTAAAAAGAAAACACCTGCTATCTCCGATCTTCAGGCAATCGAAGAAGTGATAGCCTGGGAATATTACAGCCAGTGTCTATCAACTGCTACTGTAACCCATGATACCCCAGCCGTACCGGCCGGTAAATTATGGGTTGTAACATTTGCCTCACATTGGAATGATAGTGGGAGTTGTGTATGGTTGTATCATATTATTAGAGGTGGGGCGGCGGACTATTGGATACAAGCTTTGAAAGTTGCAGCTATCGGAGTAGCACTCACATCGGCAAATAATATTGTAATGGCACCAGACGAATATTGGAGATTTTACTGGAATGGCTGTTCACTAGCCACTAATCGAATAGTGGCAAGTTTTAGAGCTTATCAAATATCACAATATACATAATCAATTTACAAATCTAAAATTAAAAGGAGATAAGAACATGGCAAAAAAACCACCGATCAAGTTAACAACTGCACAAGTAACACGACTAGAAGGACTGCAAGATGATATTGACTGGTTGAATGAAGAAATCCGCAGAGCTAAACTGGTAGGTCTTGAAATTGGCGATCTGGAAGAAAGGTTTAAAAAGTCAACTACAATCAGGACACGCATGTTAGAAGAGTACACAAAATAGGTGCACCGTGATTAATGACATAAGACATTTTATGAATTGGGAGCAACCGCTTGACGCATGGTTACTAGGTGTAATAGCGGTTGTGAATGATGCGGCCTATGAAATTATTTTGCAATTGACAAAAGCACAAGACGGAGTTGACGAAAATGTATGTTGAAACCTGGTCACATTTGAGTACGGTTTTAAATAATATCAAGCCACTGCTATCACCATCCGACAAGCAAACATGCAATCAAGTTATTTCTTGGGGTATACAACAAGGAAATAATTATTTTGATATAAATGTTGAGGAAAGAAGTGTTGTGTGGGTTTGGTTAGGTGGGTTACAATCACAATTTACCGGACAATCCAAAATTGATGTTATTAATGCCGGGTCTTTTCTTCTTACCTTAAACACAAATAAACCGGCTGAATACTGGCATACTATTGATGGTTGTAGTGCACACGGTTATTATTTTTATGATGGTGCATGTCACGCTGACCCTTATGTACCACCACCACCTCCACCACCACCTCCACCTCCACCTCCACCTCCACCACCTCCACCGGTACCACCGACACCACCTGAACCGACACCACCTGAACCGACACCGCCGCCGGATTTTCCTTTACTACCCTGGGAGCAGTTGCTTCGTTATGCCGGACTTTTAGACGAATATTTAAAAACACTATCGCTTATAAAAATAGTGGAGCGGGGAATAGTTATTTTATTAAGAAATTGGTTGCGACTTATCGGTAATTTTTTAAAGTGGTTAGAACAAAAAGGCAAGTAAAATGATAACCGAAATACTGGAAGAACAAAATTATAATTTTACCAGCGTGTCTGATAAAGTAGGAGATGCAATACTGGCCGGTATGAAAGCTTATTTTAACACCTATTATTCACAAGTGCCGGAGCAATTACAATACTCTGAAGCTGCGATGACCGCCTATGCGGCACAAATGGTTTTCGCAGAAGTAATGGAAACGGCGATGTTAACCCCTTTAGATAAAATATATGACAACACTCATTATTTTGAGCATGCGGTTGATGATTATATTACAAAGTTACAGGATTTTATAGGAGTTGAATATAATCAAACAACTAAACAAATTGAATTCGGCACGTTTGGAATATTACCGGCGCATGCTATCGGGATCGAAAACAACCAGGAGATAATTGATGCAATCGGTGTGGCAATCCTGGGCGATGCGGGATACACGGCGGACAAAAGTGCTTATGGAATTAAACAACTGGAATTTAAAACATTTAAAGAACTGGAAGAAATGATTGGAAATATCGAAGTGGGAGAAATGCCGTTTACTGAGGATCAACTGGAAAAATTACTTATCTTAGCAGGACAAGCGGATGGAATTATAGACGCTATCAAAGGGGGAATAGAACTGGTTATGGCGCAAGTCGAAGAATTAATTGAACCGCTTATAGCTAAAGTGGTTGCAGAGAAAATGACCGAGTATGATGATAGACTTTCTTATCTTGAATTGGTAGTAGCACAAAATGAAGATTTATTTTTTAAATGGATGTTTGAATCAATAGCCGGACTTTTTCAACCAACAGAAGCAATCGAAAATGCCGCAAGAGCAGTTATTGAATACCTGGAAGAATATATAAATATTGAGTTGCTTGAAATATGGGAAGCGCTTGTAGCTTTGGCTGAAAAAGTAAATACAATTTCAGGAATCTCTAAAGAGGAAATTACTGCAATTGTACTCGAAGTAATTGAGGGTATGGAATTTGTGCCAGGTGAGAAAGGAGAGAAAGGCGAACCCGGATTACCAGGTATACCAGGAGCGCCGGGATCACCGGGAGCGCCGGGAGCACCGGGAGCAAAAGGCGATCCAGGCGAAGGTGTCTTTGAACTGGAAAATGAAATAGCTGGAATCGACCAGGCTTTATATGACCGATTATCTACAGTAGGTATTGAGTACGTAGACACCGTAACAGAAGTAGTTGACTGGTCAATTGAAAAAATAGGTGAAATTAATATCAGACTGGGTGAAGATGTGCAGCCGATTGTTGATGTTATGACAACGGAGTTTTTAGAGACTATAACGACTCTAGTAGCAGCCTTTGAAACCCCGGAAGCAATTATAGCATTTCTGCTTGATGTACCAGAAGGTGAAGAAGCGGCGACTTATGAATTGATGCAATTGCTTATCGCTAACACTTTTGAGATGGGGGTTGTAGAAGATGAATGATAATCAGTGGGGAGATATAATACAACTTGCGGGTGTAATACTTTTGGGTGCGGGGATTTCATGCGAGATTATAATGGGCGGCGATATACATCTTGTCGTCATAACCTTTGGTGCTGTTATTTTTGCTATCGGCACTAAAATAAAAGGACACTAAAGACCATGTCAAACGGTGAGACTCCAAGTGAAAAACTAACAGGTTCGTTATTTGATCGAGTAAAAGTTTTCTTTACTACCATGTGGCAAGAGTGGTGGAATATTGACGTAAGCACCGCAACGCCTTTAATATCTACAATATTTCAAGTAGTGGAAAATCAGATAGGTGAAGGGGCGATTGATTATTTTAAAAACAATCTTACCAAAACTATGAATGACATGGGTTTTCCTGATGAATTTAAAACCGTAATAAATAAAATTGTAACCGACAATGATAAAGGTTCATACATCGGTGCTTATTTCTTAGTTTATTATTATTACTGGCAGTATATCAGTCAACACGCAAATGTAGCAAGCCAACTATCAACACATTATTGGAATCAACAATATAAACCTACATTACCCGACCCGGTAGCTTTGATCCTGGGAATTTTCCGTGATCCCTCAGATGAAGCACGAATCAGAGACGAACTGGCGAAACACGGTTATAATAGTGAACGGATTGATACCTTAATTAAAACATCGAAATCCATACCGTCACCGGACGAATATAAAGATTTATTTTTAAGAGGTGAAATATCGGAAGAACAATTACGGGCGGGGTATAAAAAATATGGTTTTACCGATGGGGAAATAGATAAACTTAAATTACTGTTTTATCCAATCCCTAACTATCCTGACCTGGTACGAATGGCTGTACGTGAAGCATTTTATCCTGACTATGTGGCTGAATACGGTCTGTTAAACGAATTACCCGCACAATTTATTGAGTACGCCGGCAAGCAGGGATTATCGGAAGAGTGGGCAAAACACTTCTGGTCATCACATTGGGAATTACCGTCAATCCTACAAGGCTTTGAAATGTTACATCGTGACGTTATCACTTCCGAGCAACTTGACAAGCTGTTTATGGCAGTCGATATAATGCCGTGGTGGCGTGATAAATTAGAAGCAATATCTTATAACCCATTGACTAGAGTTGACGTTCGGCGTGTCTTTAAAATGGGAATTATAAACCGTGAACAAGTTTTACGTACATACCTCGATCTTGGATATAACGACGAAAAGGCGGAGTGGTTAACTAAATTCACTGAGATGCAAAATACAGAACAGGATAGAGACTTGACCAAAGCAGAAATACTATCCGCTTATGATAAGGCTATTATTAATCAAGGCACTTGTAGAGAAATGCTGCTTGACCTGGGATATAGTGACGATGAAGTTAATATTTTAATTTCAGTTAAAGATTATCAAACAGTTAAAGAAATTAAAGCCAGGGAATTAAAACGTATTCAGAAGTTTTATCTTGCCGGAGCTTATACCGCTAACCAGGCAATTAATGAACTTGGAAAACTTGACCTTGGCGGCGCTGAACAAAATTCGTTAATGGCTTTGTGGGATAGTGAAAAACTCAGCAAGCTAAAAATGCCAAGTAAAAAAGACCTGGACACTTTTTTACAAAATGGTATTATTGACGAAAACCGATACAGACTTGAACTTGGAAAACAGGGATACACCGATGAATATATTGGATGGTATATAACACTGATTAAAAAAGCTATGCAGGAGGCAACTTAAATGAGTGATGATCTGAATAAATTAAAAAAGAGTATAGCAAATATTAAAAAGGTTTTAACTAAAGAACCTGTAAAACCAATACCTAGAAAAGCTGCCGCACCCGTTAAAACAACCTGATGGTTTAATCGGTAACCAGTTTCAGTTGTCTATATCCGGGCGTGGCGGCTTTTAATCTATAAGGTTTTACTCTACCGCTTTTTGTAACGATTCCTTTATCATAAATCCCGGTTAATATTTTTGTTTGAGTTTCAATCCGGTAATCTTCCTTAATACCCTTTCTTAATTCACCGACCATCGAGGGGAATACCGGATAAGTAAACGACCCGCTTTTATTCACTGTTGCTTTCCTGGGTATTCCTTTTATCTTTATATCAGCACCGAAAGTATAATTTTTCGCACCCCTTATCTCAACTTTATCACTTTCTTTTTCTATCTTTAACCAACCTAAACGGTCAAGATTACAAAAAGGGATCAGTTTTTCCATACCTGACTGATTTACTATAATACTATCGGTGTCACAATAATAACAATTTTTAATGTCTGCGGCATCTATTAATTTCCAGAGATACAACCGAGCATAATCAGTGACATGAGCGCTGATAGCCGGCATTGAGTTTACAGCTTCATTTTCACCCTGGGCGGTGATTGTTTCACGACCAAAAAATACCTGGTGAATAGATGTCTTATGAGTCTTGATGTCTATAATCAGGCGACGTGTGTCTTTTACCTTACCATTTTTACCGGTGTAAACAACCTTTGAAGTGCGCTGCCCAAACTTTCCATATAAAGAGTTCAAAATCAATTTGCACACATAAGCAAAAGCCGGGTTTTTATCTGCTCTGAACTCTAACCTTTTATTATAAAAATACTCTACAAAGTCGTGAAATATATTTGCTTTGGTATAACACGCAACCTTTAAAACCTTTTTAATGTGACCGTGTTCAATACCGTAAAGCAACGAAGGGGTGGTTAAGTAAGTTGTAAACCTACCTATAGGAAAAATTAATTTCTTATCCTTCCTGTAAGCATATACCGGAATATTTGTTTCAATCTCACACTCGGCAACATAACAATATTTATTTGCCGCCTTTAATAAAACCTTTGGATTAATATTAATACCCGTCTTTATATGCTTAAGTGGATAACTATTTTCTTTCATCACATAAGGATACATCGAATTAATATCCAGTTTATAATATTTCCCTCTCTTTAATTTGCCGATCTTGAAACACTCACAACGACCACCAAAATAGGAAGAACGCTCAAGCTGTAATATATCAGCGTCGTCGTGAACAGAAATTTGTTTATCCATAAACCGATAGGTAAAAACAGAATAGGCGATAGCGGGTAATGTATACGGCATACTACCTAGTCTATTTTGTAAAATAAATAAATATAATTTACGTATAGCTGTATAAATTATCTCTACATCACGACGGCAATAAGTATATAAATCTTCATCACTAACCTTCTTAAAATCAACATCCAATTTTGGTAAATTAAAAGAATCACCGATCACTTTAACAGGCACATTAAAATAGTTTTGCACGTTTACGAACTCAATACGATGGTTGCCTTTGATAAACTTAAATATAAGAACGTGGCCTTTATTAAATGAACTTACACACGACCACTTATCGGCTTTCATTAGCGTGTATAAACCGGACACCCGGAAATCGAACCAGACATTGGCACTCATAATCCTGGTAGCGTGTTGTGTTATAACATTTTTCTTAATCCACCGATAGAACCCCTTGCCGGTTTTATAAGTACACCAGGTAAGCGACTCAATACCGGTATTTGGTTGTATAACCCAGAGACACGCAACAATTAATTTTAATCGCTGCGTGCCTTTATCATCTATAGTTTCCGTTTCACTATCGAAGAATATAAAACGCTGTGGTAAACGCTTGCCATTTGCAGACTTCAAAACATGCGCTTGTCTATGCATTTTGTTAGGCCCTAACCGTAACACTATTTCTCATAATCCGAGCCACGTCAATATCTACCTTGTATTGATCTGCTAACCTCTGGGCCTCTTCCTCAGCCTCTTGCATGGTTAAAATCTCTTCTGAGGCTACCGTGATATGTTCAATTACATCTTGTTTTAAAATCTCATCATAACCCTCCACATCGAAATTATAATTAAACTTTGCCCGTTGCTCGAATTCCGTACGCTGGATAGTCGCCTCTGTAGGCCGATACTTTTTGGGTATCGACCGTAGAGGGTCACGTTTTCGCTCAGTACCGGAAAATTCCCGCCAATCAGCCAAAAACCTTGTCTTGCGATAACCTAACCCCTGGTCTTGTAGCATCCTTAAACCGGCGCTGGCAGATAATCCCTGCTTTAACATGGCCGGAATAAAACGACGTGCGATGCCTTGTATGGCAAAAATTGCCATTAAATCTCACCCCTTAAACATTCAAGCAAACTTTGTAACATCGAAGTCATACTATGCATTTCTTTACAAGCCGCCGATACAATGGGTTTAGCTTCGTGATACCGCTCACCTACTTCTGTTAAAACTAAAGCGATAGCCTCTACATGCTCTACCGCTCTTCCAAGTTGACGTTTTGTATGAACCCTACCGGAATATTTTTGATTCGCTGGCATTTCATCACCCCCTCTATCTTAATAAAATAATCCGGCGACTTTGTCAATGACCTTATTTTGACGGTAAGCCACCGGAATTTTGACATACTACTGGTTGCGGTTACCCATTAAAAAGGTACATCATCTTCGAAACCCTTGGGTGCCTTTCCTTCTTCATCCGACCATACGGAAATTTCATAATCACGCAAAGTTTGACCTTTGCCAATCTTCGCTTTACCTTTGTACTTGATCTCGATAAATTTACCGATCAGCGTAGGTAACAGCGAATCTAATTTGTAGCAACCGAAAAAGTAATAAACTTTCCCGTCTGCTTCGACTATGGTGTAAACCTTCGACTCATACTGTGTAGGTTTACAATCCATTAGTTTACCCTCAAGCCTATCACCTTTCTTCTTGAATTCGAACTTTACCGCTTCACTTGCTTTTTCCCATGCCATGATCTTTACCTCCGTTTGTTAAGGTTAATAATTAGAACGATAAATTACTATCTGCTTGATCTGTTCATCTAATTTTTCCTTGAAAGTACACTCGAACCCACCTTCAAAACGCCTTCTCACCGATACAGTATTATAATAAATTGAACCTGTATCTCTTATTGTTAAAAAATCATCACCCGTTAAAGTCACTCTCATTACACAACCGTCAATCTCAATAGGACTTTCAGAGTGGACATCACAACTTAAAACCCATAACCCAAAAATCACTAAACCGCACAGTACAACAATTATCATCTTCATTATAACACCTCCTTTCATAAGTTATGTAAGTGTAACCGAAAAGTGTGAAAAGCTTACACCTACAGTTAAGGTTATCCATTTAAACTTCCCATCTACACAACATCTAACCTCGATCTTACCATCCGGTCTATAAATAACCCGATCAACACAATGTATCACATTAGACATGCTCTTCTCGAACCAATAATGAAACACCATTTTCCCTACCTCCGTTTTGGGTTATTCTTTTGCCAAAACAAAAGAATTATAATCTATCTTGTATTGAAACACTTTCCACTCATGCCCGGCGGCATTGTCAATCCGTACTTCCAAAGTGTTAGCCTCAGATAAAATCAGCCTGGTAACTTTGGATAAAAACGCCGTACAACCACCATCTCTATATAATCTTAATACCATTTATTTATCTCCCCCTTCTTGTAACGTCTTGACTAGCGCAGCCAAGTTGGATATTTGAATACCTACTTCGACTAGTTTGTACTTCTGTTGCTCGATCTCTTGCATGTTACTGTAAACATCGGCTGCCAATGATTCAGTCGACTTCTTAATTACCTCCTTTATCTCCCCCGGAGTTATAAAACTATCTTGTAACTTTACCGCTACCGCTCGCTCAATTTTTTCATTGATACCTAACATATTTATTACCTTCATTAATCAATCACCCCCCTTGCTTTCAACACGACTCGGCGCATTTGGTCATATCGAACTTTACTAAATCGTGCGTTAGCTTTGCGTTGACATTTATAAGTACAATACTTTCTGAACCTCTCAGACTTAAATTTGTTCTGACACTCAGCACAAGTTAAATATAAAAAATACTTCTTCGGTTTACCTTTTACTTTCCTCTTCACTTTACATCACCTCCTTTTAGTTACAACTATAAACCCCTCGATGGGATGTGTCAAGAATTATTTTAATATTTATGTAATAAAATTATCTATCGGAAGGGCAAGATGCGTGCCAAATATTATGGCATACTTCTTGCTATACGAAATATGTCAGGAAATGTGTCAAAATAGGTAAAGTAGCCCTGATTGTCATCATC
>Ga0307928_10003083_pt1 | contig 12750 bp, 19 predicted proteins | sample AceLakmetagen232_FD_201815 | JGI IMG/M metagenome (GOLD analysis project Ga0307928, IMG submission 201815) | Saline water microbial communities from Ace Lake, Antarctica - #232 | ecosystem: Environmental > Aquatic > Non-marine Saline and Alkaline > Saline | place: Antarctica: Ace Lake... | reverse complement strand
TCGTCTGTTGATATAGGGAATCGACAGTAACCCATGTTCGCCAGAGCGCGAGCCACACATCCTGGGTATCCATAATGGCATCCGTTCGGATGGCGATAACATCGATGGAGTCCTCGACGAGCGCGCTGTGGGTGGTGTCATAGACAACCCACGCCTGCTGGACGTCGAGAAGCGTGTCCAGAGTATAGCTCTGCGACGAATCCTCGTCGTAAATGCGGTTGAGAAGACCGATCTGGTTGTAGATCTTCCCGAACGAAAGCGTGGCGAGGAGCACCATTAAAACGACTATGAACATTGTCTTTTTCATTTCGCCCCCTTCTACGCTACCGCGTTTTTGATTTTGTATGCCGCACCCGTGGTAACGACGTTGACTTCCCAGACATCCTCCTGCGCAACGCCATCGACGAACGTATTATGTTTCACGTTCGTCCACGTTTTCGGCCAATTTTTCAGCCGGAATGTCATCCCCCACGTCATCGCGTCCAGGCCGGGATTTGGGTCGATATAAGCGAGAACCACATGCTTGCCCCATGCATCCGAGAATGTCGGGTCCGTTGCGTGCGGTGTCGTGTTATATACACCCTTACCGACGAGAAGATTCTCGACCCCGAAGGCCGCTTTGATTATTTCCTCTGAGATTATCCCGCGTTCGGAGAACTTGATCCTTTCCAGGATCGTCTCGTTCTGCTGGAGATATTCCCATACCGACATCCCCATGATCATCGTGTTCGGTTCGATCCCGATCGCGCTTCTGACGGAGGCTTTCGCAGTCCGTACATCGGCGAACGGGTTCGAATCGGTAAGATCGCTCCACTGAGCCGTCCCGGTCAGGGGCGCAACCGTGGCGGCGCTTGCGTCCGCGAAAGCGATTGTTGCCTGATCGATCTCTCGATCCGTAATGATCGATTGCTGGAGGATCATTGCGAGGCGCTTGCGGATATCGAATACCGCCTCGTGCTCCTCGAGATGATCTATCCCGGATTGGAGCGCGTGGGCTTCGAGCGAGAACGTGTCGTAAGTAGCTTTGAAATCAAATTCATTGGCGTCCGAACGAAGCGCTCTTGCCGTCTCGCGGTGGACAAAGCCGTCCGGCGAAAACTTCATGAATTTTCCGGTCATCTTATCGACATTCACGATCGGGAATACCTGATCGCCAATCCCTCCGGGCAGTTTATAGCCGAGCGTCAACCCTGCGATGATCCGGTTTTCCGAGCCGCGTAGTGTGTCTAATCTATCTGACATTGTAATTCACCTCCTTATATGTGTTCGATTAGGATTACATCGTCGGCGTCGCCGGCTTCGCGGGCGACCCATACCGCGTGCTGCGGTAAATAGCCTCCCGAAAAAACGTGCGCGCCGTCGAGGTCCGGGCTATCCGAACCGGTAACGAGGACAACGCTCACGGCGTCGGCCTTTACGCCCTTGCCTGCATTGTCGGACTGGATGAGATCGCCGACCGCTACCGTCTCTGCGAGGTAGATCAGCGCCTCGTCGCCGTTATATACCGTGGCCTTGCCCGCCAAATCGCTCGCGAAGCGCGTGACCCCGGAGATAACTCCGCCCTCGGCAGCGACATAATCGCCGGCAGGCGAGAGGAACCGGTTAGCGTCAATTCCATCCGCCTCTACAACGGTGATAGTTTTTGGGTTTTTCGACCACCTTGCTTCGGTGCTCATTATTTACCTCCGATCTTTGTTTGAAGGTCAAGTGCCGCCTGATTGAATGTCGTTCCCTTCGGCAGGTTTGACATGTGCTCGGCGACCTTATTAACCGCAGCGGTGTATTTTTCGCCGCTGTGCTCGCCCTCGGCGATCGCCACGACAGCGGCATAAGCCTTGTCGTCGTCCGTATTCTCCGCATCCCGGTCCTCCACATCCTTGTCGCCCGGCTTCGTCTTTGCGGATTCCGCAGCGAAGACCTTGGTGAGGTCGGTGTGGAATGCGAAGAGGTTCTCGCCGAGTCCCTCGACGGCCTGTGTCGGTGTGAGGTTCTCGGTCGGGGTGTAACCCTCGGCGGCGAACGTCATAATCGACTCGTCCGTCTCGGCGGAGCGTGCGCTGAACATATGGAGACTCAGCAATGCGCTCCGGACGCCGGGGACGAATTTCCCCTTGTGCGCTGCCTCCAAATCGGCAACGAACTTCTCCGCAGCCGTCTTGCGCGCCTGCGCGGCCTGTGTTTCGAGCTGAGCTTTGAACTGTGTGTTTTCGCCTTCGAGGCCTCTCAGCCTTGCGGCCTCTTCGACGGACATGGTGATTGTGTTTTCGTCTCCCACGTCATCTCCTTTCGTTTGAGTATTTTTCTCGTCGGTATTTTTCGGGTTGATTGGATCCATTTTGGCGTCGAAGCAGTAGATGTCGCCGCCGCCCGCAGATGCGGACAGGATTTGAATTTGACCGAGGCCCGCGACCGCCGGGGTTGCCCCGGAAAAGAAGCTGACCTTAGTTGCATACGGCCCTTTGATTCCGCGCGTCGCAAGCGCTGCCCATTGCGAGGCCTCTTTTATCTCGATGCTTCGGTTTGTTATCGACTGCAAAGCCTCTATCCCTCCCGGAGGGACATTTGCAAACTGCGCGCAAAGCAGATTGCCAAAGCGTTTGAGCGAGTAGATTATTCCCAGACCGTCAACAGACGGGGTATGCAGATCGTAAGCGAGGACAGCCGGAAGAGTTATCGGATCGTAACGCGCGGCGATTTCGTCGAGGTCATTTTCTGTCCAAACGTGCTTTCTCCCGCCGCCGCTGGCAGTGATGTGTTTGCCGGTGCTGAATATGGGAATCCACCCTTGGGGGATTCCGTCGATCGAGCTTTTTAGCTCTGTGGCGATCTTGAATTGCGCCGCAAAAGACGACCTGGCATCGGAGAATCCCGCCGCGATATCCTCGCCGAGTCCCACGAAAAAATCTTTTATCCGCGTGGAGATCGCTTTGGTTTTGTCGCCCTGGCCCGGCCCGGGTCTTTCGGCGCGCCTCATTTTTGCGCCACACTTCGGGCACTTTAGGGTATCGCAATGGTCTTTGGATTCCATCTTATGGCCGCACGCGATGCATTCGCAGTTGTAAGATTTGTCTTTATCGTCTGTCATGCTGCCCTCCTTGTGGTCAGACGCCTCGTTATAGGATGCCCGTAGATCGCTCGCAATTGAGCAGGTATAATCATAAGGGGACATTTTGGAAACGCCTCTATGAGCGACTCAGGGCGCGTTCTAATTTCGCGTAAGTTATTATACTTTAACGAGTTACGGGTTTTCAAGTGATTATTCCGATTTTGGAGGCAATTGTGAAATCGTAAGTCGTTATATATCAACAACTTATAATTCCCAAAAACCACGGACATAATAAGCATATATAGCATTATATACATCACTGTTTCACCGCCGCCTCGTATTGGATCCCGCCATCGCCCTTATATGGCTTGGTGTGATCGGCAAAATTATTAAGGATGTCGGACGGAATCCCGTCCGGGAATGCGTCACACGTGTTGTCGGCATGGGCGTGGATACAGGTATTACATATCGGGATTTTCACCTCGTCCGCAGCGCCAATAAATTTGTTTTCTCTTGCCATTATATCTCCTCTAGAGTGATCCTTGCCAGCTTGTATCCATATCCAGCGTCTTCCCCTGTTGTCGCTAAAACCCGGAACGTGCTGCCCCGCTTATAGAGCACCTCTTTTTCGTAGGCGAATTTTGATAACCCGTCAATAATTTTCCCGGACTTTGACTTTATCGTAAAAATTACCGAGTCGGCAGCATCTATAGCGAGATCCTGTGCCACAGTGGGGTTGATCGTTGTCGAGGTGAAAGCAGGGAAGCTAACCTTGTCCCCCGGCTGCATATTCCAAAACCGGCCAAATCTTGAAGCGTCGCTCTCGAAAAATTTGATGCCTCTGTAGGTATCTCCGGAGTATGTCGGCAGGTGGTCGAGGGCCTTGTCTACATTTGTGCTTAGTAGCTTCTGCGCGTCAGTTAATTTTTTATTGTCAATTAAATTTCGGTTGAGTTTTTTATACCCCTCGCCGGTGTAATCTTTTATAGCATTCTTTTCGGCGTCCGGTAATGTCATTTTTTTTATGGCGGCATCGGCGGCATCATAATCGGAGAAAGAGCCGGGCATCCGGGCTCCTTGGTATGGCGGTATTCCCTGGTTCAACGCCGCCGATTGTAGGTTTTCGATGTATCGTCCGGGGTTTCCGAAGCCTCTTGCCACCGCATTTTCACTGTCGATTAACGGCGGCTGCTTTGTCGTGGCCGGGTCGATCTCTGCGGCTTGGTAGCGGTTGATCAGGTCCTGATCGCAACGGCAATTCGGCGTTAGCGGCCCTGTGTGATTTGACCACCACGGGTCGTCTATCGGCTTTTTTACGCCGTCGAAATCTGCGTGTTCCGGCCTGACCTGATCGTCGCCGGCGGTTACATATACCGCCCACGGGAAAAACTTTTTCATTCCGGGGAGCTGCATCTGCTGGTATCGTCCGGCGCTGTAGGCGTTTGACAGGTTCGTGCGATAGACCATCTTGAGATAGCCCGGTTTTAGCGCCCCGAACCCGTCGCGGCCAAGCTCGTCATAGACGCGCTGCTGGAAATCTCCGAACAGCTCGCCGCGCTCGATAGCGCCCGTGATGCTTTCTTCGAGTGCCGTCCCCATGTGCACCTTCGTTAGGCGCGATGCGTAATATCCGGCCTCTTTCCAGACGGCGGCGGCCTCCTCGAAAACAACCGGCTCGATAGTAACTTCGCCGATGCGGATGATTGGATCGGCTGCAAACGTGGCGGCATAATTGCCGGGGTTATATATCTTCGCCTCGCGGAGCGCCTGCTCCCGGACGTTCGATGCTGCGCGATAGGCGGTTTTACCGATCATCGCCGCGTATATCTTATCGAGCTTTCCGATGGATTTCTCCGGGATAGCGGTCGATATCCGGCCTCGAAGATCGTCCCACCCCTTCGATTTTTCGATGGCTTTTTGAATCGCGCGGACGATAACTTTGTGGTGCATATCGGCCTCGGCGAGGGCGTCGGCGGTGAGCGTCTCTATCGAGATGTTGCGGCGCGCGGCGAACTCCGATTTGATTTCGTCGCAGGCGATATACTTTGCAGAAAAGCGCGCAATGGCTTTCGTATCTTTTGGGATTTCTTTGACCGGGATTGCAGGGATTGCCGGCGCTTGCGGCGCGGGCGGCACGATGGTTTCATCGGGGTCCACATCTTCGGGCATCGGGATCCCCAGCTCTTCGTAAAAATATTTTATGGGAACGGCGGCGCGCCATTTGAATGCTATTTCCATGCGCATTCTCATGGTCTGTGCACGTTTAAAATCTTCGTCCGGCGAGGCCTTGAGCTCGGCGTCGAACTCGAAGCGCGGCAGCGGCCTATCGGCCAACCAAAGCCTGCGCGCGATAAGCGGTATAAGCTGGCTGTTTATTTCCGACTGTCGTTTGCGGGCGTCGGGGAGCAGGACGCTGTCATACGATACGCCCTTTAGCGTTTTTGCCAGTGCAAAACTTCCGCCGCCGTCCTTGCCGAATCCGGTGAGCTCGGTGCCGAGAATGATTCTCTGCGCGGTTTTTTCGCGGCGGGCATGGACGCTCTCGAAGATATTATTGGTTTCGCTACGTCCCTCGGTGAGCGTGTGTATCTCTGTGCCGTTTGGATATACAGCGTTACCGCTATTCTGCATTAGACCGAGGATCTTGAGGACGCTGTCTCTTGCGTCGTCGTCCGCTATATCGTTTAAAATTGCATATACGGTCTCGACCGCTCGCTTATCGAGCCAGATATATTCGTCTTTTTCGACACAGACGCCGTAGTATTCGAGGAAATATAGAGCCGCAAGATAGCCGTCACCGTAGGGCTTTCGCCCATTAATCGCGACGATATACTTCTCGCGCGGCTGCAACTCGCCGTCGTAGGGATTATCCTTTGTGAGGAGATAGATATTGTTGTCGATATCGAACTGGAATCTATAGCTCGATCGACCGGCAAGCTCATCGACTATTTGGTTCGGGTCTGTATCCTTATATTTAATTACCTCGATAACTGAATAGCCGTCGCCGGGAGCGAGGTTGAGATGTCCGATGGCCGCCTCAAAATTGGTGATTCCTTCGAGTTGTTTTTTCATCTCGTCGGCGCGCTCGATGTCTATCGGCTCCTCGGTAGCCGGGACGATCTTCCAATCGAGGCCGGCAATGGCTGCCATACGGATTTGCGTCGGGGCGAGAATGCTCGGGCGGCGGCGCATCTCCTCGAATACCTCTGTGGATTTGCCGAGATTCGAGAGTAGATAATTTGGGTTTGCGAGGCGACGACCTAACATATATCCGTTCGTCGGATCGTTTTCGAGGGTCGCTCTCGGCCCGCCGATAGAAGACGTTTCTCCTGCGGCAAATTGTGTGCCGATAGGCTGTCCGTGGCTATCGAGTATTCTGATTTTTTTAGAACCCAATTCGCCCACCTCTCATTCCGGCGGTAAAACGCTCGCCGGTGAACTGTCGATTGCCGGCTCCGGCAGCGGCGGATTGGGAACGCTGCCCGCCGAATTGGCATAGGCTAAAGGCCATTTCGAGAGCGTCCGGGCCGTCGAGATAGACGCCGCGCGTGCCGTAAGCGATAAGCTGTTTGTAGAGGATCGCGCCGTCGTGATGCTCGCGATCAAATAGCAATACTCCGCGCTCGATATATCGGGCAAGCCCCTCTATCCGTAGCGGCTTGGGTAGTTTGTGGCTTACGATTTTGATGATCGGGAGGGATTGCGAGCGGGCTATTTCCGCCGCGCGAATATCCCTGAGAAATAAGATTGCTCCGCCGATAAATTCAAAACCCATGCCTGTCATGGAAATTCCATAGGTATTTTTGATGTGGTCGTAGCAGGCAAACATCGCGGCGACCATGTTGTCGTCGGAGGCGTGGCGGATCCACGACCATACGACGCGAGCCTTGCCGTCCGTGCAGGCCATAACCGCTATGATTGCGCGCATACACCCCTTGCCCGCCTCGTCGAACGACGGATCGACGGCGGCATAGACGGGGCCGATAACATCGGCAATGCGCACGGTGTCGCGTGGCCAATCGAGGAACCAATCCGGGTTGAAAACCGAGTGGTCGTTCGCCGTGATATTCATGTAATCCGCCAAAAATGCTGTCGTTCCGATTGTGGCCTCTATCGCATCGAGTTTTTCGTTTGGGAATTTCTCCGGCCATGTCGGATCGCCGGACGGCGTGCGGCATGTATATACCTTCGCCCGCGACGAGATACTCTCTGCGTGCACCGACGACAGATAGTCCGGGTCATCCTGTATGTGCTTGGTGAGGAGGGCGAGCGAGCTGAAATCCGACAGCCAGTTGCCATAGATATTAAGGGCGGATTTGGTGTCGAGATCGAGGGCTGAGAATACGCGCTCCAAAAACCAATTTTTATGGCGTTCTTGGATCACAACATTTTGAACGGATATTGCGGTTTCGATGTCGTCGGCGATAAGCCGCTGGAACCTTTGATTATTCCAATTTTGACGGACCTTGGTGCCGAGGCTTAACGCCACGATGCGGCACTTATTGGTGGTCTGGATATCGCCGGCGCGCCAGTTGTCTATAGAGCGCAGGTCGCCGAAATCGCTAAGGATGCGCGGATTGTGTGCAATGTTTGCCCGGACAAATTCGATCCAATCGACCGTCTCGGTGAGGGTCATGCAGATCACACCGGCAAAATAGAGGGCCTCGGCTATAAGCTCGTCCTTGTATAGTATCTCGTGCAGCAGATTGCAGCGGGCGCGAGCTGTTTTGCCGTAGCCTCCCGGCACGACGCGCACCGTTAGGGTTGGGTGCTCCGGGCGAAAATCGGAGTCTATGTCGCGATGTATATCACATGACGGCACCCACGCCATCTGCGGGAGATAGGTCTGGATGAACACGTCTATATCGGCGAGCGCTGCGGCCTTGCGACTGCGCACGGCGGCGATCGATAGGTCGTCGAAAACATCGACGCCGGTCTCGATATCGTCGAGCATCCTGAGATAGGATTCGCGCTCGTCCCTCGTCAGCGGATTTCGTAGCTTATCCGTCATCGCTTCCTTCTCTTCGCCCACGTCGCTATCTTCGGCAGCGATTTCTTGATTTCTTTGGCTATTGATTTGTCGCCGAGCGGGCCGGAGAACCACTCATAGATTAACATGCCGCCCTCATAGACGACGCGCTCGGGATCGGCGGAGGTGTCCAGATATTCCAACTGGTTATTAATGCGATTGAGATCGAGGATTAGGGATTTTAACGGGTTGTTTTCCTCGTCCGTTATTTCCCCGGCGGTCATGTTGTCGAGATGTTTGAGCAGCTCACGCTTGGTTTTGAGCAGGATAGCTCTCTCGTTGTCGATGGAGTTTTTATACAGCTCCCTTGCTTTGAGCCATTCTCCGGCTGCGGCATATCGACTCAACTGGCGGAGCGATATTGTTTTCCCGGATGCTATATCTGCGAGCGATCGGCCGGCCTCGACATATTCCACGCGGCAGCGGTCGATATAATCGTCGTTGTATTTGGCGACGAAGGGCATTACTTATCCATCCCGTCGAGCAATATGTCTATCTTGGTCTCGATCCGGGCGAGGCGGTCCTGCTGTTTGGCGATAACCATCTCGGCACTGGACAGGCGCTTAGAGTTTGCGCCGTAGGTCACGCCCCAGACCGTGCCGATGAGCGTAGTTACCACGATCATCAGGATGGTGAGCGCCTTCCAGAGCATCTTCTTTTCGCCGTTGCCGTTGGTGGTGGTGGTCACCATCTCCTCCTTGATCCGGTGTCGATGTGGATTATGCCCTGCGGTCCGTATTGCTTATAGCCGACCCCGCCATCGGGGTTGGCGGCGAGGACGATGTCGATCATCTCGTCGCGGGTTGGATAGCCCTTAACGCCGTAGGGGATTAGCATGTCGAGCGCGCACCCTTGCAGGTGCATGGATTGTGCGGCTCCGTCCACGGCCTTATTGTGCGATGCGCACCGTGCGCCGGAGGTGATTATGATTTTGGGGTTGCCGATTGCGGTGCGAATCTCCTCGAAAATTGCGAGGATGCCGTCGTCGATGTCGCCGTAATGTGTGCCATAGCCGCAACCACACTTACACGCAACCTCCCATACCTGGATGTGCGGAGAGAGGTTATCGCCGAGATCGAGCTTATCGCCAATATGGGCGACCGGTCTCGGGCGGTGAGGAAAATCAGTCAAAAAAGCCCCCGGCGTGGGGGCTTGTATGATGGTGGCAGGGGAAGGATTCGAACCCTCGACCTCCGGGGTATGAACCCGGTGAGCTACCGCTGCTCTACCCTGCAATATTTTGTTTGGGTCGGACATTACCCCTTGACGAGTCCCGGCAGAGCGCGTTTGACGATCTGCGATGCGATCTCGCGGTGGGCAATCCCGCGCGAGTCGTCGGCGTCGATCAGGTCTGTCGATGCGATTAGCTTATCGACGGCTTTGTCGATCCACTCCATCCACAGGACTTCGGGATTTTCTAAGACCATCTCGTCGGTGATGCGATCTGCAATAAAGGCGATTTCCTGAGCACCGGCAATACGGTTTGGAGTCTCGTGGACCCACGGCTTGAGATACTTAGCGGCGATAAATCCCAAAATGAATATCCCCAACAGAACGCCATACTTGGCGAGCAGCGGGGTCATAATCGATTCGAGCCAGCCGGGAGCTTCTGCGGCGGTGCCGACGTCGGCGGCGAGCGCGAGGCCCGCCATCGCGACGAGGGCGATAAGCAGTAACAGATTAATTGATTTTCTCATTGTGATCCTCCTTGGTAGGTGGGTTTTTTTCGCGCGTTGCAGCAACTTGACCACTAACAACCGCACTCGCCCCTGCTGCCGCGACCGCCGTCCCGACGGTAATTAGTGGCGGGTATAGACAGGCGAACGCGCCGACGCCGATCAGGACAAATCCCCAGAAGCGGATATGCTTCGGGAGTTTTTTTATCGCAGCGACGAACTTATTCGGACGCGGCTTTGCGGTCGGTGTGTCGGGTTGCTTTGATGTATTTTGTTCGCTCATGGTCACACAATACAGGCGCGCGCGCGAAACAGCGGGCGCTGCGGGACGAGCGGGACATGCGGGAGCAAATTTAGGGGATTATGGGAATCTGGTGGAAATGGGACCACGGGCGAGGTGCTGGGCGCATACGTGTAGTGCAATTGTGGCGATGGGGTGTTGACGAAGCACGAAAACCCAATGCTAACCAATGCGATTATTATAGCGAGAATAGAAATTATGTTGCTATATTTCATGGTGTTCCTCCTTGGTGTTGTTGATAATTATAATACTAATCCTCCTGTTGAGCAAGGAGATAATCGATTATGGAGTCGGTGACATATACCCATCGCCCGGCGGACTGGAGGCCGGTGATCTTGCCGGTGTCGCGCGCGCGGGCTATCGACGAGCGTGTCCAGCCGGGGAGGCCATATTTGCTGCCGAGGCCGAGCATGGTATCGAGCGCGGGCGCCGACCAGCACGGGCGCGTGCGCAGTGTTGCGACGATCTCGGCGAGGAGAGGATTGTCAATTTTTGACAAAGGGAAATTCGTCATGGATAACTCCTGGATTATCTATTGATACCAGCACTCCGGTGTATGCGCTCGATGGCACCCCGAAGAGCCATGGGATTATTTTGTCTCCGACTATCTCACCGATAAGCGTGATTCGATGGTTTGGCGAGAGCGGCTCATACTCCGCTTTTTTGCTGCGGATGATGGTGCCGTCCGCCCACCGACACGGCCAAGCCTCTAACTTATCGTCCACTCTGTGGAGTAGGTAATACATTACGCCTTTTCCTCCGTGCCCGTGGGGGCGGTTACTACGCGGAAACCAAATACTACCCAATCGGGGGCTTGGTGGTAATTGGTTACATAGGTTATCTCGGCTTGGATGGTCCTCGACCCTACGGGATCGCCGGTAGCCATGGCTCTGACACAATGTCCATCCTCGTCGGTCTCAAAAAAAGCGATCGTATCCCCGGCATTATAGCCTCGGTCGCTATTGTCGCGGATCTCAAACAGCTTTTTGCCGACGATGATAGCCTCGAAATAACAGGATAGGACCTTAATTTTGTGATTCATTATTTTCCTCTGCGGGTGAGTGCAGGTTACAAACTTGCGACCGAGGTTTTGATATTTGTGATGTTCGCACTTTCTGCAAGCCCGTGTGCCCACAAGGGTTTTATGGTATCGTTTTTGATTTTGTAGGTCATACCGAATGGGCATTCGGTGAGCACGATACCTTTTTCGTCGGTCTCGTAGGTTATGCTTTGGTGGTTTTTTGGTGGCATTTTTCCTCCAGTTCCTTGACTTCGGTTTTGAGCGGCGTGATCAACATGCCGGCTTCGCGGGCGGTTTCCGGCGGCCATGAGACACCGCAGATCCGCGCATAGTGCGAGCGGTCGGCATCGGTGTTTTTTCCGATCCGGTTAAATAGATAGTCGAGATACGCCATCTGTCGAGGCGACGGCTTCGGCGGGCCAGGGGTGGTGCCGGTGTCGAGATACTCTATTAGCGAGCGGGTTTGGTAGGGCGTCAGCGGGCGCGAGCCGTCCTGCGGCTTTTTAGCGAGCGAGGTTTTGTTCCACCGCGCGGCGATGATATCGTGGAGTATCCGCCGTGCGTCGTCGCCGTAGAGCTTATTGGCGAGCGCCCATATCTTGCTTATTTCGCGAGGGGTTGGCACGCTATATCGTTTCCCATTTTCCGGTGTCGGCGTTGCGGGCGCGGACATAGACACTGTCGGTATCTTCGTCATAGACGATGGCGTGGGAGAGGTGCTTTTGCGCCTCGGTTAGCACCGGATCGGAGAGCGGCATCGTTAAAAATTGCATTAGCTCCGGGGTCGGGGTCATGTTTGTGCCGATCGATGTGATCTTGGACAGCAGCCCCTGCACGATGGTGCGGGTGTTTTCGTCCTCGATTGTGAGGACCTGATTTGTTAGGTATTTATTGAGCAGGCCGACCCCTTGGCGCGCCTCGGACTTATCGATCTTGCGCGGGGTCGAGCGCTTGACCTCGACCTGATGGAGTTTTTTGCCGTCCGGGCCGATTTCGTAGAGCGTGAGGTTGCGGCACTCTGTGCCGTTCTCGTCGTTGAGAAAATCGAGTTCCCTTATTGCTTTGTATCGGGTCTTTTTGTAGGCAGTCTCTGCCTTTGCGAGACGGAGACGCGCTTTAGTTACGGCGCGGGCGATCTTGTGGTGGCGGCGCTTTCGCGGCGATAGCCAGTCCCATATTTTTTTTGGGACTCCACAGGTGGTTTTTTCGTCGGGCATTAATCCTCCTTGATGTTAGTGTTGAGCAGTGGTCTTAATGCGCCGAAGATGAGCTCCATTGGCGCAAGGAGACCGGGTTGGACTGATGAGAGGGACAAAATCCGATAGCTCGCTGTGCTTATGCCGGTGAGCGGATTTTCGGCGAAAATCTCTGCCAGACGTTTGTCGGCATAGATCGTCACGCCCTCCTCTATGTTGGGATCGTAGGTGATAATCGCACCTTCGACTCCACCCAAAATATCCCACACCGTGGTGTGCGGATCGATTGACAGGTGCTCTAACACGCCGTCCACAAACAGCGCGACAACGCAATATGCTTTTTGCGGTGCCGTCATAATAGCAGCATATACATCGATGCTGGTTTTTTCGTCGGGCATTAATCCTCCTTGATGGTTAGTAAGTTGTTGCGTAGTTCGTCGTTGTGGATTATGCACCGCATTGCGGCCTCGGTCGATACGTT
>Ga0307928_10003082_pt1 | contig 12751 bp, 19 predicted proteins | sample AceLakmetagen232_FD_201815 | JGI IMG/M metagenome (GOLD analysis project Ga0307928, IMG submission 201815) | Saline water microbial communities from Ace Lake, Antarctica - #232 | ecosystem: Environmental > Aquatic > Non-marine Saline and Alkaline > Saline | place: Antarctica: Ace Lake... | reverse complement strand
TATTATTTCTTCTCCTATGGAACTTCCAAACTTGCTTTTTTATGGGAACGCTGGTTATGGAAAGTGTGTAGATGGAAACAGTGTTATATTTGTAAATAATACACCGATGACTTTTTTTGAATACGAAAAAAATGTAAATGACAATGATAAAATATTATCAATCAACAAAAAAGATGTCAAAGGTTATTTATATACTGAAGTAACAGACAAACTAATAAAAATAACATTAAATGATGGTACGGAAATAGAAGGAACACCAGAACATAAAATAAAAGTTTTAGACACAATAAAAGGCATAGAATGGAAAGCTATTGGAAATATAACACCAAAAGATTGTATATTGGTGACATATAACCATAACCGTTTTAACAAAAACGAATTTCCCATACCGGTTTCGTATGAAAAATTGTCCGGAGACCATACCAGCAATAAATTATCTGTTATCCCAACACTGAATAACGATTTCGCATATCTTTTAGGATGTATTATAGGTAACGGTTCATTCTGTAAAAATGCCGTTACAATTTCAACCTATAACACAGAATTACAAAATTTGTTATTAACTTACATAAAAAAAACGGTTGGTATTGATGGTTATTATACACGATATAAAGGAAAAAAAACAGGAATAACGATTTCATCGTGTAGATTTAAACAATTAATACATAAATTAGGAGTAGAATTTAAGACAGCAAGATATAAAACCGTTCCTTTGGCTATACGAAAATCCCCATTACATATACAATTACAATTTTTAAAAGGGCTTTTAGATACAGATTCGTATTTTAACGGATTTGGTATAGAGTATTACACCGCTTCAAAAGAATTAGTCGTTATGGTTCGCAATATGTTGTTAAATATCGGAATATATTGTAAAATAAGTAGTAAATACCTAAAAAAATATACGCATACATATTGGACAATAACAATATCTTCCGATTTTACCAGAAAACTTATATCATTATTTGACGGAAAATATAAATTAAAACCTATGATGTTTGGCAATATAAACAATACTAATGTAGGTAGAACACACCCATCGTTAGGCAAATATGTACAAAATACATTAAAAACATATAATTACAAACAAAACGGAACATATATTATAAATGATATTACTGTTAGAACAGAAAACAAATATACAAAATTGTGTAAAATTATACATAATAGTGGTATTAGTAATGATAAATTTGAAGAATTATTAAATCAAAAAGGAAGAATATTAACCATAGAAAAAACACTAGACTATATTAAAACGAATGGTTGCTTTTTAGTAGGAGTAAAAAACATAGAAAAAATAAATACTCCTAAACCTGTATATGATTTTACGATACCCGAAAATAAAACGTTTATATCAAATGGATTAATAAATCACAACACGACTTTAGCTAGAATTGTATTAAACAAATTAAATCCTATTGATGTACTTAGATTAAATGGTAGTGATAAAAATGATAGGAATATAGAAACTATAAGTAACAAACTTATGGAATTTGGAATGTCAATGTCTACTGTTCCGGGCAAACCTAAGTTAGTTTTTATTGACGAAATCGACAAACTTACCCCTGACGCATTTGACGCACTTAGGGGAAATATAGAAAAGGTAGTTAAGAATTGTAGGTTTATAGCTACTGCAAATTATTTGAGTAAAATACCAGAACCAGTACAAAGTAGATTTAATTGTATAGAATTTAAGACACCTACTTTAGAAGAAGTACTTCCAAGAATTGAGGAAATATTATCTAATGAAGGTATTACTTACGAAAAAGAAACTATATCATCTTTAATTACAAGTTTTAGATTTGATTTAAGGTCTATTTTAAATTCTATACAGTTATTATCTTCTGGTACTAAGAGTATTACTCCTGATATGATAACCGGGTTAGATAACGAAACAGATGAAATATATAACCTAATTATTGCAAAAGAATGGAGTAAAATAAGGTACTTAATTCCAGATAAAAATTTAGACTATAATACTTTACTTGTGGACTTAGACAATAAGTTTTTTAATTCGGAATTACTTACTAACAAAAAAGCAGAAATCAACGATATTTTAGCAAAAGGAATGTTTGAAATGTCTTTCTCTTTTAAAAAGGATATTTGTTTCTCCGCTATTTGTTATAGAATTATAAAGGTGATATAAATGAGAATAAAATTTAATGAGGAGGACTAAAAATGACTGAACTAAACCAAACAAATGAAACTAAATATAGAATAAACATTAAGCAAACAGCTAAGAAAGAAGCTTATTTTGACGTGACCGTAAGAGGCGATACAGAAGAAGAAGTTAAAAAACTATTAGATGAAACAGTTGAAATAGCTAAAAATAAATGTGACGAAATCAATATTTAATTGGTAGGAGGAATAAAAAATGGCAAAAGGAGTGCCCAAACAAAATGGGTCAGGTAGAGGAGTAGGAGCAAATAGAGGTAGAGGTGGTTGTAGTCCTCCAAGAGGAACAGGTAGAGGTAGAGGATTAGGTAGATAAAAGTCTAGGGTGTTCCCTAGCTTTCCTTTGAGGTAAAAATGATAAATCAAATTGTAGTACCTAAATGTTGCGGAAAATTTATGCAACCGGTAGAAGTACTTAATATAGGTAATATGAAAAAATTCCTTTTTGAATGTAAAATGTGCGGGAAAAAAGAAAGGCGAGAAAGACCAAGAAAATGACAGAATTAAAAACATTTGATGAAGTAATGCAAACAGTACAATCTCAGGGTTGTAATTGCAGGAAAGATGTAAGGGATGAAGCTATTAAATGGGCTAAGAAAATTAAATCTGATGAATTAGGTGAGGAATATATACCATACAAAGAAGGAGATTCATTATTTTTTGGAGATTGGATTAAACATTTCTTTGGAATCAAAAAGGAAGAATTAAAATGACTTTTATAGAATGGTTATTTGGCAAGAAAATTACTTATCGGTATCCAGAAGCAGACCCAACCGAACCAAGACCATTAGGTGCTTGTGTTATACAGCCAAAGAGGAAGAATTAAAATGAACCCAAAATGTCCTGAATGTGGCAATAATATAAGATGGAAACAATTTAGTAGTGGTGGAGATGGGTTATATGTATGTGATAAATGTGGTTGGGTTGAATCGTGTAATACACAATTTAAAGAGGAATAAAAATGACAATTATAAATTTATATCAATGTAAAAATTGCGGTGAGTATTTTATAGGTCAAATAAAAGGACATGTTATGTACTATTGTCCTAATAAATGTAGTGCTGTTGATTTAGAAAAAGAATATGGTAGATATATAGGTAATGTAAAATTTATAAGAAAATTAAGAGTTTAAGAGGAACGGGAAAAAGATGAAATTAAATATAAGCTATGATGAAGAATTTACTAAGTTTTTTGACAAACTTAGGAGTAAATATGGGGAGAAAATATTTGAAATAGAAGGACTTAATGGACAACTTGATATAAATGCCTTTAGTAAGGCACTTTATTCAAAAAAAACAGTAGCAGACAATTCTGTTGATTCAAATGCTAATGTAACAGACTTTACACCAGCTACATATATAAACGAAATAACAAAACCGTTTTTAAAACTAAACAGTTTTTATCTACTTTGGAAACAACTTAGATGTTTATACAACAACACAATCGCTGAGGATATATTAGAAAAACAGATAAACGGAACTATTTATATTAACGACTTTCATGGATTTGCTGGTAAATTAAGTTATTGTTTTAATTTTTCTTGTTTAGATATAGTAAACAAAGGGCTTCCTTTTATAAGCAAAATAAGAACGGTTCCTCCTAAGCATCTATATTCATTCAAAAGTCAATTAGAACAGTTTATAGTATATGCAAGTAATAACATAATGGGGGCAACAGGAATAGCGGACTTGTTTGTTATATTAGGATGGTATATGGACAAAATTTTAGAAACTAAATCAGATGGGCATTTTAACTTTAAAGCGACAAAAGACTGTTGGACATATTTAGAGGAAACATTAGCGTCACTTATTTATACACTTAATCAGCCCTTTAGAGGAAGTATCCAATCGGCGTTTACAAATGTTTCTATTTACGATATTAACTTTTTAAATAGTATAATAGACGATTATATATTTCCTGATAAAGTTGTTCCTAAAATAGAAAATATTAAAAAAATACAAGAAGTATTTTTAGATGTAATGAATAAGGAGCTTTCAAGAACACCTATAACTTTTCCAGTGGTAACAGCTTGTTTTAGTGTTGATAAAGAAAAGAATATATTAGATGATGATTTTTTAACTATTATAGCTGAAAAAGACAAAGACTTTGGGTTTATTAATATCTATTGTGGAGACACATCGGTTTTAAGTTCATGTTGTTTTGATAAAAATGAATTAGTTCTAACAAAAGACACCAAAAGAGGGGTTATATTACAAACATTTAAAGAATTATCTGATACACCAAGAAGAGAGATGTCAAATCTGAAACTATATAATAATGGATTCTGGTCTTCTGGAAAACCAGTAAAAATTGAACGAAACAATAGAGATATGTATGAAGTTAATCTCGAAAAAGGACAGAAATTAGTAATGACACGAGACCATGAAGTGATTACTATAGAGGGAAATAAAAAAACAGATGATTTAAATACAAATGATTACCTAATGATGAATACAAATATTTTAGGTAAAATAGATGAACAAGATAGAGAATTTACCTTTGAAGATGGTATATTAATAGGAGCATATCTAGGAGATGGTTCTTTATATAAAAGGAAAACATCTGATTCATATGAGGTAACATTTTCGTTGAACAAATCTAAAGTATTAAAATTAAAAAAATATATAGAGAAGGCTATTCATAAAATTGTTCCAGAAGCATCACTTAAGGAATATAATAGTAAAAACAATACAGTATTTTTAAAAGTACATAGCAAGGAAATATATAACCATATTAAAAAATGGGTATATGGTAGTTACTCATATGAAAAAGAATTGAATTTAGACGTCTTACAACAATCAGAAGAGTTCAGAAAAGGAATATTAGAAGGGTTTCATAAAACGGATGGACACAATGAATATAATATATTATATACATCATCAAAAAAACTAAGAAATACTATTGAAGTATTAATTAATAGTCTTGGTGGTATTACTAATATTTCTGAAGACGATAGAAGAGACGAGCCTATAGTCATACGAGGACAACATTTTAAACGAAACCATATAATTTATCATATAAGATATATATTTAATAGGCAAAAACAAGTTAAGGATGTATTAAAATACAAGTTTAATTCTTTATATATAAAAATAAAATCTATCCGAAAACTTGAGGATTATGATGAAGAATTTGTGTATTGTGTTGAAATGAATGACAAAGAAGACCATTACTTTACTTTACCAAATGGGGTACATGTATCAAATTGTAGACTCCGGAGCAAAAAAGACAATCCATACTTCAATTCGTTTGGCGGTGCAAGTTCTACTATTGGTAGTTTAGGAGTCTGTACTTTAAATATGCCACATATTGCGTATGAATCTAAAGACAAAGAGGTCTTCTTAGAAAAAATTAAAACAGAAGTTGAAACGTCTGCAAGAGTAAATCATGCAAAAAGAATATTCATTAAGAAAGGAATATTAGATGGGTTTTTACCACTTTATAAACACGACTTTATACAGTTAGGTAAGCAATACTCGACTACAGGTTTGACAGGTATAAATGAAGCATTGGAAATACTTGGATTAGATATTTTAACTCCAGAAGGACAAGAATATTTAGAACAGGTGTTAAAAGTAATTAATACTGAATGTGATAAATTTCAGGATAAGTATGATTCACCTCACAATGTAGAACAAGTACCTAGTGAAAATAGTTCTGTTAAGTTAGCGTTAAAAGATAAAATACTTGGATTAAATTCTAAATATACGATTTATTCAAACCAATTTATTCCTTTAACTACCAATGCAGATATGTTAGATAGGATAAATATTCAAGGAAAATTTGATGATTTATTTAGTGGCGGAGCTATTTGTCATGTAAATATTGAAGATAAACTTGAAGACATTAACAAAATTAAGGATGTAATTAAACATTCAGCCAAAAAAGGTGTTATCTATTTTGCTTTAAATTATACCCTTAATGAATGTGAAAACGGTCATATGACTGTAGGAAAAGGAGACAAATGTAATATTTGTGGTAAAAAGATAATTAATGTTTTTACTAGAGTAGTCGGTTTTCTAACAAATGTAAAGAACTGGAATAAAGTAAGGAGAGAAGAAGAATTCCCTAAAAGGAAGTGGTATTGATGAAATTAGCAAGTACACAATATACGTTAAAATATAAATCGTTTGAAATATATGTAAGCGGATGTAGAGAACACCCATGTTCAGGATGCCATGCTGTTGAACTATGGGATGAAACTGTAGGAAAGGAATTCAACGAATCTTTATATAATAGTATTAGACATAAGATAGTTACTAATATAGATATGATAGATAATTTGTTTATTTTAGGTGGTGAACCTTTAGAAAAGCCGAAAGAAGAAGTTTTAGAACTTATTAAGTTTCTTCAACAGTTTGGTAAACCAATTTGGTTATTTACACGGTTTGAAAAAGATAACGTTAATCCAGAAATACTTAAAGAATTAGATTATATAAAAACAGGAATGTATCTTAAAAACTCTACGTCTATTATAGAAGAAGGTATAGAATTGGCTTCGTCCAATCAAAAGGTGATTAAACTAAAATGAAAATATTAATTCTTTATAGTGGTATAGGGGGTAACCGTAGATTATGGGGTGATGGACACGACATAACCGCTGTTGAAAATAACTCTGATATAGCTAAAATATATCAAGACTTCTTCCCAAATGATAAAGTAATCGTTGCAGATGCTTCACCAGTATCTTTTAAATCACTATAAAGAGTTTGATTTTATTTGGAGTAGTCCCCCTTGTCAGACACACTCTTCTTTTAGGCACAATATTTGTGTAAAATTTAGAGGAACAAAACCACAATATCCAGATATGAAACTATATCAGGAAATATTGTTTTTAAAACATAATAGTGTGTGTAAATGGGTTGTAGAAAATGTAAACCCTTACTACGAACCTTTAATACCTTCAACTAAAGTATTACAAAGACATTTATTTTGGTCAAATTTTGAAATTCAAGATATGAAATTTAAAAAGGATAGTATAAGGACAGCACAAATACCACAATTACAAATATTGCACGGTTTTGATTTAAGTAAATATAAATTACCTAACAAAAGGCAGATACTTAGGAATTGTGTATTGCCAGAATTAGGAGAATTTATATTAAACCAAAGTATGTTAGAAAAAGGAAATATTGTAACTTGTATGTAAAATGGCAACTGAAATAGAAAATAAAATAATATTAGGAGATTGTATAGAGGTTATGAAAACTCTTCCAGATAATTCGGTAGATGTTGCATGTACTTGTTATGATAACAAAACCGAACTTTTAACAGAAAACGGATTTAAGTTGTTTAAAAATTTAAAAAAAGGCGAACTAGTGGCTACATTAAATTTAAAAACAAATACACTAGAATATCAAAAAGTACAAACTACACAAAAAAATAAATATAATGGAATAATGTATAATATTAAAACACCATCCATAGATTTATTAGTAACACCTAATCATAATATGGTTTCGAGAAGGTATTGTAGAAACAATACAAACAATTTGTTCAGCCTAAATAAAATAGAACAAATAGTAGAAAATAAAGAAAAAGTTGAATTGAAAAAAGATTGTATATGGAAAGGTAAATATAAAAAATATTTTTATCTCCCGGCACAGGAATATAATAATAAATGCCATAGGAGTAGAACTGGGGAGTTTACAAGAAAATTAAAACCTATCAAAATAGACATGAATATATGGTTAAGTTTTTTTGGGTATTTTATTTCAGAAGGTGCAACTTGTGTGTCTAAATCCTACAATAGAAAACATAGTTCTACATATACAACAGGTAATAATGTTTCTTTATACCAAAATACCGGTACAAAAGTAGAAAAAAACATGATAGAAGTATGTAAAAAATTACCTTTTAATTTTCAAATAAAACATAGGAAAAGGAAAGACAGTAATCCGTCTACGGAAATACGATTTAATAATAAACAATTACTTTTATATTTACAACAATTTGGTCGCTCATATGAAAAATATATACCGAAAGAAATATTACAATTGCCGGCGATTCAACTAAAGTATTTGTTTACAACATTAATGGAAGGAGACGGCGCAAAAGATTTACATGCATATAGTACATCCTCTAAAAAATTAGCAGACATTTTTATAGAAATACTTATGAAGATTGGATATAATGGGACTATAAAAGCTCAAAAACCGATAGACACATATATCAGAGGAAAACTAATCAAAAAAGAAAATTGTAAAACACATTATATAATTTCTATAAATAGGATGAAACTTACTCCTATCGTACTTCAAAATAGTTACAAAAAGAAAAAGTATAACAATTATATATACTGTTGCTCTGTACCAAATAGAACATTATTTGTTAGAAGAAATGGTAAATCCTTATGGTGTGGTAATTCTCCCCCATACAATCTTAAGCACCTAGTTAGGTATGATAAAAAGAAAGATAAGTATTATCATCAAAAGGTCTATACTGAATACAAGGATGAAGCAGACGATTATTTTAATCTATTAGATAAATCAATAGAACAATTACTTAGAGTAACTAAACATAACGTCTTTTTTAATATTCAAATGTTATTAGGTAACAAGTTAGATATAATTAACATCTTACATAAATATCAAAAGAACTTAAAAGATGTTATAGTTTGGCATAAAACATCTGCACAACCATCAATTAATAAAACACAACTATCATCCGGTTTCGAGTTTATATTTGTATTCTCAAATGAGGAGAATTGTAAGTCTAAACCATTTAACTATGCTTTCTTTAATAATAGAAAGAAAGGAGAGAAGAATACTAATGTAATAATGGGTGGAAGTGGTAGTGGGGATAGAGTTAAGCTAGGTAGTGATGCTAAGAATTTTGCCTTTTTTCCCGAATATCTTCCCGAGTGGATTATCAAAAGGTTTACAAAAGAAGGAGACTTAGTTTTAGACTGTTTTTCTGGTTTAGGTACTACCGCAGTAGTAGCAAAGAAACTAGGTAGAAAATATTTAGGTATAGAAATGGATAAAACTTATGTTGAATTTTCAGAAAAACGGTTAAAAAACACACAAGCTTTTAAAAATTGGTGGTAAAAATGATTGAACTTAATAAAATTTATAATGAAGATTGTCTTGAAGGTCTAAAGAAAATAGAAGATAACTCCGTAGATTCTATTGTAACGGACCCGCCCTATGGTCTATCATTTATGGGAAAGAAGTGGGATTATGATGTTCCGAAAATAGAAATATGGAAAGAATGTTTAAGAATTTTAAAACCAGGTGGACACGCTTTAGTAGCTTGTGGAACAAGAACTCAACATAGAATGGCAGTTAACCTTGAAGATTCTGGATTTGAGATAAGAGATATAGTTGCTTGGATTTACGGTCAGGGGTTTCCAAAATCTCATAACATAGGAAAGGCAGTTGATAAGTTGGAGGGGACGGAATATCCAAAAAATACCGTTGTTAGCGAAAATGGAAGTATGACTGGTGCGAACTACACAAGAAATACTGTTGATATTCAAAGTGATAAAGCCAAGAAATACGAAGGATGGGGAACAGCCCTCAAACCCGCTATGGAACTATGGACTTTATGTAGAAAACCGTTAGCAGAAAACACTATAGTAGAGAATGTTCTTAAGTACAATACCGGTGGTATAAATATAGACGGTTGTAGAATAGAAGAAAGAGAAAAAGAACAATTTACAGGAAAAAAAGAAGGAAGCATAAACGTTTATGGAGATTACTTTTATAAAAAATCAGATACTCCTTTACCTTCCGGAAGGTTTCCTGCTAATGTAATCTTTGATGAAGAATCAGGAAAATTACTAGATGAACAAAGTGGTAATAAATGTGGTCAAATAGCGGGGACAACTGGAAAAGAACCAAGTACAAACAAATTAAATTTAATATATGGAGATTATAGAGGATATAAAAAACCAAGCGAACCTAAAGATATGTTATCAGGAGCATCACGGTTCTTTTATTGTCCTAAAGCCTCAAAAACAGAAAGAAACGAAGGATTAGAAGGATTTGAAAAAAAGGTACGTGTACGACAAGGATTAGCAGGTGAACACAAAGATACTTTAAGTTCAAATATACATCCAACGGTAAAACCTCTAGCTCTTATGAAATATCTATGTAGATTGATTACTCCGAAAGAAGGAATAATTGTTGACCCTTTTTGTGGTAGTGGTAGTACTTGTATTGCTTCTAAAATAGAAGGGTTTAATTTTATAGGTTTTGAAAGAGAAGTAGAATACTTTAAAATAGCGGAAGCTAGAATAAATTCTTATACAACATTAGGAGATTAGAAGGAATAGAAGGGAAGTTATTTGTTCAACAGGTGAAAAATGTCGATAACAGATGAATTTAAAAAGGCAACTACAGGAAAAGAATTTGACTCAAATGGATAAAACTTATGTTGAATTTTCAGAAAAACGGTTAAAAAACACACAAGCTTTTAAAAATTGGTGGTAAAAATGAACAGTAATTTAAGATTATTAATAAAAGAACTAAACCCTTTACATCTTATAACTGTACCTGAACCAAATGACAGATATATTTACAAAGTTATAGCTTCAACAGGTAAATATACTTCTGGTTTGAATCTTACACTTGATTTTATTGAATGTGCGGATGATATTAAAATACTAGCAGAAACAATAAAAAAAAGATTAAACTATGAAATAGAACGACAAATAATTACAGATAGATATTTAAATGCAGAACCACATCCTGTATTACATAGACATATAATAGTTGATTCCGCTGCACCAGTTACACATGACATAACAGTTTGCCACCCTGAAAGGTATGCTTCGTTACTTAAATACGGTCAGCATCCAGACCATAATTGGGTCCCCATACCTAATAAAATTAATTGGAAAAAAAGAATAACAGGTAAATAAATATGAAAGCATTACTTGTAGAACCAGATATTCCGCTTCGTTACCCTAATCTTGGGCTTCTTAAACTTGCCACTAAGTACAAAAACTTAGGTTACGAAATAGAATATGTTAAGGGAAAACAGTATTTCATAGGAAGACCTGATGTAATCTTAATCTCGACTATGTTTACCTATTATTCTAAAGAGACATTAGACTGTATAAATTTTTATAAGAACACGTTTAAAGACGCAGAGATACAAGTAGGTGGTATATTTGCTACTCTTATGCCTGATTTAATAGAGAAAGAAACAGGGGTTAAACCAAAGGTAGGTTGTTTTGAAGAGTTAGATAGATTAACGCCGGACTACTCAATCATACCACAGATGATTAAATATTCTCCTTATATAGAAAAATGGAAAGACTTTAGCATACTTTTCTCTACCCGTGGATGTCCAAGAAATTGTGCATTTTGTAGTGTTAAAACATTAGAACCTAACACCACTATTATTCCTAATTGGAAAGAACTTATAGATTTGACTAAAAAGAACGTTATGTTTCAAGATAACAACCTGACATCTTTTCCAATCGAACATTTTAAAGATGTAATGAATTTTATAATAGAAAATAAATTACACGTTTGTTTTAACAATGGATTTGATTGCAGAATTTTAAATGAAGAACAAATGCAGTTAATGGCTAAAGTTAAATGGTATCCGGGTGGGCTTAGACTAGCTTTTGATAATATGGGAGAGGATAAGTTTATCCAGAAGTGTGTAAAGAGATTACTTGAATTAGGAGTATCTAAATCATCCTTCCTTATATTTTGTATGTTTAATTTTGAAGACACGTTTGAAGAAGCTATGTATAGGCATACAGAAATGGTAAAGTTAAAAGTTAGACCTTACCCACAAGTTTATTCCCCTTTAGATTGGTTAAACAAAAAAGTTAAATATATATCTCCTAATTGGACATTAGAATTGATTAGAGAATTTAGAAACTATTTCGTTTTAGCAGGGAATTATAAATATATGACTTTTGACGAATACCTTGCTAAGAAAGGTAAGAAACTAGAAGACTTAAGATGAGTGCAAGTGAAAGGTATAAAGAAGAAATAAAATACCTTAACAATCTTATTAAAATGATAACTAAACATAATATTTACGGTAAGAGGAAAAGTGAACTTAGAAGTAATAGTAAATAACGAACCATATGATGTTATATGGAAAACAGATAAATTAGATAAACGAATATACTACGGTGTTGACACGCAAAGAAAGACAATATTTATATATAACACACATGACGAATACTTAACAAACAAATTTATATACGAAACGAAGGTACAATACAATGGAATGGGTAATTGATTTTAAAAAATTAGAACATATAAATGAAACAGGTAGACGTTGTCCGTGTGATTTTAAAAAAATGTGTCCATGTGAAGACTTTATTTACAAACAAAAATGTAATTGTGGGCTATTTAAATCAGTAGATAAGGTTTAAAATGGAAGAAACCACACAAATAATTTTAACATTTTCTATTTCCAACCCAGAAGAAATGGGTATAAAAGTAGAAAATGATTATAGTTCCTTATCTTTAGAAATGTGTTTAAAAAACAAAAAAGCATTACACAACTTACTTGATGAAGCATTAGAAGGAATAGAAGGTAAGTTAATCCTTCAACAGGCAAAAAAATGACGATAACAGATGAATTTAAAAAAGCAACTACA
>Ga0307928_10003081_pt1 | contig 12754 bp, 12 predicted proteins | sample AceLakmetagen232_FD_201815 | JGI IMG/M metagenome (GOLD analysis project Ga0307928, IMG submission 201815) | Saline water microbial communities from Ace Lake, Antarctica - #232 | ecosystem: Environmental > Aquatic > Non-marine Saline and Alkaline > Saline | place: Antarctica: Ace Lake... | reverse complement strand
AGTCACGCTAATATAGTGACTTACAGAAAGCTAAAAAACATGCCCCGCAAAAAGAGTGTTAAAACTGAATCTGACACAGTTTCCTTGTTGCTCTGTATTGAAGCAAGGGCAAGTATAAAGGCACGAAAGCGATTGAACCAGTCGCATTACGAAGCGGTCAAAAACTCTAAGAGAATCCCGGCCGAGGCGAAGCGTAAACTACTCGCAGCGAACCACGCGCTGATGATGACAGCCGCCCTTGGTGGTAAACATCTTACGACATGGGATTATACCTACCTAAAAGAGAACGCGCCTGATGTCAAAGTCGCTGGCCCTGCATCCGCTGCTGACCGTGTAGCCAATGCCGTAGCCAGTCGAAACATTATCAAGCGAAAAACCTGCGTCGATCCTAAAAGACGTAAACGACTTGAATGCAATCCGCAGAAGTGGTTAAAGTATTATCTCGCTGGTGCATATTCCAGACCATTCGAGAAACCACACAAGGAAATAATCAAAGGTGTGACTCGCGCTCATGAAACTCAGGGCCGATTCGTTGTTGCCGCTGAAAGGGGCGTAGGGAAATCCGCATTGCTTTGGGGTATGATCCTTTATCTCTCAATGTCTGGTAAGCAAGCGTATCCTGTGTGTGTTCCGTGGGCGTCAGCGGCGTTGAAACGGGCGTTCAGGTTCTGGAAAACCGCGCTATGTTTCAACGAGTTACTGCTTGCTGATTATCCTGAATACTGCCAGCCGTTCGCCGCCGCTAAGGGTGTGGCTCAGCGTGTGCCGAATATAACATGGTCAGACACAGGTAGTGCAACTGGCGCACAGCTAACAGTTGGTGAGGGTATGATTATACTACCTGATAACCTTGGCTGTATGGGCGGCTCTACGATCAACGGAAACATCCGTGGCCTTAACCATCCGCAACATGATGGCACAATTCTGCGCCCGTCAATCGTGGTAGTTGATGACGTACAGGATCGCAAGGTTGCAAAAAGCCAGACCATGATAAGTGAAACAATAGCAATTATTGAAAGCGACGTGGCTGGGTGTGGAGAAACAGGTCGTGACCTGCCTATGCTGTTGGCTTGTAACTGCATAGCCCCCAACGATGTTGCTGAACATTATCTGACTGACCCCGGATGGCAAGCCCTCAGGGTGTCCTGTATTGAACACTGGCCTACCGGATGGGATGGCGAAAAATCAGAAGCGCGTCGGTTATGGGATGAATGGCACGATAGATTTTTAAGCGACTCTAAGGATAAAACATTCTATCGAAAGAACAAGGCGGGGATGACCAAGGGTATGAAGCTGTCGGCTCCTGCGGCGTTCAAGGGGTCGGAGAAATGCCCTGATGCTTTCTATGGCGTCATCCGGATGTGGTTCAGGATGGGGCGTGATGCGTTCATGGCAGAGCGTCAACAGCGTCCAGTCGATCCGGTAGCCGATGCTGGGCCTTATACCCTCACTCCTGCAATAATTCAAAGCCGTGCGGACGAAAGCCGTAAACAGCTTACTGTGCCTCCGTGGGTAACTCGCATCATTGCAACGTCTGACGTTAATCCGTCGTATGCTTTTTCAACCGTGGTGCTTGGTTTCGGCGAGGATCAAACAGCGGCGGTGTTATGGTACGGGCTTCACAAGTTGAGTATTCCAGGGGAAACACCAGCCCCAGAACTTGCAAAGGCTCTGTTCGAGCAGTTGACGCTTCATGGAAAGGAACTATCAGGCCTACCAATGAAGTCAGAGGAGTGGGCGATTGACGCGGGTGGGGCGCAGTTTGATCCGGTCATTCGGTTTGCTACAGAGTCGGCGCGTTTATGTGGCATCCCTGCACATGGATTCACCGGCAGAGGCGCGAAGTTTTACAAGCCTTGGGGAAAAAGCGTCAGCGGTGCATTGCGTGAACAGTGTCATGGCTGTCTTGACAAAAAGTCAGGGCGTCATATTCGTTGGGTAGCGTGGAACGCTGACTATTGGAAAGAGATTGCTCAACGTGCATGGCTTGGTGAAATTGGAAGCCCCGGCTCTGTATCGCTATACGCAGGAACGCATTCAGAGTTTTCAGCTCAGGTTTGTGGCGACAAGCTGATGGGTAAAGGTGACATAGGCGGTCAGGTGTTTTGGAATTATCACCGCATGCCCGGACGTAATGATTTTGGCGATGCAATGGCGCAGGGTTACGCACTGGCGGCGTACAGCGGAATAGGAACTGGTGGGCGTGTAGCAATATCAAGCCGTAAAAAGTACAGGCAATCAGATTTAAGGAGATAAATCATGGCAGATCGCAAGGTATGGCCGACTGATTACGTTGCTGATGACGACACCGAGAAGGGTATCCGATGCCCTAAATGCAACTGCCCTCGTAGTAGCGTCAGGAACACGGCAAGCACATACGGGAACCGGCGATGGCGTCGCCGCGTATGCTCAAATTGCGGTCACAAATTCACGACATTTGAATCATAGCCCACTTGCGAAAACTCCAAAACTGCTATATATAGACACCATCACTCCGATCACGATTTTTTGATTGACAAAATAGCTTGACTTTCATATTTTTCGTTACATGACCACAACCAGAGATGAAAAAATTGAGGACATGCTTGACGAGCCGGAGTCTGTATCATCCGATGCAGGCAACGTAACTAACCGATCAATCCCTGACGCTATCGCAATGGACAAACATCTTGCCGGCAAAGAGGGTGTTACGGCAAAGACGAAGTATATGGGATTTAGGTTAGGGCGGTTCACAGCGCCGGAGCATTACTGATGACAGCGAAAAGGAAACGACCATCAAGGGCAAAGCATAAGCGTTCTGTTTTTGATGCAAGCGCACAGGCTACGCGCATCAAAGCCCGTTACGATTCAGCGCAAAGTACGACTGAAAATGCTACTTTATGGACTGGCGTCGATGGATTATCAGCCGCACAAGCCAACAATCCAGCCGTACGCAAGACAATCCGTGACCGCGCACGCTACGAAGTTGCAAACAACTCGTATGCAAAGGGTATTGTTAAAACAATTGCCGACGATACCATAGGGCAATCAATCCAGTTACAGCTTGGCGACACCACAAAGGCGCAACAAATTGAGCAGGATTTCACCGATTGGGCTACAGCTACGAAGTTATGGCAGAAAATGAGAACCATGAGACGCGCAAAATGCGTTGATGGCGAGGTGTTTGCGTTGCTTGTTTCTAATCGTAAGATCAAAAACGAAGTCAAGCTGGATATTAAACTTGTTGAATGTGAGATGGTTGAGTCCTGGGCTACACTTCCCAAGGCTGACGAAATCGACGGCATCCGTTTTGACGCCGAGGGCAACGCTACAGAATACAGGTTACTTAAACTTAACCCATACGATTATAGAGCTTTTAAAAACACAGGCGCTGGTACATGGATACTGGCGCGATACATGTTGCATTATTTTTCACATGATCGGCCGGGTCAGGTTAGGGGCGTGAGTGAAATATCATCTGCTCTTTCACTATTCGGCAACCTGCGAAAATATACTGCGGCTGTCATGGAGAGTGCTTCACGCGCCGCAGAAATAAGCGCCGTAATGCAGACAACGCTTGTGCCTGACGCTGTAGCCGCCGAGCTTGCAGACCCTGTTACTATCATAGAGGCTCAACGAAACGCTATTGTATCGCTCCCTGAGGGCTGGACAATGGGGCAGATGAAAGCGGAACAGCCGACAACGACATATGAAATGTTCAAGTCCGAGATTATCAAGGAAATGGCTCGCTGTTTATCAATGCCATTCAACGTGGCGGCTGGTGATTCAAGCGGATATAACTATGCAAGTGGCAGGCTCGATCATCAAACATACGACCGGGCGATTGATGTTGAGCGCATGGACGTTATAGCCGATGCGCTGAACCCTATTTACGCGGAATGGCTTGCGGAATATGCTACCAGAAAGAGTTTATCAAAAGATGATATCAAACTGGCTCAGTCTCACGAGTGGTATTTCACAGGGCGCGGTCATGTTGATCCTAAAAAGGAAGCCGAAGCTGATGACATTAGACTTAAAAATAAATCTCTCACATACTCTGCGTATTATGCGAAGCAAGGGAAAGACTCTAAGCGCGAGGATCAGCAATGGATTAGAGAGCGAGTTGCTTCTGAATTGAGATGGAACGAGGCGCGCGCCGCGGCAGGACTTGAACCTGCGCCTTATCCTTTGGGTGAAGATGCGCCTGCAATAACGGAACCTGATACACCTGAAATTGACGAAGAACAATAATAGAAAGGCAGAATATGAAAAATAATGGTTTAATGAGCATGTTAAGTCAGTGTGACATAACAGCCGCCGCCGCTAAAGAGGGCGAGACACCGAAGCTACCGACATTTAACATGGTCGCATACAGTGGTGGAATGATGGTTGTTGATGCGTGGGGGCCTGTTGTTGTTGATCTTGCAGGCATGGAAGTCAGCGACAAGACGCCTATTCTATATAGTCACGGCACTTATTCGCTCGACAACGTGCTTGGCCAAACAAGCAATGTTCAGAAAGGCGATGATCTCAAAGCGAGTGGAACGATCATGGGTGATTCGGATGTTGTCAAGCAGGTTGTGGCACTTGCGAAAAACGGATTCGGTTTTCAAGCCAGTATTGGAACGCAGGTAGTTGAATACAAGGAAGTGCAAGAAGATGTATCTATAGAAGCCAATGGCCAAACATTAAAAGGGCCGTTTACATTCGTGACGAAAAGCAAGTTAAACGAAATTTCAGTAGTGGCTCTCGGCGCCGACTCCACAACGGAGACTGAAATTGCAGCAAAAGCCGAGCAGCCAAAAATAAAGGAGAAAGTTATGGAGGCTAAGAAAAAAGTAGAAAAGACCGCCGATGAAATTCGAGCGGAAGCAGTCGGAGAACAGAATCGTATCTTGCGTTTGCAGGATGTGGCGAAAGACCATCCTGAAATACTGGCAGAAGCCGTGAAAGACGGATGGGATGAAGCAAGGGCAGTCTTGGCAGTTCGTGACGCTCAGATCGTAGGGCTGGAAGCTAAGATTAAAGCTGACGAGGAAGGCTCGAAGCGTCCACAAGCCCCGAATCTTAAGGCCGATGGAGACTCAAAGATAAGCCTTAAAGTAATCGAGGCGTCAGCAGCCCTTAACGCCGGACTCAAAACGGCTGAAAAGGTGTATGATTCCGAAACACTTAACAAGGCTCAGGACTTGAAGCTTAACAGTATTACCGATCTTGTGCGGGCTGGCCTCGCATTGAGTGGTAAGACGCTGGATTCAAGCCGACATGAAACAAGGGATTTCTTGCAAGCCGCGTTCAGCACGCGTGATATTGCAAATATCCTGTCGAACCTTGCCAACAAGTTCATTCTTGAAGGCTATGGTACTGTCGAGGAAACTTGGAGAGCTGTTGCCGGGATTCGTTCTGTTGTTGATTTTAAAGTCAATACCGGATCACGCTTGATTATGACTAATCTGTTACAGGCTATGGGGCCGGGTGGAGAGATCAGTCATGGTGAGCTGTCGGATGATACTCGCACAGTACAAGCCGACACCAAAGCCTTAATGCTTGGCATTACGCGCAAAGACATCATCAATGATGATCTCAATGCGTTAAGTGACCTGCCGAGGCGTCTTGGTTATGCGGCTGCCAGAACATTCAATACTGATTTCTGGGCGGCTCTCACAGCGGCTGTTGCGGCATCGTTTACTGGCGCACACGCGAACACGACCACAGGCGCGCTGACTATGGCGACCCTGACGGTTGCTGAGCGTTTGTTTATGGGCTTGACTGATGCCGATGGTAACCCTATCGGAACAGAAGCAAGTATATTACTTACTGGACTTACGGCGGCCACTCCGGCGCGTGAGTTGTTCGTTTCGACTGACCTCAATGCTGGGGCGTCGGCTCGTAACGTGAAAAAGAATATATTCGCGGCCAAGTTCACGCCTGCGATTACGCGGTATCTGGCAACTGCTCCCTGGTATCTGGTGTCATCGCCTCTGGCTATGCCACTGATGCAGGCTGCGTTCCTGAATGATAGACAGGAACCGTTTGTCGAAACATCTGACGCTGATTTCAACACTCTTGGAATCCAGTTACGGTGTTACTTCGACTACGGCGTAGCGATGGGCGAATGGAGAGCCGGTGTCCGTTCAACTGGTGTGTAAATGAAACAATAGGTATGGCCCGGCTTGAAATATAGCCGGGCATAACCTTAAACAAGGAAGGAATGAATCATGGCTACAAAGCATAGCGTAGGAAATAGAATTAATTATACTCCGGCCGCTGACGTGGATTCGGGTGATGTTGTTGTGCAAGAAGATTTACTTGGCATTGCAACCGCTGATATTACCGCTGACGTGCTTGGTGTTTTGGATGTAGAGGGTGTGTTTGATGTGGCGAAAGATACCGGTAGCGGAACAGCTCTTGCCGCCGGTGTTATCGTTTATTGGGATGAGACCAATGAATATTGCACTGAAACATCATCCGGTAATACTTATATGGGGAAAACTATACTCGCCGCGGCCGCCGATGACGCGACAGCCAGAGTTAAACTCACTCCGTAAACAAGTAAAGGAATAAAAATGGGGGTGTTCCAAACTGCACAAGTCCTGTGTCCGGGTCCGAGCTTGGCTGCGGCCATTAGCATGCTACAAGGCAGCAGTTTGGACACCCTTTTTCTTGGAGTGAATAGAGCAGTTGAAGCGATTGAGTGTCAGTATTGGGTTGCGATAGACTGGAAAACCATAGACGAAGGGCATCCGATTGGTAGTCCGGAGATCATAACAATCGAAACGGCAAGACAGAAACTTGCGAAACCTGTATCAAGGGCATATAGGACAAAGGCTAACCGCCCCGACATGCCGCCTGAAAAGACAGGCTGGCTCAACTACTCATCATTGTTAGCGATAGCGTCTGCCTATGACCTTGGGTGCAAAGAGATTAATGTTTACGGCGCTGATATGTCCGGTCTTAAAGATTGGGATGGAAACCAGAACGGGCGCGTATGCAGAACAGAAAAAAGATGGATAAAAGAACGCAAACAATTTGATAGTCTGTGTGGCTGGCTGGCTGGTAAAGGCGTAAAGGTTACAAGAATATGAATCAAGAAACACTATTATACACGCATAGCGACAATGCTTACGGGCATTTTGTCATTCCTTTTATGTACTTTGCGCTTGTAACCAACCCGAACTATTTTGTTGAGGTATGGGCTTGCGATTATGAACGGCATGTCAAGAACGTGAACCGGTTAAATTCTCTGTTTGGCGACAGGGCTTTGATTCTTACCACTACAACGAAACGCCCGGACGTGTCGCGATTCAGGTTCCCTCCAAAAACCAGAACGCCATACACTTATATTTCTGACGTGGACATCATCACGCTTGACCAGCACATCATGGAATGGCACGTGGCAAATCTGGACGGGAAATGTTTTTCAAACGCAATCCGTCCATTACAGGTTAATGAGCCACTACCGCGTTTATCAGGGTTGATGTTTGTTATTACTAATGAATGGTACGAAGCCACGGCTGATGCAAGACTGCGTGAGTATAACGGGAACGATGAAATGGTGCTGGCTCAAATAGCATTTAACACGTTCCCTGATACACAATCAAAATTTAAGTCTACTGAATGGAATCGACCAATTCATGGGATTCATATGTCACCGAGAAGAAACCCTTATTCGTGTCCAGGGTGGGAAGTCACAAACAGATGGCTACATAAACTAAAAACGATAGAGAAACATAAGACATGGCCGGAGTTCTGGTCAATGACGGATGAAAAATGGAAACAAGAATACAACAGAATAAAGTTAAGGAAATAGGAACGCTCCACGCTTCGGATATCTTCGGGAAGATTTATCTGAAAAACGGCTGGTGCGGATGTGAGTCTATATCAGGCCCAGGGTCAGATGTTGCACGGTGCGAGTCTATTATCAAAGAGGATGTGGTGGGAGAGTTTGCCGACAAGAGTCTTGGATTATGGAACGTGGAGGAGTTGAAAAAATGAACGCTGTCGAAGCTCAAGCCAATGCTTACGGGTCGCACATGTCTGTACTGAAAAAGTATATCGAGGACTTTAAGCCTGAAACGATATTTGAGTTCGGCTGTGGTGACAACTCAACGCCATTGTTCATTGAGCATTGCAAAAGCGTTATCTCAATTGAGATGCAGAAGCCTGAGTGGTTTATTAAGATGCTCGAAAAACATGGTAATAAGCCGGGATTTGATTTGCTCTGTATGTTAGGGAAAGACCCGGCTCCCGAATATCTGGCGGTTCAGCCTAAACAATTTGATATGATCTTTGTGGACGGCTCCATGAGCCGGTTCCTACAGATCAACTCAGCCATAGATAAAACTGATGTAATAATTACTCATGATACTGGTCAGCCTTGTTACCATTGGGAACGTGTCGTATTGCCAAAGGGCTGGGTCTGGATTGATATGCCGAGTTTTAATCCGTGGGTAGGAGTAGTGACAAGCCAGCACGTCGTTGCAAATTGGTGCTGTCAGTTTGATGGAGTTAGGCTTTATAAATCAATGAAGGATAAGACGTATCGTAAGGACGCAAAATGTTAGTCTATACAGCAATATTTGACGGGCCTGAGCAATACGACAGCCTGCCTAAAGTTGACACGCAAAAGGGCAGGTATGTGGCGTTCATGGACATCAAGGAACCTTATGAAATGAATGGGTGGGATTGTCGTCCAGCCGTGTTTGACGACGAGAATCCACGCAAGCGGGCAAGACATCACAAAGCCCTTGCTCATATCTTGTTTCCCGACGAGCCTGAAACATTATGGATTGATGGTAATGTCATAATGGGTGATGACTTAGATCAGTTCTATGATTACGGGGCTGATATTGTTTCTATGCCACACCACAGAAACGCTGAAAACACATGGCGTGATGAGGCCATGCGGTGTATAAGCAATAAGCGAGTCACCGGAAGTCATACCACGGTCGAGGCTTTACGGAAGCAAATCGCGCGGTACAAGATGAACGGACTACCGGAGAGTGCTATTGCTCCAGAAAACAGGGTGTTGTATAGACGCCACAATGAACGGACTCTGGCGTTTAACCTTATATGGTGGCAGGAGTTGGAAACGCAGACAATAAGGGATCAAGTATCGTTTGCATGGGCGCGTCATGTGTCTGGTGCATCGCTGGCCCTGCTTCCGCGGCACATATTTGAGCAACCCTATGATGGAGAGTTTACGGCGGGACCACACCATCCAAAGATTTATTATTTCAGTCCATTCGATAGGCGCGGGCTGGGTTGGGCTTACAAGACTTGCATTGACATAGTTCCGCATCCTGATTGTTGGATTTGTTTCATGGATATGGACTTGATGTTGTTTCCTTCGAGCATTGGCATGTTCATAGAGGATGTTCTGTCGAAATACGGTCAGCATTATGATTATTTTACAGCTTTGACTAATCGGTTAATGGCAAGGCAGATGTGCGTCGGTGGCAAAATGAGTCCTGAGAGCGATCTTATAAAACTCTATCAGCTTGCTATGAGTAGGCTTGAAGAATACGGGTCAAGCGTATCTAAGTGGAGGGGAGATTTTGCAGGATATTTCATGTTGTTTCAGCGTAAACTTGCGGACGAAATTCCATTTTCTCCGGTTGCAGAAGTGCACGGAAAGCCATATAAGGTGCTTGGGATAGACACGGATTTCAGCCACAGGCTACAGGCCGCAGGAAAGAAGATGGGTTGCATCAATGGTCTTACACCTATCCATTATTATCGACTGGCAGAAGAACACGCAGAACACAGGGAAATGCTTGAAAATCCACAAGACCTGACCACGCTAAAAGCCGTTCCTGCTCAGGAAAGCGAAATTGAACAAGCAACCATTATTCCCAAGAAACCAAAAATCAAACGTAAACGATCACGGCAGGTAGTAAGGAGTAGAGCATGAGCATGGCGCTGACTATTTTCAACCATACTTACAACACGATCACATGGTCGCGCTGTCAGATAAAGATTGGACGACTGACAATTGAGCGTTGCACATTGGCTGGACTTGGACAGACGCGCGGAAGCACAGACTTAGGGCAGGTAGATAGCATTGTGGGCGATGTGCGCCTGCGTGAGAGTGATGAGCCTACCGGCGGGGTAGAGATAGGAATCAAGCTACAGGTAAAGCAAGAGGAAAGAGATGATTGGCAAAATGTTCGTGTCCTTGGCCGATATACGCAGGGTGAAGTTACACGCTTGACAGTGGAGGCCGTAGATGAGTGACGCACCTGTATCAATAGAATTTCCAAAGCAAGACGCGCGGGCATTGTTTGCACAGATGGACAGGGCGCAAAAAGAACTTGGCAGGAGCTCAGGACAAGCGCTCAGGTTTGCGGCGTGGTCAGTCGCGCAATCGCTTGGAGTAAAGACAAAGGTTGCCAAGAAATATCGTAAATACAGAGAGGTAAAAGAGGGGCGCGGTGTTGCAAAGTTTAAAGGCGGCAAGAAATATAAAATCACATCTCATAAAAAAGGGCGTAGACACACTTTTAATGTCCGCGCGGCGAGTGTTTCTGAACTTAAGAAAACAGGACAAGTCAAAATAGGTAACGCCGGACTTGCAAAATCAGCTTGGTATTGGGGAATTAAAAACATAGGCGGCGGTAAGAATGTAAGTATGAAAGGCGTTTCCGCAGGAGCAAAGAGATATGGAACACGAAACATGAATACAACAAGCAATCTTCGTGGTGATAATCTGTTTGTCAAGATTGTAAACAGCCTACCATACGCTGAGGACGCCCTGCGCGGAAAGTCGGGCGCTGTTAATAACGCTATGGGCAAGGCTGCGCGATCAATGGAAAAGGTTATTGATTCCAAGCTAAAGAAGAAAATGGGTGCAAAATGAACACAACTAAAGCAATAGAACTGGCGATGGCTGAAACCATCCGCAAATACGCACAGATGGGCGCGGGTGTAACGATTCGTGCGTGGCAATCCCTGGAAGCTGACGGCTCATGGAAAGAGAACCCCGACCGCCGGTTCCCGATGATTGACGTTCGCTGTTCACCGTCAAAAACAGACGACAACGAATCCACGTTGCAAGTTGAGTGCGCTATTCTCATGGGTACAAACACCGATGACGACAAAAATCATGCGTTTATATCCAATATGTATGAGGCTGTACAGGGCGTATGTGACACGATGTTTTCACAATTCCGGTCAGGTGTATTCACCGGTGAAGAAATCGCTTATTTTCTGGCTAAAATTGTAGAGGACACCAGCTCAGATGCTTTTCAATTCGGCGGGCTTACATTCGGTGACGGGCTGGCTCCATCTGATGACGGCGGAAAAAGCATGATTGGTATTACGATGATTGTTCATTACGGGCGATCCGATTTTTAATTAACAAAAAAGGGGGATTATTATGGCTATAGATGAAGCAACAAGTTACGGAGCATTGACGGATCATTTTGCGATATTGGAAATCGTGCATGACACTGGCACGCTTGCCGACATCATGGTATTGGTTGCCAGTAGCAAGGTGTTACGCGCGCAGAACAGGGCAGACGCGCAGGATGCCAACGAGGATCTTGCCGCAAGTGCTTACAGCGGCAATACAGCAGCGGAAATCACTGAGGTTTCATGCACTTACGCGCTGAAATCAGGCTCGCTCGACCTTAGCGATCTGGTTATTGGTGAACTCGCGGTACAGATAATGGCAGAAGGATTGGAAGTTACTACATCAAATGGCGGATGGCCACAGATCACGGTTACTGGTTATCTTGGCCTTGAAACTATAACCGCCCCGACTGATTACACAAATCAGTTTACGCTTCCGGCGATTACTGTTAATGGCGTTAAACAGGCGCAGTTACTTGGGTTCACGGTGACGACCGGCAATCTGACTGGCTCAAAGATTAGTTTTAACTGCTCAATGGCTGAACAATTAGATGGAGTTGGCGAACCTGCGGCACATGGCGTATCAGGGGGAACCGGCGAAGTCACTTCAGAGTTTGTGCGTGTTCTTGACCAACCTGCATGGGAACTGGCGGCAGTTCTGACGGCTGATCCTTTTTTAGCTGAGGTTACGCAAAACCCCGGAGCAGACGAAGGACAAGCCGCGTGGCACACGTCATCCGGAGCCGCAGGGTTTAATCTCGCACGTCTCGCGTCTGCATAATAGGTCTGTTGATGAAGGGAAACAATGCAAGACTTAGCGAAACTATCAGAACTGGCCGAAGCAGAAATCGAATCTTTACGGGCTGAGGGTATAGACCTGACGCCCGCAGAGATTATCGAGATTAACGCTCTTGGCTGGGCTGTCGAATCCCCTGAAACCCGCCTATTACTCGCGCGTGGTGTTCCCGTCGCTGTAGGCGGGGTCTATCTCTGGCCTATGTCTTTGTATGCTCAGGACTGGTTCAACCGCGTGGGGTGCAAGTTGGACGGCAACAAACAGCAGGCTTACGCTCTCGCCTATGCTATGGCACACGGACGGAATGATGGCGAACCGTTGGCAATTGATGGGCGTATTGCCAATAAAACAGTTAAGAGCTGGGCCAAATCACTCAAATGCACGTTTGGCGAACTGAATGTCGCAATAAGTCAGGTTATCCAACAGGACGAGGACGCCGAACAACCGCCGGAAGAATCCGGAGGCATGTCCATGGGTGATTTCTCCGCGTTTCTGGCCTCAGCGTGTGGCGGTGATCCTGATTTTTGGGAGCGTAGGTGCGCTACAGGCTACACTCACGCCGTTCTGGATTGCCTTGTACGTCAAAACAGCGCTGACGGGCATAAGACAATGTCAGACCCAAGAATC
>Ga0307928_10003080_pt1 | contig 12757 bp, 19 predicted proteins | sample AceLakmetagen232_FD_201815 | JGI IMG/M metagenome (GOLD analysis project Ga0307928, IMG submission 201815) | Saline water microbial communities from Ace Lake, Antarctica - #232 | ecosystem: Environmental > Aquatic > Non-marine Saline and Alkaline > Saline | place: Antarctica: Ace Lake... | reverse complement strand
TCTTCTTAGGCAGTTTCTTTACTGCTCCTGAAGAAAAAGATGCTTCTGAGATATTGAGAGATATAAGGAGAAATCAATTAAAAAATAATAAATAATATATCAATATGAGTATTAAACTTGAAACACTATTATGGATTATCTTCTTCGTAGCTTTCCTATTTCCAGGTGGTTGGGCTTTATCAGGATTTATAGGACTTAGAATAAGAGCATTACAAGAGCAATCAATTAAAAATAATAAATAATACAATGGAAACTAAAAAAGAGAAAAAAATACTAAACAAGTTTATCAAGGCAGTAACTAAGAAGAACAAGATGCAAGACTTAGGAATGGAAGAGAAGGTTTCTAAACTAAAAAAAGTTATAGTTGAGCAAGTAGACAAGCTTATGGCAATCAAGGGAATCAAATAATAATAAAGGTCAGACAACAAAATAACAAAGTTGTCAATAAGGGGAATAACAAACAATAAATTAATATGAAGAGATACTTAGTAAAAATAAACAATAACAACGAAGAAGTGTTCAAGCAAAGTACAAAGAGTAAAAGAAGATTACTAAATAAACTTAGAGACTTTAAGTGGAATGAAGGACTAGCAGGTTATCTTAGGGTAACTTATGGACTAGGAACAGACTGCTGGGGTAATGAGAATAAGTTTATAAACGAAGGAGAATATAATAACAAGAAAGATATTTTAGGTGCTCTAGGGCAGTTTGACGAAGTAAGCCTAAAAGAATTAGTTGGCAATACCAACTAGAAAGGCTATTCTAGGTTTAAACAAGCTTATATTTTACACTTTTACGAGTTTTTAATACGAAAAGGTATAAATAGTCGTCTATATATAAAGCATCATTTTTTAAGGCTAAATAACCAGATAAGGTTATAATACAAACAGATACAAAACATTGTAGATATTAATAAAGATAAGCATTAAAGAAATAGAGCAATAACAGCAAACAACCTGTAGAATAAACTATAATAAATTAATATGAAGATAAAGACAAAGAAACAAGTAGATGAGATAAGAATGAAGTACGGAAAACCACCACTAGGTTCTCAGAAGTCCTACAAACAAAGATTAAAAGAATATAATGAAAGTAAAGAGAATAATGACTTGCTAAGACTTGACAAAGTTTTGAATCTATTTCAAAATAAAGATAACAATAGAACCAGATAAAAACATTTACGTTCTACAGTCCAAAGCATATCGAAACGGCAAGGACTGAAACTTCTCTAAAGTCGAGACTAAAAACAAATTAAAACAATAAAATAAAATTATGGCAGACAAAGTAATAGGCTTTCCACAAAGCAGTACAGAATACAGTGAGTGGAAAGACCAAGGGAGAACATTTAGCACAATAGATAATAGTTGGTACGAACCTTTAGCAGAAGAGCCAACAGGTCTTCCTGAACCAGAACAATTCGTACCAGAAGACGGCTCAACGATTGCTCCAATAGCAAACTTTGGAGACGCTGGAATACCAACAGACAACATAATAGATGCAGACGACTTAATCAATGGTGGAGTAGTTAATGCACCAGAAAGTTTAGACGTTTCTTCTTCTAACCAAAGCAGTCTTACAAACATAGATACCCAGGTTGCTCAAATAAAAGATTGGGCTTTACAGGTACAAAAAGATTTAACTGCTAAACAAGAAGCAGATAAGTTAGTTGTAGATGAAGAACCTAGTGAATTAGACAAAGCTAAAGAAGAACAACAGAACTGGCTACAGAAGATGATTGCTGGTACTACTGATTCTAAAGAAGATGTAAGAACTAAGGCAGAAGAAGAAGAAGGTCTTACAGGCAAAGAAGCACTACTTTCAACTCAGATGACTAAGGTTCTTGCAACACAGAATCAGATGACTGTCTTAGAAGATAGTAGACAAAAAGAAATAGAATCAGCTAGAGAAAGAGTAACAGCTTATGGAAACATAAAAGGTGCTATTCAGGAGATAAATAGGAAATACGATTCACAAAAGGCATCTTTAGCAGCAGTTTTGAGTGGTGAAGCTTCAATGGCTAGTCTTCTTAGTGGAGACGTTGAAACAGCCAGGGGACACATAACAGAAGCAGTGAACGACTATATGTACGATTATGATAACGAAGTTAAGAGATACGAACATATATATGATTACTATTCTGACTGGGTAAACGAACTAACTGAAGCACAGCAAGACACCCTAGACAAAGCTTACGATGACAAGAAAGACGAACAAGCTCAGGCTAGAGAAGATTTACAATACAAACAGACTTTATACTTCAATGTAGCAGGAATGGGTGGAGATGTTCCTTCCTTCTCAGACTTAGTTAATAAAACTTCAGCAGAAGTTACAGATTGGGCTGGACAAGAAGTAGCTAAAATGACTAAACAAGAAGCCTTGTTAGAGACTCAAAAAGAACAAGAAGAGAAAAGACAAGAAGAACAAGCTTTACAAGAAGTAGAAGATAAAGAGACTACAGCAGAAGTTACTGCATCACTAGAGAGTGCAAACTTAATAGATGCTTTACTAAACAATCCTTCTATAGATAGAATAACTGGAGCACTACAAGTACCATTTACTCTTCCTGGAACTAGTCCTAGGTTAGCTGAAACACAACTTCAACAGATTAAAGCAATCCTTAGCTTAGAGAACAGACAACAACTAAAAGGACAAGGAGCAATATCTGACTTTGAAGCTAAAATGCTTTCTGAATCAGCAACTATTCTAGACAGAGGTCTTTCTACTGACGCATTTAAAGCAGAATTAAGAAAGATAAAAGGAGTCTTTGATAACTCAGCAGGAAAAGAAGCTGAGATAACAGCTACAAGTCCAGAAGGAGAAAGGTTAGACTCAACAGCAAGTCGAGAAGAAATAAACCAACTATTACTGGAAGGTAATAGCATAGAATATAGATAATATGGCTTTAATAATCGACAATCAAAAACAAGGGAACTCTTCTGTAGATGCTTCTTCTATTCTAGGAGAATCAACTATGATTGAGAGCCCAACAGTTTCTGCTTTCGAGAAACTTAGACAGAAGGCACAAGCTGTAGAAGAAACAAAGGTTTCTGCCTTTGATACTCTTAGACAAAAAGAAGGAACAGTGGTTAGCCCTAAGAAAGTAGGTTTAATCCAAGGAGTTGTTCAGGAGATAGCAGACCCATTTCTTAAAACGATTGAAACAGGTAGTAGGCAACAAGATGTGCAATTATCTGTTCTAAGGACTGGTCTTGCTATGTTTATGGACGATAAAGAAGAGATTGAGAAACAATCCAAGGTAGCAAGTGAATATACTACAAAAGACTATGGTTACTTTGGAGATGTAACTCCACTAGGTAGTAAAGAAACCCTATGGGAGAATGTAAAAGAATCAGTTGGTACAGGAATGGAGATATACTCCTGGTTTATGCCAGTACCAGCAAAAGGAACACCAATAGAGAGACAAGTTATATCTTGGTTTTCTAGGGGTTTCAATTCTAGTGCAGGAGATGCTTTAGGAGACGGAGAAACAGTACCAGAAGCAACAAAGAAAGGTATAGAAGCAGGAATAATAAACGTAATCATAAACTCAGCACTATCTAAGGCTAAAGACTGGGCTAGGACTATAAAAGTTGAGAAGATAGAGACAGCTACCAAGAGAGAACAACAGTATGATAGATTCCTAAGGGGAGAACCAATGTCTGACTATGAAAGAACTCTTCAAACCAAGAAGATGTTAGTAGAAACAGATAATCTTTATTCTCCAAGTGCAAGACTTAGAAACTTCTTAGGAGATATACACCCTGTCTTAGATAAACTTATAGGTAAGGTATCAGGTGGGCTAGACACGATAGAAAGCGTAGCTGGTAAGATTGATAAAACCATAGGAGCATCTGCAAAGTTTGCTTCAATAGTTTCTGTTCTTTCTGGAGCAAATCCATTAACAGGTTCTTACTGGGGAGCAAAGATAATTAGTGATGTCTTAATTGGTATCAAGAAAAGTGGTGCATTACAAAGTATCTACAACAAGCTTTCTATTGAAATGCCAAAGTTAGTAGAAAAAATACCAGCAACATCTAGCAGTGAATTGTATCAAACCCTATTCACTAGGATTATAAATACACTAGTAGATGAAGCATTAAGCCCAATGTTAGAAGACTTACAGAACACAGAAACAAAACAGTAATGTTAATAACTCAATAAAAAGGCACGTTTGCTACATTTATCTATAGGTGTTATAATATAATCATACAGTGAATGTATACCTATAGTTACTTCTAGGTGAACAAATAGGGTTTAATAATCAATGAATATGAAGATGAATAATTACAGCACAAACAAAACTAAAGTCGTAAATAAAGGAACTACTCCATATTCTTGGGGTGGTTCTTTTGGTATTAATAAATAAATAAATAAAAACAATGAAGTTTGAAATAACAAAAACAGATATATTTCCAATAAAACCACAGGCAGGTTTATGTGCCTTTGCATCAGTAACGATAAATGATGCTATTCAGCTAGGTAGTATTGGGGTAAGAATAGGAGAACAGGGTAAGGTTTCTATAACTATTCCAGCAAAGAAAGTAGGTGCATCAATGAAATTCTATTTCCAGGTAAGCACTGAAGTAAAAGAATTAATGGTAGAAGCAGTCCAAAAAGCTATAGATACTTCTGGAATGTTTGGCTTTAACAAAGCATAACACTATGAAGCAAGTAAAAAAGCAGTTGAATAAGATACTAAGAGTAATAGAGAAAGAGTCTCTAGAAAAAGGAGTAGATATAACAACGCTTTCCTTTCAAGAGAAGTTACTGTCAGTTGAGAACGATATTCTAGGTAAAAGGGGTATTACAAGAGAAGAATGGGAGTCTAAGGGCTATTCTAAGCCAAACGAACGACTAGTAGGTCAACTAAGCCAGACACTAAGGAAGATAGAAAAGGAGTCTTTAGGCTTAGGAATAGATATAACTAGCCCTATATTCTTAGAAAAAGTAGAAGAAGCAAGAAAGAGAATCATAGGTATGCGTGGAGTAGATGTAGAAGACTTTGATGCTAAAGCCAAAGATAAAAGAATTAAAGCTAGAAGAACAGGAGAAAAGATAATAGCAATCAACGAGACAATAGCCAATAACAAGAAGGAACTTGATACAGCTATTAAAGAAGGACTCCAGGAAGGAAAAGAGAGATTATATACAGAAAGATATAAAAGAGAACTTGGAGAAGAACTAAGGGAATCTGATATCAACTTTCTAGGTGAGTCTATAAATAAGCTGTATAAAGGTAAATAACAATCAATAACAATTAATATGAATATGAAACACACAACACAACAAAAAGCGTACACCGTCAAGGAGAACCTTAGAATCATAAAGAAAGCTGTTAGTATAGATATTCCAAATCAGCTAACAAGTCTAACAGATAAAGTCTCTAGGAAGAACCTTAGAGCCATAGAACTACAGTTGGTAGTTACTACAATACTGGGCTTAGTCTTAGCACAGATAATACTCAGGGAATTAACAAAGATATGGCTATAAATATAGAAGAATCAAGAAAGGAACATAGCCAATCAAAGAAGTTTATTTCAAACAATGAGTGGTTAGAGATATTTCCAGAAGCAGAAGAGTTTATTCGCTGGAAGATAAAAACACTAGACAATGAAATAGAAGAACTGTCAAGTGCAGTAAAAGAGAAGATAAGCAAGATTCTTAAAAGAGAAGAATCTAAAGAGAGAGAGTTTTCTTTAGACCTAGTAAGAGCCTTTAGTGGAAGTGATTTAGACAATAAGATTGCACAGGTAAAGAAGCTTAAAAGATGCTTAATAAAGCCTGGGAAGAATAAGAACAACATTGATGATACTATGATTGAGAAAGCTAAGCAGTTTCCTTTTCAAGAGCTGGTACAGTTCAATCAAAGGGGATTCGCTAAGTGTCCATTCCACGATGAGAAGACAGGTAGTTTCCACTTAATGACACCAGAAAATAGAGCACATTGCTTTAGCTGTGGTAAAAGCTGGGACACTATACAGTTCATTATGGACAGGGACAAGGTCAACTTTATAGATGCAGTAAAGAAATTAAATTAACAATAGTATATGAAACAAGAAGATAAATTAAGCTTTAGAGAATCCTGTGAGTTCTACTGCAATTACCACAAAGTTAGTGGAATAAAGAGAACTATGATATGTGGTAACTTACAGATAGTCGTAGATAGACTCTTAGAGTCTCAAAAGAAAGAACTTACAAATAATAATAACAAAGTCGAAACATTATAAATAATAAATAACTTAAAAGATTCCAGGTTGGGTAGTTGGTGGTTTAGGTTTATCACTACCCTGCTAACTACTTAACCTAGAGTCGGTAGTGATATGAGAATAAATAATAAAATGATAACAGAAGAAGAAGAAATCAAGAACTATGGAGAGTTTGGCTATAGGGAAACACCAGAATATAAGAAGATAGAGAACGCCTACAAAGACCCTGAAAGTAATAGGGTAGCCATTGAGAAAGAGTATCTTAATCCTAAGAAGAAAGATACAGTAGACCTTATTATAGAACAACCAAAGGCATCAGAAGAAAAAATACTAAGAGAGTCCTTTGAAAAAGAAGATACTAAGGAAGGAGTCTATGCTATAGCTAACTACTTAGTAAGTAAGTACAACATTAAAACCATACCAGACGGCAAAAGAGACTTCTTTTACCTATACAATGAAGGCTTTTACACTTCAGTAGATGCTGAATCATTAAAGAGTAAGGCAGAGATTATACTTGACAAACTGCTAAGTAATCATTCTGCTAACGAAATTATAGGTAAGATTAAGAGAATGACTTTTTGTTCTAGGAAAGATATAGAAGAGAACCACCTTAGTCTGATATGTGTAAACAATGGAATACTGAACATAGACACCTTAGAATTGACACCACACACCCCAGAAGTCTTCTTTTTTAGGAAGATACCAGTTACTTACGACCCAAAAGCAAAGTGTCCAGTTATAATGGACTTTATAGAGAGTGTAGTAGATAAAGGAGATATTCCTTTAATACAAGAATGGTTTGGTTTTCCACTATATAGAGATTACTTCTTAAAGAAGGCATTAATCATCTATGGAGAAGCAGATACAGGAAAGACTACGCTTATAAATCTACTAAAACGCTTCATTGGAGAAGAAAACATATCTGGGTTAGCCTTACAGGACTTAGAACGAGAAAAGTTCAGAATTATAAAGCTATATGAAAGATACCTTAATATCAAAGACGACCTAGATTCTCACGATATTAAGAAGACAGGAGCATTAAAAATGGCTACTGGTAAGAGTGGTTTAACAGCACAAAGGAAGTTTGGAGATGAGTTTGAGTTCACTAACTTCGCTAAAATGGTGTTCTCAGCCAATAAGATACCTAGTACAAAAGAGATTGATGATGATGCTTACTATGGTAGGTGGATTATAGTTGAGTTTGATAAAGTATTCGGTGGTGGTAAGAGAAATCCTAACCTTTCAGCAGAATTATCTTCTTCAGGAGAATTGTCTGGACTATTAAATTGGGCTCTAACAGGACTACAAAGACTTAGAAAGAAAGGTGAGTTCAGTTTCAACTTAACACTAGAAGAAGTGAAACAAATAATGATTATGTCTGCTTCTCTAGTAGCCGAGTTCAGCAATACAGAACTAGTAGAATCGGTTGGAAACCATATAACAAAGAAAGATATGTATGAAGTCTTCCAGAGATACTCTAGAAAGAAGAAGCTACCTGTAATGACCAAAGAAAGACTAGGTAGGGGTTTACTAAAATACTCTTCCTATATAATAGATAGTAGGAAATCATTAGGTGGTAAACAAGAGACAGCTTGGCTTAATGTAGATTTAAGGAATCAAGAAGAAGCAAAAATGTTAAAGTCGAAGAGTGATAAAAAACAAACCAATTTAATCAAATAAATGAATAAGAGAAGTTTAACACAAAAGCAAAAAGGCGTAATAGACTGTATGATGCTAGGCGATACTATGAATCAAGCTATAATGAAGAACTATGACTGTAAGAGTATAAATAGTGCTTACCAGATAAGCTTTAAGCTAAAGAAGAATGAGTTGTTCAATCAGGAGAAAGATAAACAAGAGAAGATGAAGAATGATATTATAAAGGGTGAAGGTAAGAGATTAATTGATATTATAGAGTCTAAGTTCTCTAAAGAAGAACACGCTGATACATTAATAGAGATAATAAGGTCAGGAGATATTAGGGCTAAATTACAAGCTCTCCAGGAGCTGTCGAAACTAAAAGGAATCTACCCTAAAGAAGCAAACACCTTAGTCCTTAAACTAGAGAACGCAAGGAAGACTATATTATCTGAAGGAGAATACATTGAAATGCAAGAAGAGAACAAACTATTAAGCCCTGAAGTAACAGAAGAAGATATTATAATAGAAGAATAAACAATGGCAACAGGAACTACAATAACAAGCTTTAAGACAGATATTAAAACAAGGTACTTAAATGGAGAGTCCTGTGAGTTAATAGCTAAAGATGAAGGGTGTAACAAGAGTACTATTAATAAGCGTTTAAGAATGATGAATGTTCCAGCAAACAAGAGAGGTATTAGAATGAAAACAGATATAAAGAAGAGATACTTGGCAGGAGAAACACTAAACCAGATTGCTGAAGATGAAGGTTGTAGAAGGGAAACAATATGGAAACACTTAGAAAAAATGGGAGTTAAGAAGATAATAGCTCCACCCTATAAACAACCTAAGCAGAACTTATCACAGATAGAGACTAACAAAAATATAGATATAGCTAGATTAAGAATAGGAATGAAACCACTTAAAGAATATAGGAAGGCAGTCAGTTATGAAGAACACTTAAAGAGATTCAACGCAAGAGTATTAAAGAAATTAGCATTAAGGAACGATAAGAAACGAATGGAAAGAGAAGCTAAAGAAGCCCTAGAAGTAAAGAATAACCTTATTTCAAGGGAAGAAGAGCATAAAGATAGTGGTACAGACCTATAGTAATGGGTAACAACCCTTAACTAGGCTCAATATAGTATAGTAGCGATATGTATAAGAGAATAAAGCATAACACTATATTAAAACAACGATACTTTGGGCTTGATTCTTCTTTAATCTATCTATTAATACCTATATATACCATAACAAAGAAGAGATAAAGATAACGATAAAGATAATATCATTTCACACACTTCATTGAAAAGAACAAAGGCACTACAAGATACAGCATTATTATGAAAGAACCTTTAAAACTGAATAATAGAACAATCACCGACTAAGAAGAAAACTGGTAATCTAAGAAAAGAAAAGAAAAGCCGTAAAGTTTAAGCTTAAATAGCATACTATGCATACTTTTATTTTACTTATATAGAGTATTGAAATATAGTTAATAATACTTAGTTTATACTTCTAGGTATTACCTATATAGATTAAAAATAAAGTATACTAAGTCTACTAAAACATAGGTAGATATAGACTAGATATAACCCTTTCTTCTTCAAGAGAATGGTTAGCTAACAGTAACAAACAACGTAACAACGTGTCTAAACAACGTAACAACGTAACGATTAACGTGTCTAAACGTAACGATTAATCAAACAACGTAACAACGTGTCCCCTATTGATAGGGGGGGGACTAATGTAGAGTCCACATTTAAGGTGTAAAAAGAGTATTATCTTCTTGCATAATTTTAGAAAAAGAGACAATAAGAAGAAAACAATAATCGGGGCTATTATTAACAATTAACAAATAATAAATTAATTATGAAACAAAACAAGATAATGGTGTTAGACTCCAAGAAGTTGCAATCTGCAATAGGCTGGTTTCCACACAAAGAGCAGATAAAGGTACTAGAAGCATTTAATACTTCCAGGGAGATAGTAATATGTGCTGGGAGAAGGTCAGGAAAGACAGTCTTAGCGAGTTTCCTTCTTCTAAGGGAGTTGTTCCTGGAAGGGAAAGTTATGGCTGTAGTGTGTCCTAGCTATGACCTTGTAGAAAGATGTTTCACCTATTTAGGTGAATGGCTTAGAATCTTTGACAAGAACATAACTATTCAAATGAGACCTTACCCAAAAATTGAGTTGAATTGGCAGGGGAAAAAGAGTGTTTGTTATGGTCTAAGTGCTGAATCACCCAACCAGATATTAGGACGTAGTTACGATTTAGTCGTAATTGACGAAGCGAGTAGGATTCCAGCAATAGTCTATAATAGTTTTATTTTTCCAGCTTTGAGTGATAAGAAAGGGAAAGCAGTATTTATAAGTACACCACTAGGAAAAAATTGGTTTTACGAGAAATACTTATCAGTAAAACAAAGTGAAGATGGTTTTGCAATACAGTTTGACGCTAGAGACAATCCACATTACCCAAAAGGAGAATGGGAAAGGTCTAAGGCAAGACAACCTAGTGCAGTCTTTGCACAGGAGTTTGAAGCTAAGTTTACAGAATCGGCTGCTTCAGTATTTAGGGGAGTTAGGGAGTGCGTAATAGATGAGTGCTTATCTAGTCCTGAAAATGGACACAAGTATGTAGGTGGACTTGACCTAGCAAAGATGAATGACTTTTCAGTATTAATAGTGGTCGACAAGTCAGTAGTTCCTTACAAAGTTGTTTTCTTCCAAAGGTGGCAGAAACTGCCCTATACAATGTTAAAGGAAAAGGTGTATAATGTAGCTAGGAGATATAATGATGCAAAGATTGTAGTGGAAGTTAATAACATAGGAGTAGCAGTAGCTGACGAACTAAGAGCCCTAGGAGTGAAAGTAAAAGACTTTAAGACCTATGGTTCAACTAGTCCAGACTGGAGTAAGAAAGGAAGTAAGCAAACATTGATAGAGAAATTGTCAGTATTCCTGGAATCTAAGATGATAGAGATACCAGACAATGAAGTCTTGATAAATGAGATAGAATCCTATGGTTATAAGATGACTCCTTCTGGAAACATTCAGTATGGAGCACCAAGGGGATTACACGATGATACAGTTATTTCTCTAGCACTAGCAGTTTCACCCTTAGAAGCTAAAGAGAAGAGACAAACTAGCGTTCTAAGAGCCAGACAAAATAGGCAACTGGCAAGGGTTGGTAGGGCTAACAGACGTAATGTTAAAAATAGATATAATTAATATGGCAAAAGATTTAACAGTAGCAGAAATAAAACAAATAAAAGAGAGAGTATTCCAGGAGATTCTAACAGAAGCTCAGATGAAGAATACTCACGAAGAAGTAGAAGAGACTAAATCTGAAGAGTTTAGAAGAAAGCAAAGAGAATACTTTGCAAACTACGAGAAGAATCATAGGAAAGAATTGTCGGTATATCTGAACAGTATTCCAGATAAAAAGACAACAAGACCTTCAGACGATAGAAGAAAATGTTTATTCTAGGTATTAACCATTAGCGAGTTCTACCCCATAGATTACAAGTTAAGTATCTTCATCACGACTATACTTGGGGAATAAACAAGGGGCGAACTGGCTAAGAAACAATAAAGTCGAGCAAGAGCACAACAATTAATCATTAATATAAACAATAAATCAATGGAAAAAGAAAATAATAAAGTAGACGTAAATCAATTTATGGGAAAGGGTGAGACTGAGTTTCAAGCTGAACCTACTAACGAGTGGGAAGCAACAAGAGACAAGAACAATGTACAAGAACCAGAAAGACAGAAAGTAGAAACTTCTTACAACAATGTTCTTAGAAAAATAAGGACTGGTGAGATAACACAAGAAGAATACGACTCAAAATACAAAGAGTTAGAGTCTGTAGACGAGACTGTTCTCTTTGACGCTATGGCGAACAAGAACAACATAGCTAAAGAGTTAGTTAACAAGAGTAGAGAGCTAAGAGTAGAATCAAAGAAAATCTTTTTTGACAGAAAAGTTAAAGCTGTTCTAGGTAGACTTGTACACGATGAGTATTGCCAAGATTGGGACTCAGAAGATATAAAGAAAGCAAAGAATAGTTTATCAACAGAAAAGCTAGGAAGATTCGCACAGATGATGATGCAGAAATAATAGAGTTGACAGCAAGATAGAAAGTATGTACGACTAAGATAGTTATGTTTGAAGAAGAAGGAGTTTAACGACTCTTTTTTCTTCTTTCATATGGGTTGACTTTACTAAAAAAGGTAGTTATAATTAGTATGTGTCTGCATAACGACCTTTATGCAACAAGAGAAGGAGTCGCAAGGCTTCTTCTCTTTATATATACATAGTTACTAAAAGGTGTGGACAGGACTTGACAAGTATAGCGTTTTTTGCTAGACTTAATATAGAGAATAATAACAATAAACATAAAGGTATAAATGGAGAAAAACAACGACAGATTAAAAACAATGATACAAGGTGGAGCAGTCGGAATTAGTATTTTGTTAATACTTTTAATCTGGCAGATAGTCAGTCAAGGGTTAGACGTAATCAGGGAGAACACCCAGATAATGACAAGATTGGTAGAATTAATAGAAAACCCAAGAACGTCTGCGATGTTAGCTAGTTTATTACCAAGTTATTTAATAAGATAAATAATATGCCTGAAAATAAATACCAAAAAAAGCAAAGAGCAATAAGGGACAAGAAGATAGTGAAACTATACCCTAAAATGACGTTGCAAAAGATTGGAGACAAGAATGGTCTTTCTAGAGAAAGAATCAGGCAAATCATAAAGAATAAATAAGAAGGTCGATAATAATTAATTAATTAATATGAATATGAATAAAACAAAAACAAGCAAAATAAAAGACACAATCTTAGGACTAGCACCAATACTGTTAGGCTTTGTTTACTTATTCCTTTATGGAAT
>Ga0307928_10003079_pt1 | contig 12758 bp, 9 predicted proteins | sample AceLakmetagen232_FD_201815 | JGI IMG/M metagenome (GOLD analysis project Ga0307928, IMG submission 201815) | Saline water microbial communities from Ace Lake, Antarctica - #232 | ecosystem: Environmental > Aquatic > Non-marine Saline and Alkaline > Saline | place: Antarctica: Ace Lake... | reverse complement strand
AACAAGTGGGTTAAATCATTGCCCGTAGGATTAGCTGGATCTTCAATAGAAATTTCATTAATACCATCTCGTAGCTTCTCCCAAAATCCAATTAAACAGTTCTCTAACCCGTCTCCATCTTCTTTTTTATCTAGAACTTTTATAACTAATAGTTCTAAAATAAATGTTTTAATATCAAGAGAATTTATCTGCTTCCAAATTTTTATCAACTTTATAGTATTAATTAATTTACTGTCTTTAATGTGGTTTATATGTTTATTGAGGTTTGTTTTCAACATGCCCTTCTCTCCGAAAGATTGGTAGAGAAAAACGTCTTCCTTTGTATTATCAGTAAACCTTCCTGGCACAACATCAATATGAAAATCAGTTCCCTCGCTACTTTTAATTCTTAAGGCCGATTTTTTAGTATCAACTGAATATTTTTCTTCAAGTGCATTTTTCGTATTATTATAAATATCTTCCAAAGTGTCTCCTGGAGAGCTGTCATCATAATTAAAGTAGCAAATTATATCCAAATCATAAGAATCTTTAATCATGGTTCCTTTTTTGTAAGAACCAGCGTATTGGATACTAATCGTGCTTTCATTAAAATTATCCCTCAAAACTTTTTCAACCTTTTTCTTTTCACCCCTTAAGGGAGTAACCTCTGGCGAATCCTCATCAATTGAATGTTTTGCCAGTATTGCTTGTAAATATTTTTGTATTTCCATAAATTTTATTTAATTAATTGTTAAGGTATATTTAAATTTCTTATTATTTGAAGTATTAAACAATCTTAATTTTGGGTCTGAATTTTTGTTTAAAGACTTTCCACATACAACAGCTACTGGAGCTGGAATGGCAGGAAAAATATCGATACTTTTCAATTTCTCGTGATCATTTTTTATCTTACTAATTATAGTTGTGAATTTCTTTTCAAAATTATATAAATCTTTTTCAGTTCTTAAAAAATTATAATTAGGATTTTGACCAAGACGCAATTCATAAATAAAATAATTTTTTATTACATTATCTGGCAATAAAGACCTCTTAATGGAACCTGATAAAGATATCAAAAGTGCAACTTTAGATTTATTTTTACCTTTCCTGATAGTACGAAACCTATACTTTGCCTTGGGGGACCCCTTTTTCCATATCCAACTCTCACCGTCACGATGGCGCTGAAAAATCTTCGTTTTTATTTTGTTTTCCAGTTTAGACCCTAAATACATTAATAATGGAATTGGGCCAATAGCGAAAACTGAAATGTGTTCTACTTTATTACGATTTAAATCTCCATAAAAATTTATAAGCATCTCGTTTATGTCTTGTTTTTTTGAATCCCAGTAAATTTTATTATAAATTCCAGATGTATTAGTAAAATCGATCTCGTAAGGATTCTCTTCAAAAAACATCTTTTTACTGAATATTGCATCCCGTATGTCTAAATCGGATAATTTGATAATTTCACCATTTATATTCGCCACCATCTTTAAAACCATCGTGCGTCTGTTGTTTCTAAAACTCGTCACCAATTCAATTCTCTTTTCGTGTTGCTTTTTTAAGTCAATCAAATATTCGGCCGTATAATATTTAAGCTGTTCTTTCTTATCTATCTTAGTGTGACAACTAGAACAGATTAACATTAAATTGTCTATATTATTCTTATCAAATAAATTCTTTTTAAAACGAGATCCTCCTTTACTGAAAGCATATATATGAGCTTTTTCTGCTAAATTTATATCTTTCCTTGTCATCTTATCTTTAATTATTAGCTTATTACACATCTCACACCTACCAGCAGATTTGGCGTAAAGTAAAATCTTAACATTTGCATTAACACTTCTCGCTGCTTTTTTAAAATATTTTTTACTTCCTATAACCATAAAATTAATCTATTTTTGGTTTCTTAATAACTTGAACAACCTTCCCATTGATTAGATAATCGTCGTCTTCATGGATATAAATAGGTATGACATCTTCTGTTGATTCAGATAGTAAAATTATTTGGTCATTTTCCTTGTTTTTTTTAACTTTTTTTAGATTAGCACACCCGTCAAGAATAGACAAAAAATACTTTCCATCTTCTATCTCTCTATCTTTACTATCAATTATAACATAATCGCCATCTGATATTGATTTCCCGTCGATATCTGATTTATTAAGAGAATTTCCTTCTGCACGTAAAACAAAAAGGCCTTCTCTTTTTTTTATTTTGAGAAGTTTTTCTGATACCCTTAAATAAGACTCTATGTTCTGTTCAGCAAAAACAGTAGCGGGGCCACAATTCGCAGATCCGACAATAGGCAAAGAAATAATGTTAGTATTCTTAAATTCTTTATCAACTATCCTTTTAATCGGCTTTTTCATTTTGTTTAAAATAACCAAACCCTTTTTCTCTAACTGCAAGATATGATGTTTTATTCTCTGTGGCTGATTCTTTTCTTCGATCAATTCAGCTATCTCCCTTAAAGATAAGTCTGCTAAATTTTTTTTCTCCATTAATTTTAAGATTGCTTCTTGAACTTTGTGCATAAAAAATTCATTAGATTTGTTTAATTAACGTATTATAATTATAACATAGGCGATTTTCTTGTCAAGTCCAAAAATTGAAATTATCAACAATCTCAAGTTATCCACAGGTACCCCATTTTCATACATTAAAAAATACTTTATAATAGAATCAGTTCTTTCGGGGGGATGACAATAGAATAAATTACCGAAAAATAGTATTATTTTATTATACTATTATGACTGTTAAGAAAGTAGGATAGTTGGACTTGGGAGAATAACTTAATAAATGTCCTAATGGATTTTATTGCGAGGTCCTGAGTTAAAAAATACTAGAAGTAAAAATTGCATAAATTTTTGGTTCTACGTGTTTTTTGATTTAGGACCTTTTTGTTTAATAAGTTAACTAAAAAATGAGGTAAGTATGAAACCACAAAATTTAAAAATTATTCAAGTTCCTATTAAGGACTTGTCCCCCGCTCTGTACAATCCAAGAAAATGGAGCGAGGAAGCAATTAATCAACTTAAAGAAAGTATCACAAAGTTTGGTTTAATCGATCCAATAATAGTGAACAAACATAAGGGTCGAGAGAATATAATAATCGGAGGACATTTTCGTGTCTATATTGCGAAGGACTTAGGCATTAAAGAAGTCCCCGTCTATTATGTTAATCTAGACGAAAAACTAGAAAAAGAATTAAATCTGAGGCTTAATAAAAATACTGGTGAATGGGATTGGAATATTCTTGCTGGATTTGATGAAAACTTTTTATCAGATGTTGGTTTTTCTAGCGAAGAATTGGACAATATTTTTGATATTGAAGATAACCCCGAAATCTTTGACTTAGAAAAAGAACTAAGAAAACTTGATATTAAGAATATAAAAATCAAAAAAGGCGATGTTTATGAATTGGACGGAAGTAAATTAATGTGTGGCGATTCCACAATAGAAAAGAATATAAAAAAACTTATGAATGGACAAAAGGCAAGTCTTTGTTTTACAGACCCTCCGTACATTCTCGACTACTTAAAAGGAAAGAAGAAACACGGCAAGGCTACTGAGGGTTTCGGTATAAAGCGTGATCGGAAATATTTAGAAACCGACGAACTTCCACCAGATTTCACTAAGTGCTGGATGGCAAATATTGCTAAAATACAGAAAGCAAATTTTTCAATCATTGTTTTTGAAAATCCTAAAAACCTACGTACCATTTGGAATGAACTTGAAAAACATTGGAAATATCGCAACACGATTACCTGGCACTTACCTAATCGTGTCCAAGGGTTTGTGGCTAAATATAAATTCTTTAATAAAGCCGATATTGCCCTGCTTGGAACCAATGGAAATGTTGATCTAAATTTAGAGGATGAAAATGAATTACTGCAGCAGGAATATGAAAATGCTCTTTTTGCCACTTCTGGAAAACCACATTGGGAAAGCTACAAAAAGGGTAAAAAATACTGCCCTACTGACTTTGTAGAATACCACGCCTCGGACGAAAAGAGCTCCGGCCAGGGAATAATCTTCGGGACTAAACCCATAGAAATCCTTATACCTTACATAAAGGTCTTAACCAAAAGGAACGACTTGATCGTCGAGCCGTTCGGGGGTAGCGGATCAACCCTGATTGCCGCCATAAAAATGAAAAGAAGATGCTATTTAATTGAGAAATCCCCTGTTTACTCAGAAGTGATTAAAAAAAGATGGGAAAACTTTACTGGCAAAAAAGCCAAAAAGGTCAATTAAATATTTAATTTGTTTTAATTTAAAATCAAATGAAAAATAATAAAGAAATTAAAAACAAAATAGTGGAGGAACTTAAAAAAACACCTATTGTCCAATTTATTTGTCAGAAAACAGGTATTTCTAGGGCAACATTATATAGATGGAAAAAAGAGGACAATAATTTTGCCCAAAAGGTTGAAGAAGCAATTTCACAAGGCAACGAAGTAATGAACGACTTTGCAGAATCTCAATTAATAGCAGCTATTAAGGAAAGAAACTTAGGGGCAATAATTTTTTGGCTGAAAAACAGACATAAAGCATATGCACCTAAGCTAAAAATATCAGGGGAAATAAAGAGTCAGAATAAACAATTAACTCCTGAACAAAAGCAATTAATTAAAAAGGCTTTATTCTTATCTTCATTAATTCCTGATACTAATAAATTAAACGAGAAAAAAAATGAATAATGAAAATGATAAATTAATGGAAAAAATTCTCATTGATCAAGAATTAAGAACAGCTATTGCTAGACAAAGTCATCAGTGGTTCTTTAATATTTATTTCAGTCATTATATTGAACACAAGGCATCCCCGTTCCATAAAACTTTTTTTGACTTAACAGAAAACGAAAGTATTAAAAATATAGTCATAGTAGCATTTAGGGGATCTGCAAAAAGTAGTATTATGAGTGTTTCATATCCGATATGGTCTATTGTCGGAAAACAGCAAAAAAAATTCGTTGTTATTATTGGACAAACACAAAGACAGGCAAAATTTTTTCTAAATAATATTAAAAAGGAATTGGAAAGCAACCAACTCTTAAGAAACGATTTTGGACCATTTGAAGAACAAGATGGCGATGAATGGAGTGCCTATTCTTTGGTTCTTTCTTGGTACGACGCAAGGATCGCTGCCGTTTCTATGGAACAAACAATCAGAAGCATAAGACATAAACAATACCGACCAGATATTATTATTAGTGATGATATTGAGGACCTAACATCTGTAAGAACAATAGAAAATAGGGATAAAATAGAAGATTGGATCACTGGTGAAATAATTCCGGCTGGAGACAGAAATACAAGAACAATTTTTATTGGTAACCTACTACATCAAGACTCTCTTTTGATGAGAATGAAAAAAAGAATTCGAGACAAAACATTGGATGGTATCTTTAAGGAAATTCCTCTGTTAGATAATAAAAATAATATTGCTTGGCCGGGAAAATACCCAACAATAAAAGATGTTGAAAATGAAAAAAGAAAAATTGGTATGATTGCTTATAAAAGAGAATATCTACTAAAAATTATTTCCAATAGGGGTCAAATTGTCCATGAAAGCTGGATCCATTATTATGATGAATTACCTGTGACAGAAAATAATAATAATTTCAGATATACAACTACTGGTATTGATCCAGCTGTTTCACAAAAAGATGGAGCCTGCTATACCGCCATGGTATCTGGAAATATATATGGCTATGAAAAAGACTTAAGAATATACATTCTGCCCAACCCAATTAATAAAAGGTTAAATGGCCCGCAGATAAACGAAACAGCCAAATTAATTTCTGATACTCTTGGAAAGGGTGATAAAACCCAATTATATATTGAAGATGTCGCTATGCAACGGCTTCTAGTCGATAGATTAAAAGACGAAGGATATCCAGCTGAAGGCGTTTCAGTACACGGAAATGACAAAGAAGCCAGATTAACTATTATTAGTAATCTAATAAAAGAAGGCAATATTTTATTTCCACGAAAAGGTGCTGAACTATTAATTAATCAGATTGTCCATTTTTCCACTGAGAAATATAAAGATTTGGCTGACGCTTTTACTATACTTGTACTAGCTGTAACAAGAGAAAAAAAACCTGCCGAACCGAGAATAACTTGGATTTTTGATGACGACGAAGACGACGGAGAGGATATTTAGATTAAATATAAGGTAAAAAGTTGTCTACAGTTTAGACTGGATATATGTTGTTTTTGTGGTATCCTTTCCCCCTACTAATAAGTAACCATAAAGCCATGGAACATCAAAAAACAACATTAAATCAAGGCTTGGGGGCAACAACCAGTCCCTTGTCGATAGAAAAAGCGCCTGTTAAATATTGCCTTTATGCCAGAAAATCAACCGAAGATGACGAAAGGCAGGCGCTTTCCATTGATTCTCAAATCAAAGAAATGCTGGAAATGGCTGAAAAACAAGGGCTAGAAGTGGTGGATATAAAAAAAGAGTCGCATTCTGCCAAGCAATCGGGCAATCGGCCGATCTTAAATCAAATAATTGAGGGAATACAACAAGGAACATATCAAGGAGTCCTCACTTGGTCGCCAGACCGGCTCAGCAGGAACGCTGGGGACCTCGGAGTCCTTGTGGACCTTATAGACAACGGGTATCTAAAAGAAATAAGGACCCATGGGCAGAACTTTATCAATAGCCCAAATGACAAATTCCTTCTAATGATTTTATGCAGCCAAGCAAAACTGGAAAACGATTGTAAAAGCGAGAATGTCAAAAGAGGACTTAGGGCCAAGTGCTCCATGGGATGGAGACCAGGACTTCCCCCTTTAGGATATCTGCACGACAAATATGCAGACAAGGGAAAAAGGAAAGTGCTTCTTGATCCAAAAAGAAGCCCAATTATCAAGCAGATGTTTGAAAAAGTGGCTTATGAGCAATGGAGCGGAAGAAAAATCCTGAGATGGATGATTGAAAAGAATAACTTTAAGACAAGAAAAAACAAAAGAATAACCCTGAGTATGATTTATAAGATATTAAATGAAACTTTCTATTATGGAGAGTTTGAATACCCAAGCGGAGATAATAAATGGTATAAAGGAGGACATGAACCTATAATCACCAAAACCCTATTCCTGAAAGCTCGAGAACAACTGGAACAAAATAACGTAGAAAAGCACGACTGCAAGGAATTCGCCTTTACAAAACTTATGAAATGCGGGCTTTGCGGATCAGGAATAAGCGCTGATGAGAAATTTAAAAAACTGAGCGATGGCTCAGTTAAAAGATATGTTTATTATGGATGCACAAGATCAAGAGATCTAAACTGTAAATGCGGATATATAAGAGAAGAAGAACTAATCAAGCAATTAAGCGAGATATTGGATAAGGTAGATATTGATGAATTAGGGATAAAAAAACAATTCGAAGAGGAAGTTGGAAGATATTACAAATTTAGCAGGAATGTGTTGAAAATAGACGATAAAAAATCAAAAAGGCAAAAAGAAATAGATATGAGGAGCTATGCCAAATATCTATTAAAAGAGGGCTCTATATTAGAAAAAAGAGAATTATTGGCTAATTTGCAGAGCAAGTTGGTGATGAGGAATAAAAAAATAATTTTAGGAAAATAAATATACTATTTACTAAAAATATCTATTAAATCTTTATATTTTTTAGGCTGATATTTTTGCCAATCATCTTGCTTAATATATAACATCTTATATTGAATCTTACTTTGTCTATTATTAGCATCTTTACACCATTGCTTCAATCTTTTTATTTTCAATGGATCATCAAGGTCTTCTCTGCCCTTAGTTTCTATAATATAAACCGTTTTGTTATCTACTTTAACAAAAAAATCTGGATAATAATAAGAAATAGCGCCATCCGCATTTCTATAATCTATTTTGAAATGTATTTCATAATAATTCTTGGCAAATGATATAACATCGTCACATTTTTCTAAAAAATCAGCGAATTCTAATTCAAAATGACTATCTCCCACTATTTTATTGAACACGCTCTTTTTGGGAATTAAATAAGCATTATCATGAACAACAAACGGTCTACTATTACTAATCTTAATATAATTTTTAATTTCGGCATTACCAGCATCTTTAACAGTTAAATTATTTATTTCCTTTTTAAATGTTTCTCTAATTGTTTTGGTTACTTCAAATTCAGAAAGATTTTTTAAAATATTCATATCTTCTAAATTAACTTTCTGAGTAAATAAATAATTTATCACAAATTCCTTAACTTTTCCAAATAATATATCATAACAACCGAATAATCGTAATTCCTTCATAATGGTTTGCACAAAAAAACCTATCGCACTCTGATAGTTGGGCTTAATGTTAGATTCTAACAATGTAGTATGATGAGGCTTATCATCAATAACTGTTTTAAAAGTAATTTCCCTTTTTTCTTCTTCGCTAAATTCTTTTATCTTTATTTTCTTGTATTGAAATTTCGAAACGTCTAATTCAATTAGATTCTTATATTCTCTTTGTATTCGAGGGGTTAATATTGGCAATTCAATATCTAATTTAGAAATATCTTTTTTAATATTTTCTGAATCAACCTCAATAACTGTCGGTGTGATTGCCTTACTATTTTGACTCATACTACGCTTCTCTAATTCAACTCCCTCAGCTCTAATTGACTCAACAAATTCCATAAATGCTGGAGTGCCTATTACGCTTACGTACTCCTCAACCGTATCATCTCCAAAAAACATTCTCCTTAAACCACGGCCTAATGTTTGTTCTGGCAATATATTAGCTTTAGCAGAATATGCTCTTAAACCTACAATAGTAGTCACATTTTTTACATCCCAACCCTCTTTTAACATTAAAACGGAAACTATAACTTTATATGGACTTTCTGGACTATCTATGTTATTAGCCTGTCTTCTTAGTTCTTCTAATTCTTTTTTATTTCTTCCATTAATATTTTCTGATATATCACCGCTTTTATTAGTATGAATTGTTAAAATTTTTCCTTTTAAATCTGAATAATTCTTTTCTAAATATCCTTGAACTTCATCACAATTCTTTGTATCATCGGTCATTATAAAGAGAATGGATTTTTTCCCGGTGTGCTTTAATTCCTTATAAGTTTTTCTCCACTCCTCCACACCGAGTTTAATAAAATCTTCATATTTTTCCGTATAAAGAGCGCTTTGTCTCTCTTGTAGTTTAGCTCTACTGGCCTCATCTGGCAAAACTGGGTTTTTAACAACTCTCTGATGTATTGCCTCAACTAAAGGATAATCTGATATGGTTTGTACAAATATTCCCCCATTAGTATGCTTAGGAGTAGCAGTGACATCAATTTGTAAAGAAATATTTTTACCCTTCTGTAATAACTGATTATTTATGTCTTGTATTGATTTAAACCATGCCATTTTTTCATCGTGAATATGATGAGCTTCATCGTTTATAATCATCAATTCATCTACATCTCTTACTATTTCCCCTAAATCAATTTTAGATTCATTAGTTTTAGAAACGGGCTTATCTCCTAAAAAATAATTTGTTAAATTTTCATCATTAAAATTAGCCTCTCTAATATCTCCTTCAAAAATCCGATGAATATTAGTTAAAAATATATTTCCAGTATCTGAAATATTACCCACTTCGTCCTGCAGATGCAAGGTAATCTGAAAATCGTCCTGCCAATTTTGACCTTCATGTCCATTTTCTGGAATAATAGGATCTTCATAAAAAATTTTCAAATTCACAAAATCATTTTTAATTCTTTCTAAAACAATTATATTGGGAGTTATCAATAAAAAATTCTTTGATAATTTTGAGTTCTCTTCATATTTCTTATGAAAATATGACCAAGCTAAAAGCAAACTCATTACCTTTGTCTTGCCACTACCAGTAGCCATTTTAATAACAAAACGTAACCAGTCCTCCGGAAACATTCCCGCACTGACTGCTCCGCTAGAATCATATTTTATTAAATCGTATTTATTTTCTACTCCAGCCACTTCATATAACCAAATAACTGTTTCAATTGATTCTCTCTGAGCAAAATAATATTTAAAAAAAATGGCATTTCCATCTTTATCAAAAATAGTATGTTCCTCGTTAAACCACCAATTCAAAAGGGCTTTAGAAGTATTACTGGCACCTTCATAATTTTTTTCTCGCCATATTTTTACTTCATTCCTTAACTTAGCCACCAATGGTGGTAAAAGTTTTTCATACCCCCTATCTCTTAAATCCTCATCGGCTGGGAACCATCTAATTTTTGGATCTAATATTTTATAGGGTGATTTTGGAAAATTTTTGTATAATGCCATATTACCTTAATTTTAAATTTTATCTAATAAAAAATTAGTGCTTTTAAAAATTTTGTCTAATTTCTTTTTAGTATAACCACAATCTTTCTTATCTAAACTCTGAAGATGTATTTTATTTCTTAAATTTCTAACACTATTTAATTGCTTCTTTTGATTATAATTTATAATTTCATTTTCATGACAGTATTTGATTAAATTTATAAATTTTGTATCTTTTGAGAGTTTTACTTCTTTTTTTTCTTTTAGACACAAAAACAAGCTTTTTTCAGAATAAATATTTGGGATTTTATATGGATATTTGTAATATGATAAATTATTCATAGGCTTATTCTTTTTAAGGGTATTTATATCCACCACTCTATACAATAAGGCTTCTGTTATGGTGCAAGCTAATATGATAGCTGCCCTATAATATCCTGATCTCGCTATATTACTTATTCCTTTCTTCTGGGAATGATTAAATTGAATAGAAATATCCAACATTCTACGTTGAATATTTCTAATAAAAATATTTGATGAAAATTTCTTTGCCATAATAATCTTATTTTTTTCTTTGAATTTTTTTCAATGCATTACTCATAGATGGCAAGCCTTTCTTTCTTAAATAATTACCGAGTTTCATGTCTGACCTCACATGAAATTTAACTCCATATTGTTTCTCTATGGTGCCTATTTTTGTATCTATTCTCTTTCTTCTTATTTGTTTCGACATATTTTTATATATTAACTTCTATTATTTTGGTAGTATCATTGCCGAATATATCAACCACTTTTACAGCAACCTTTAATTTTCCTTTAGGTACTTCTTTTAAAGAAGATGTTAATTCCAAATTTCTATTCTTTTTTGTTCTAAAGGATTGCCATTCATTCTCAAAAATATAATTTCCAGTCCAAACTTCTTTCTCTTTGTTGGTGCTTTCACCAATAACTTTAATGATTTCTTTTTTACTTTCAAAATCAAAATCAACAGCCCAATAATCAATCCAGTCGCTCCATTTTTTAGTTAATATCTCCCTCTCAATAATATCTGTCTCTTTGTCTTTCCATACTTTAATAATCTGTCCATTTTCAATAACTATTTTACTTCCACCTGATTTTAATTTTTCCTCAGTTTTTCCGGTACTGTCTTGATTATAAAAAACACTAAAATCAACTAATTCTACAGCTAATTCGTTTTTATTACCCTTTCCTTTAATAACCGGTTTAACTTCTATATAAGCTACGTCATAAAATCTAACTTGATCTTTCTCAATAGCTTTACGGTCAAATACTTCAGTAGGAATAATTTTAAACTGAACATCTACTCCCTGTTTACTTAACGCTGAAAAATCAAGGCCCATTTCATAATCAAATCCCAAAACATCAAATTTAGTAATACCTTTTTCTTTACTTTCTTTAATGACTTCATCTATAAATTCTCGAGTAACAGGATTATTAACTGGCCCAACCGCAATCAATCTATCTCTTTTCTTGCCAACAAAATTATTAAAAGAATCGACAGCCTGAGCTTTGTAAGCTGATAAAATTAGATCTACAAAATTTCTCTCTTTTTTTTCTTGTTGTTTTCTTTTTTCTTCTTCTCTTAAATTTTCATTAACCCTTATAAAGCTTTCCCTCTCATATTTACCAATATTCAAAATCTCAAAAGCTCTAAAATTCTTACGCTCTTTTTTTAATTCTCTTTGCACTCCAATCATTCTTTTGCGAGTAGTATGAATGGAAAATTTACCCAAATCAGTGCCAATCCATTTCCTGCCTAATCTTTCTGCTACTGCCAAAGTTGTGCCAGAACCACAAAAAAAATCTGCAACTAAATCGCCATCGTTTGAAGAAGTTTTAATAATCCTTTCTAATAATTTTTCTGGTTTTTGAGTTGGGTAACCAATTGACTCAGTACCCTGAATAGGAGAAATTTCACCATCAATCCATAAGTCAGACACAACAACGCCTTTCATGTCAGATAGATATTGTTTTTTTGAATACCTACCATTTTTAGTTTGATACATCTTATTATTACTGTATAACTCTTCTAATGTATTTTTTGATAATAACCATTTGGCATTTCTCCCTCTCCATTCTCCAATCCATGCCGGTTTATATCCTTGACTCCCTTTTGACTCAATTTCGATCAACCTAAATTTTCCATTTTCGTCTTCATAGCTATAAGGTATTAATTGCTTTTTGGAATAAGATGTAAAAATTTGATTATAAGTAAATTTTTGGGGGTGCTTTGAATAATATAAAAGTGAGTCATACTGATAGCCAAAATTTTTTGTTTGTGACTTAGGACTATTTGTTCGTTTCCAGACTATTTGATTTCGAAAACATTGCTTTCCAAAAATCTCATCCAAAACCAATCTCATATAACTATTTACTCGCCAATCACAATGTACATAAATACTGCTATCCTCAACCAATAATCCGTGCATTAATTTCAATCTTTCATAAATCATGGCAATAAAACTATCCGCACCTTTACCC
>Ga0307928_10003078_pt1 | contig 12761 bp, 12 predicted proteins | sample AceLakmetagen232_FD_201815 | JGI IMG/M metagenome (GOLD analysis project Ga0307928, IMG submission 201815) | Saline water microbial communities from Ace Lake, Antarctica - #232 | ecosystem: Environmental > Aquatic > Non-marine Saline and Alkaline > Saline | place: Antarctica: Ace Lake... | reverse complement strand
GTGCTTTCGGATCGTTTAGTAAATGATGATGTTTTGACTTCAATTCATATCAACGATTACGACGTATCGGTAGTAGAAACAAAACTTGGGTTGGAAGAATTAACATCGGACATTCCTAATGTAGCGGAATATGCGCTGAGGAATTTGGACGAAGACGGGATAGTTATAATGGGGTCCGAGGTTAAATCGGGAGATATATTGGTGGGAAAGGTTGCTCCAAAGGGTGAGGTTGATCTATCAGCAGAGGAAAGGCTTCTGAGGGCGATTTTTGGTGAGCAGGCAAAGGAAGTGCGCGATACTTCGTTGAGAATGCCACATGGGGCTCATGGAGTTGTTATTGGTGTGAAGAGGGTGAGTCGAAAGGACAACGACAAACTTCCGGTTGGAGTTTTAGAAGAGATTACGGTTTATGTTGCAGAAAGGCGAAAAATAAGCGTAGGAGATAAGCTTGCCGGGCGCCACGGTAATAAAGGTGTTATTTCTGCAATAGTTCCTCAAGTTGATATGCCTCATTTAGAAGACGGTACTTCTGTGGATGTGATTTTTTCCTCAGAAGCTGTTTTGAAAAGAATGAATATAGGTCAAATATTGGAAGCTCCTCTAGGTTTGGCCGGTCGTAAGCTGGATAGGCGTTATATAGTTCCCCCCTTGGAAATAGTTCCAGAAGCAGAAATTACGCATCAACTTAAAGAAGCTGGTCTCCCTGTTACCGGAAAGTTTAAGTTAATAGATGGAAGAACGGGAGAATATTTTGCTAATGAGGTTGTCGTTGGTGAAACTTATCTTTTGAAATTAGTTCACATGAGTGAGGAGAAAATGCACGCACGTTCCACTGGGCCTTATTCCTTAATCACGCAACAACCCTTAGGCGGCAAGTCTCAATTTGGTGGGCAACGCTTAGGAGAGATGGAAGTCTGGGCTTTGGAAGCATACGGCGTTGCACACATTTTAAAGGAAATGCTAACTATTAAGTCGGATGATTTGATAGGTCGAACAAAGGCTTATGGCTCAATTATAAAAGGTACGCCGATCGCGGATTCCACCGTACCCGAAACTTTTAAGCTAATGATTCGTCAGTTGAACGGCCTGTGCCTTGGTTTGGAGCCAATAAAATACGATGTTGCTGATGAAGATACGGGAGAGGATCCATCCCAGCAGGAGGCATCGGTAGTAACGGATCAGGAGGCCGCTAAGGAGTTTTTCAAATCGGGGGAAAGCACAGGTCTATCGAAAAGTTTAGAGGAGGAAGCTTAAAATGAAACATTTGAATGGTTTGAGGGATTTTGATGCCCTAAAAATATATCTTGCCTCAAGCGAGGAAATTTTATCTTGGTCTTATGGCGAGGTAACGAAACCCGAAACCATTAACTATAGAACTTTTAAGACAGTTCGTGGTGGGTTGTTCGATGAAAAAATATTTGGGCCGACCGCCAATTTTGAGTGTTATTGCGGAAAATATAAAGGTATCCGTTATAAGGGCGTGGTCTGTGATAAATGTGGTGTTGAGGTGGCTCATTCGCGTGTTAGACGAGAACGCATGGGACATATAAATCTTGCTTGTCCCATAGCTCACGTTTGGTTTTTTAGGGGAATTCCTTCTAAGTTAGCTTACCTTTTGGATGTTTCCCCCAGAAAAATTTCGTCCGTGATTTACTTTTCTTCATATATTGCGACCTCTATTGATGGTGAGATGCGAGCGAAAGCCATTTCCATGGTGGAAACAGATGCGCAAAGTGCTCAGAAGAATTATGAGGAGGTTTTGGAAAAGAAGGTAGGAGAAGTTCAAAAAGATTTTGGCGAAAAAGCAAAGGAATTCAAGGGAGATGACTTAAAGGAACGCGAACACTCTCTTAAGTTGCAACAGAAAGTTCAATCTCTTCGTATGAAGGCTTTAAGAGATTGGGAAGAGCAAGAGCAGTTTTTTAAGATTATTCGTAAGAAAATTGAAGGAATAGAGAAGCTCTCAATAGTGGACGATGAGGAGTATTTGCAAATGAAGCGTTATGTAGATGTTTTCGCGGATATGAGAATCGGTGCGGAGGCCGTAAAGTATATATTGGAACACATGGATTTGGACGAAATTGCTTTGGAGTTGACCGAAAAATTGGAAGGCAGCCGCAGTAAAACTAAAACAAAGAGGATGGCTCGAAGATTACATGTTATAGAGCAGTTTAGAAGCTCGGGGATAGATCCGGCAAATATGGTATTGGATGTTTTGCCCGTTATTCCAGCTGATTTAAGGCCTTTAGTTCAGCTCGAGGGCGGCAGATTTGCTTCCTCTGACCTAAATGATTTGTACAGGGCGATAATTAACAGAAATAATCGTTTAAAGAAACTTATGGAAATTGGTGCTCCCGAGGTCATTTTACGAAATGAAAAACGAATGCTTCAAGAATCCGTGGACGCTTTTATTGACTCCTCTAAACAGAGAAACGAAGGTCGCTCTCGAAGAGGCGCAAAGAAACTTCGTTCCTTGGCCGACATGGTTAAGGGTAAACAAGGAACCTTTAGGTTGAACCTTTTGGGTAAGCGCGTAGATTACTCCGGCCGCGGAGTAATCGTAAACGGTCCGAAATTGAAATTGGACGAGTGTGGTATTCCCAAAGAGATGGCGCTAGAACTTTTCAAGCCGTTTGTTTTGAGGAGTTTAATGGAAAAGGAGTACGCCCCGAACATAAAAAGCGCTCGCAGGGTTCTTAATGATAGAGGTCCGGAAGTTTGGGAAGCTTTGGAAAAGGTAGTTAAAGGCCATCCGGTTTTATTAAATCGTGCTCCCACACTTTGGAGGCTTGGAATTCAGGCTTTTTACCCAAAATTAGTTGAGGGGGATGCTATTCGTTTACATCTCTGTGTTTGTTTGGGATTTAATGCAGACTTTGATGGGGACCAGATGGCTGTTCACCTGCCTTTATCTGAAAAGGCTATAGAAGAGGCACGTACCATTATGTTGTCTACGCAGAATTTGCTAAATCCTTCTAATGGATCTCCTATCTCTGTTCCCAACAAGACTCTGTTATTTGGAATTTACTATATGACCTCCGTGGACGCCAAACTTAAAATACCAGAAAAGATTTTTGGGAGTAAAGAGGAATTATTTTACAACATGAATATTTCAAATACGGTAAGTCTTCGTCAATCCATTAAAGTTTTATTTGATGGTTTTATCGTAGAGACAACCCCAGGTAGGCTTTTATTCAACGAGGTAGTTCCGGAATCCTTTGGGTTCATAAACGAGGCCATGCCTATGACAAAGGCGCACGCCCTGCTTTCCAGAGCATTTAAGGAGGAGCCTTTAGAAGTAGTTATTAAGTTAATAGACGATATTAAGGATTTAGGTCTAAGGTATGGAACCAAGTCGGGCCATTCAGTGGCTTTGAGCGATATTGAAGTTCCAGAGGAACGTGAGGCATTGCTTCAGAAAGGTAGAGATTCTGTGGTTAAGATTGATAAGAACTTTAAACGTGGTTTGATAACAAGTATTGAGGCTCAAAGGTTGACAGAGGATATTTGGAACGAGATAACCGCAGATGTTGATGAAGCCGTTTGGGCAAATCTAAAAGAAGATAATCCCGCAAAAGTTTTAGTAAACTCAGGGTCAACCCGCGCATCTCGAGCTCAAGTAAAACAGATAGCGGGTATGCGAGGACTAATGACTGATCCTACAGGTAAGATAGTACCGATGCCTATTTTGGGTAACTACAAGAATGGTCTATCCGGTTTGGAGTACTTTGTTGGTGCTCGTGGAGCTCGTAAAGGTCTAGTAGATAAAGGTTTAAAAACAGCTGACGCGGGTTATTTAACCAGAAGACTTGTTGATGTTTCACAGGATTTAATTATTCGTGAGGACGATTGCGGCACTACAGAGGGGCGCTTGGTAGAGGTTGGGGAAAGTACCGTTCTTCAGTCCTTTAAGGAACGTTTTGCAGGACGATATTTAGCTAAAGACATAAAGGAAGGTAATAGGATTTTATATAAATCCGGAGTATTGTTGACAGAGAAAATTCTGGAGGAGGTTGAAAAATCGAAGGTTAAACAAATAATCATTCGTTCACCAATGTCTTGTTCTGCTAAACGAGGTATTTGTATAAAGTGTTACGGGTTGGATTTGATGACTGGGGAGCCGATCAAAATTGGATCTACCGTAGGTGTCCAATCAGCTCAATCAATTGGTGAGCCGGGAACTCAACTTACAATGCGCACATTTCATACAGGAGGTATTGCGGGAAAGGATATTACACAAGGACTTCCGCGCGTAGAGGAGATCTTGGAAGCGCGAACACCGAAAACCCTGTCCATAATGAGTGAACTCACGGGTTCCGTTAAAATCATAGAAACTGGAGACGAAAGAAAGATTTATATTACACCAACTGATGGGAACAAAAAGGATAGTATTGAGTATATGGTAGATCCTGTATCTGAACTTATTGTGGAAGATGGCCAGTTGGTTGCAAAGGGCGACAAATTAACTGGGGGGCATTTGGATCTTGGAAAACTCATAAATGCGGTGGGGCCGCGCGATACACAAAAATATGTTGTAAACCAAGTTCAGAAAGTCTACGCCTCTCAAGGGGTAGCGCTTAACGATAAACATATAGAAGTTATTGTGAGTAAGATGTTTAACAATTTTGAGGTATTAGATGCAGGTGATACTGAGTTGATGCGAGGGAATATTGTTACGGTAGATACATTCAGGGATCAAAATGCTTCGGCGATTGCCCAGGGAGGCGATCCGGCAAAGGGTAGACAAGTCCTCTTAGGTATAACCAAAGCGGCCTTAAATACCGACAGCTTTCTGTCGGCAGCCTCATTCATTTATACTAGCCGAGTCTTGACGGATGCGGCCTGTTCTGGTAAGGTCGACAAGCTCTTTGGTCTGAAAGAAAATGTAATTATCGGTAATTTAATACCGACCGATGGGAGAGCGCGACTAGAGTAAATATGCCAACTATAAATCAGTTAGTAAAAAAGGGGAAAAGGGATCGTAAAAATAGAAAGGTTAAAACACCCGCTTTAAAGAGTGTTTACAATTCTTTGTCTCGCGTAAGTAAACCGGCTATTGCCCCATTTAAAAAGGCTGTCTGTTTGCAGGTCAAGACAATGACTCCAACTAAACCTAATTCGGCCTTGAGAAAGGTTTGTAGAGTAAGGCTTTCCAATGGAGATGAAGTTACCGCCTATATTCCCGGAGAGGGGCATGAGTTACAAGAGCACTCTGTGGTTATGGTTCGCGGTGGCCGCGTAAAGGACCTTCCCGGAATAAAATACACTTTAGTCAGAGGCGTTTACGATTTGGGAGGGGTTAAAGACAGGGCTTCCTCACGTTCATTATATGGTACTAAGAGGTCAAAGGAGAAGTAAGGATTATGAGAGGAAAAACCGCTAAGAGACGTGAAGTAAGTCTTGATCCTGTTTACCACTCTGCCGTAGTTACTAGGCTGGTAAATAAGGTTATGCTTAATGGCAATAAAACACTCGCTCAAAAAATGGTCTACGAAGCTATTTCTAAATTAGAAAAAGACAAGGACAGCTCCCTTAAAGTTTTTGAAAAAGCAATAAACAACGTAATGCCGGTTAAGGAAATTCGATCTAGAAGAGTCGGAGGAGCGACGTATCAAGTTCCGTTACCTGTAAAGCATTGGAGATCGGAGGCCTTAGCTATACGTTGGATAGTAGAAGCGGCTCGCGCCAAAACAGGTAAGACCTTTTCGGAGTTTCTATATCAAGAATTGAAAGCTGCGAGTGTGGAAGAGGGAGATGCTGTAAAAAAGAGATCCGACATACATAAAATGGCCGAAGCCAATCGTGCTTTTGCACATTTTGCAAGATAAGGTAAAATATCCCCTATGGCAAAAACAGAAAATACGAAATATCCTTTAGAGAGGATTAGAAATATAGGAATAATAGCTCACATTGACGCCGGTAAAACGACTACGACAGAGCGTATCCTGTACTATACAGGGAAGTCCCATAAAATAGGGGAAGTTCATGAGGGCGCCGCTCAAATGGATTGGATGGAGCAGGAAAAGGAACGCGGAATTACAATACAATCAGCTGCTACTACTTGCTTTTGGAAAGACCACAGAATTAATTTAATAGATACTCCCGGACATGTGGATTTTACCGCTGAGGTAGAGAGATCCCTTCGCGTTTTAGATGGTGGCATAGTTTTATTTGATGGAGCTGCTGGGGTTGAGCCTCAGAGTGAAACAGTGTGGCATCAGGCGGAAAAATATCATGTACCTCTGCTTTGTTTTGTAAATAAACTTGACAAGATGGGCGGGGACTTTTTAATGTCTTTGGATTCTATAAGAGATAGACTTTCTCCAAATGCATATCCTGTGCAGTTACCAATTGGCATAGAGGGGGACTTTAAATCTGTAATAGATTTAATTGAACGCAAGGTTTATACGTTTACTGGAAAGTTGGGTTCTGAGGTAAACGAAGCCGATATTCCGGAGGATATGAAGGATTTAGTAGAGAAATATCGCGCGGAATTGGTGGAGAAAGTGGCGGAATCAAATGACTCCTTGATAGAAAAATTTCTGAATGGCACAGAGTTAACTATCGAAGAAATAAAATCCGGTGTGAGAAAAATGACGATAAGCGCACAACTGTATCCTGTTTTTGCTGGTGCCTCCCTATCCAATATTGGTGTCCAAAAGCTTTTGGATGGGGTTGTGGACTATTTGCCTTCACCTAAGGATGTCGGGGAGATAACGGCTTACAGGCAAGATACTGGAGAGAAAACTATGTTAAGTCCGGAAGAAGATGGGCCTTTTGTTGCGTTGGCTTTTAAATTGCAGACCGATCCCTATGTTGGACGCCTCACTTACTTTAGAGTTTACTCGGGTTCTGCGAATGCCGGTTCCTATATTCTCAACTCTACTCAAGACAAGAAGGAAAGACTGGGCCGCGTTATTTTGATGCATTCCAATAAGCGAGAAGAGATTCAACAGATACATGCTGGGGAAATTGGTGCAGCTATCGGATTGGAAGTGAAAACAGGGGACACACTCTGTTCAGAGGAAGAGCCTCTTATTTTAGAGTCCATTACTTTTGCAGAGCCGGTCATTGGCCTTGTTATAGAACCCAAAACGAAAGATGATAGTGGTAGGTTGGGTAAGGCGCTAAAAAAGCTTTTGGAAGAAGATCCGACACTGAAGATAAAATCAAACCAAGAGACGGGACAGACTGTTTTATATGGTATGGGAGAGCTTCATTTGGAAATTATTGTTGATCGTTTGAAGAGGGAGTTTAATGTTGAGGTTACAACCGGCACCCCCCAAGTAGCCTATAGGGAAAGTATCAAGAAGAAGGTAGAGCAGGAAAGTAAATATATCCATCAATCAGGAGGGCGAGGGCAGTACGGACATGTTGTTATAGAGGCGGAGCCTTTGAGTCCCGGTGAGGGCTTTATCTTTGAGGACAAGATACGGGGCGGGGCAATTCCTAAGGAGTATGTCCCGGGTGTAGAGAAGGGGGTTAGAGAAGCTCTTGAGAGCGGTGTGGTGGCAGGATATCCGGTTGTGGATGTAAAAGTGAGTTTAGTTGACGGATCCTACCATGAGGTTGATTCCTCGGAGCTTGCCTTTAAAATAGCTGCGTCTGATGCTTTTAGACAGGCGCAAAAGAAAGCGGCGCCCTACTTGAAGGAGCCTATTATGAAAGTGGAAGTTATTACCACCGATGATTTTATGGGAGACGTTATCGGTAATCTTTCCGGTAAACGGGGAAAAATTTCTGGTACAAAAAAGAGGGGGCAAGCCACTGTGATATCTGCAGAAGTTCCGTTGGCGGAAATGTTTGGGTATGCTACAGTACTAAGAGGTATGACACAGGGGAGAGCAAGCTTCATGATGGAGCCCATCCATTATGCAGAGGTACCGGCTAATTTAGTTCAGGAAATGTCCCCAGGAGATACCAAATAATATAAAGTTTCGCTCTTTTTGTGGTATTATCAAAAATATTAAAGATTAAAAATTAATTAGTAATTTATTTAGAAAGGTAATTATGCCAGAACAATTTGAAAGAACTAAACCGCACGTTAATGTGGGGACAATCGGGCATGTAGATCATGGTAAAACGACTTTGACAGCAGCTATAACTCATGTTTTAGCTAAGAAGTATCCTTCTGATCTTAACAAAGCTTTAAACTATGAAGATATTGAGAGCTCAGAGGAGGAAAGAAAACGCGGTATTACAGTAAATATTTCTCATGTTGAGTATGAGACAGAGAAGCGCCATTACGCCCATATCGATGCTCCGGGACATGCTGACTATATTAAGAACATGATCACAGGTGCCGCCCAAATGGATGGTGCAATCTTAGTGGTTGCGGCTTCAGATGGACCAATGCCGCAAACCAGAGAACATATATTACTTGCTAAGCAAGTAAACGTTCCCGCTATGATCGTTTTCCTGAATAAGTGCGATATGGTAGACGATCCGGAGATTTTGGATTTGGTTGAGATGGAAGTACGTGAGCTCTTGAATAAGTATAAATTTGACGGCGATAATATCCCTATCATTAGAGGTTCCGCCACCAAGGCTTTGGCGGGTGACGCTGAAGCTATTACTGCAATTGAAGAGCTGATAGATGCTATTGATGAGCACATTCCTACACCTGAAAGAGATCTCGACAAGCCTTTCTTAATGCCTGTTGAAGATGTCTTCTCTATTTCAGGCAGGGGTACGGTTGCGACAGGAAGAGTAGAACGTGGGAAGATTGCTATAAACGAAGAGGTTGAAATAGTAGGCATTAAGGATACTTCTAAGACCGTTGTTACAGGAATAGAGATGTTCAAGAAGCAAATGAAAGAAGCTCAGGCTGGAGATAATGTAGGAGTATTACTCAGGGGGGTGGATAGAGACGGTGTAGAAAGAGGCCAGGTTTTAGTAAAGCCTGGAACCGTAACTCCCCATACAGAGTTTGAAGCTGAAGTCTATATTCTATCAAAAGAAGAGGGTGGAAGGCACAAGCCTTTTTTCACAGGTTATAAGCCGCAGTTCTACTTGAGGACAACTGACGTTACAGGAGAGATTTCCCTTTCTGAGGGTGTAGAAATGGTTATGCCAGGTGACAACGTTACCATTAATGTTAAATTGATAACCCCAGTTGCACTAGAGGATGGTTTGCGTTTCGCTATTCGCGAGGGCGGCCACACTGTTGGTGCTGGAGTTGTTACTAAAGTGAATAAATAATTTTTGTTATGGAGGGGCCAAAGTGCCCCTCTAAAAACTTTGTATTATGGCCGAAAAAAAGAAGGAAGTTAGGATAAGAATAAAGCTCAAAGCCTATGATAGTAGGGTAATGGATGTGAGCTGCGATAAGATTGTTGAAACCGTTATAAGGACAGGCGCTAAAGTAGTGGGACCAGTGCCTTTACCAACAAGAAGGGAGCTATTTACTGTGATTAGAGGCCCTCATATAGATAAAAGATCTCGAGAGCAGTTTGAGCTGAGGACACACAAGCGACTTGTGGATGTACTAAATCCTACGAGCGCAACAATTGACGGGCTTTCCCATTTAAATTTACCCGCTGGTGTTGGAATTTCATTGCAACTTTAAGTTTCAAATACAAAAGTCTTGGAATTCGCTTCAAATATTGGTACAATAACCCCCGATGCAGTCTCTACTAACATAAGGTTTTAGCAATCATGAAGGATAGGCGTTTTGCTTTTTGAGCCGTCCGGCTCAATTTTTTTTGCTAAAGATTAAATATGAAGACACTAAAAATAAGAGGGAAAAAAATAAATATGACCCAGGTTTTTGATGTTGAAGGTAACGTTGTGCCCGTAACTTTGGTTAATGCCTCCGATTTTGATTTCGGAACAGATATAAAGGATAAAAAACTCAGTGTTACCGGTATTTCTAAAGGTAAGGGTTTTACCGGTGTTATTAAAAGATGGCATTTTGCGAAGCAACATGTGACGCGCGGCTCTTCCAACAAAATTCGTACGGGCGGTGCTATTGGGGCCCAAACTCCTGGTAGAGTATTCAAGGGGAAGAAAATGGCAGGCAGAAAAGGCGGAAAAAGAATTACTGTTAAAGGTTTAAAAATAGTTGATTTAAAGCAAGCTGATAAGTTAATTTTGGTCTCCGGCGCTATTCCGGGTGCCAGAAATTCTCCAGTTATTTTAAACGTTGAGTTGTAAACTATGAAAGTCGATTTTTATACAAAAACAGGCACAAAAAAGGATCCAATAGAAGTTTCAAAAGATTTATTTGGTGTAGAGCCAAACGAGCCTTTGTTACTTCAATACATACATATATTTAAAACAAATCAAAGACAAGGTACTTCGAAAGTAAAGACTCGTAGCGAAGTTTCCGGGGGCGGGAAGAAGCCCTGGCAACAAAAAGGTACGGGAAGGGCTCGTCATGGCTCAATAAGAAGTCCTATTTGGAGACACGGAGGAGTTGCCCACGGCCCATTACCTAAAAAATGGCATTTAGATTTTCCAAAAAAGATGAGAATCTTAGCATTAAAATCTGCTTTGTCCAATAAACTTAAAGAGGGATTTTTGGCTGTAATGGAAGCGCCAAATCTTAAGACCCCGTCTTCCAAAGAAATGGCTAAGATTTTGGCAAAGTTAGATTTGCATGGTAAAGTTCTTCTTGTTCAAAAAGAGAACAATTTAGCCGTTAGAAAGAGTGTTTCCAATTTGGAGAATGTAAAATGTTCTATGGCAGAAAACTTAAATGCTTATGAGGTGCTCTTAGCGGATCGAATTATTTTAATAAAGGATGCTCTCGAGTTTCTAGAGGAGAAGTATGAAAATAAATAAGATTTTGATAAAACCGATAGTGACAGAAAAAACCACAGGCCTTTATAATAGTGAAGGCGTATATACTATGGGTGTGGCTATAAGCGCCTCGAAAAACCAAATAAAGCAAGCACTAAAGGATGCTTTTGATGTGGACGCATATAATATAAGGACCGCTACAATGCCGGGAAAGCGCAAAAGAGTGGGTAAAACATGGAGATTTAATACTACAAAAATGACAAAGAAAGCATTTTTTAAACTGAAGAAAGGTAAGTTAGATTTTTACGCAGGAGGAGACTAATATGATTAAAGAATACAATCCTACTACGCCGGGTCAAAGAGGCCGTAGATCACTAAAAAAAGAGGTGGACGCTGCTCGATCCCACAAAAGTCTGACAAAACCTTTAAAAGGCCATGTCGGTCGTAGTAATGGAACTATCACGAGTCGCCACAGACAACGAGGCGCGAAGAAGCAGTATCGTACGATCGATTTTAAGAGAGATAAGTTTGATATACCTGCTAAAGTTGCCACTATAGAACATGACCCGAACAGGGGCGCTAATATAGCCCTTCTAAACTATGCTGATGGTGAAAAAAGGTATATTCTTGCTCCCGTGGGTCTTATGAAGGGCGCAGAGGTTATTTCGTCCGAAAGTTCCGATGCTACTGTGGGCAATAACCTAACTCTTGAAAAAATTCCTTTAGGTGTGGAAATTCACAACGTAGAATTACATCCCGGAAAAGGTGGCCAAATTGTCCGTGGAGCAGGTACATCTGCTATACTGACCGCTAAGGAAGGAAAGTACGCCCACGTTAAATTGCCAAGTGGTGAGGTTAAGAAAATCCTGTTGAAATGTAGGGCGACAATTGGCAGTTTAAGCAATCCTGAAAAGCGGCTTGTGAATTTGGGCAAGGCGGGTAGGAAAAGGCACTTGGGGAGAAGGCCCAAAGTTAGGGGCGTGGCTCACGCAAGTCCTAGAGATCATCCCCATGGAGGCTCTTACAAGGATAACGGTATCGGTATGTCTTCTCCAAAGACGCCTTGGGGTAAAAAAACACGTGGAAAGAAAACTAGAAGTCGGCATCACACAGATAAGTATATAATTAGAGAGCGTCGTAGAGGCGGGAAGAAAAGAGGCAGAGCAAATTAAATATGCCAAGATCATTGAAGAAAGGTCCCTTTGTGGATGTGAAGTTATTGAAAAAAATTGCTAGGGCAAAGAGTGAAAAAAAGCTTGCACCCATTAAGACATGGTCGAGAAGATCTACTGTTATCCCCGATATGATAGGCTTAACCATAGCCGTTCATAATGGCAGGAAACACATAGAAGTTTATATTACCGAGTCTATGGTGGGACATAAGTTAGGTGAATTTGCTCCTACTAGGACTTTTAGAGGCCATTCTTCTAAGAAATTTGTTGATAAAGGGTGGAAGTAAGAAAGATTTTTATAACATGACTAACAAAGCAGAAGTATATGCAAAAAGTAAATATATTAGAACGTCCACGAAAAAGGCTAAAGTCGCGGCTGATTTAATAAGGGGATTGGGTATAGAAGAAGCCAAAGTGTTGTTGGTATTCCATCAATCCAAGGCCGCGAGACTTTTGTTGGATGTTTTAAAATCCGCCGAAGCTAACGCAGTTAATAATTTAAAAATGAACGCCGCTAATTTGTACATAAAAGATGCCCAAGTATCTCCCGGCCCTACATTGAAAAGAGCCCGAATCGTGGCAAGATCCCGAACGAACCCCATTCTAAAAAGAACTAGCCATTTGTTAATTGGTTTATCTGAGAGGAATTCAAAGTAATGGGTCAGAAAATACACCCGTACGGTTTCAGAGTAGGTATATCAAAACCTTGGAGGTCGAATTGGTTTGCAGATAAAGAAAGTTATGGCGATCTTGTTTTGGAGGATCATAAGATTCGTGAGTTACTCGAAGACCGTCTCTTTGCGGCAGGTCTTAAAGAAATAGAAATAAAGAGATCTGTCAACGAAC
>Ga0307928_10003076_pt1 | contig 12766 bp, 10 predicted proteins | sample AceLakmetagen232_FD_201815 | JGI IMG/M metagenome (GOLD analysis project Ga0307928, IMG submission 201815) | Saline water microbial communities from Ace Lake, Antarctica - #232 | ecosystem: Environmental > Aquatic > Non-marine Saline and Alkaline > Saline | place: Antarctica: Ace Lake... | reverse complement strand
AGTTAAAGGCAACGGTTACTGCGGGATGCATTATGCCAGGGTGAAGCGAAGAGGAAGTCCATTTATAACGCTGACTAATTATGACAAACCACCAAAGTACAAATCACTTAAGCACTACCTGGCGGGGTCTTTTACCAAAGGTAGTGCTAGTGATTGCTGGATATGGACGAGAAGTTTTAAGCAATACGGGTATGGGAACGCGTGGTGGGAAGGAAAGCACCATGTTGCTCACCGTCTTGTTTATGAATTTTTTATTGGGAAAATACCGAAAGGATTGAATGCGTGTCATAAGTGTGACAACCCAGCATGTGTTAATCCAAGCCATATTTTTTTAGGAACGTCTGAAGAAAATAATCTAGACCGTAAGTTAAAGGGCAGGAACGCCGATACTAAAGGGTCAAAGAACCCCTTTTCAAAACTTAATGAAGAGCAGGTAAAGGACATTAAGTCACGCCTTAATCAAGGCGAAAAAGGAGCGGCAATTGGGCTAATGTATGGCGTTAGTAAGCATGCTATCTGGAGAATTAAAGCAGGGAAAAACTGGTCGCATATTAAAGTTTAACGAACAAAAAAGGCAAGAAGAAGCCTAAAAAGTAAACATCTAAACTCATGGTTAAGGTATCTTACAATAAGGCTTATTGTTGATATACTAAAAAAAAGAAGTTCCTGAACTAGCCAGGATGGATGCTAGGCCATATACGCAACTATGCGGGACAAATAGTCGGAGACTGACAACGGATGTCAGGTGATCACGGTCACACCGGAAACAGTGAGGTTTCAAATGGAAGCAAAGGATATTGCAGAAGAATTGCAAGAAGCTAATGTGGGTGAGGTTGAGGAATCGAAAGAAGCCGAAGCTAAACCGCCTGAAAAAATGCTTTCTGTTTCCCGTGTCAATGAGCTTGTAAAAAAAGCTAAACGAGATGGGGAAAGGAAGATGCAAGAGCAACTGGACACAGCTAGGCAGCAGATTCAGCAGCTTCAAGGGCAAGAAGCCCCTCAAGAGCAGCAGATGCAGGAACAAGCACCGCAAGAACAGGGTCAACAACAGCCACAGCAACAAGGCGTAGACCCTGCAATGGCAGAGCAAGTTATGCAAATGATGCAAAAGAAGATGCAAGAAGACGCGCAGAAGCGTGAACAAGAGCAACTTGAACAGGAAGTAAATGACGTAGCAAAACAATACTTTGGTAAGTTGGCTGAAGGGAAAGGTCTACACGAAGACTTTGAAGCCATCACCGCAGGATTTGATGCTACAGCGTTTCCACAATTAGTGTATTTAGCGAATGAGTCGGAAAATACTGCGGCTATTATTTATGAGCTTCAGAAGAATCCGTCTAAGTTAGCGACTCTCTCTCACCTCGTTGATAGGTCACCATCAATGGCACGAGCAGAAATTCAAAAACTTAGTAAGTCGATCTCGACGAATCAAGACGCTAAAAACAACGTGCAAGACACTCAAGACCCCTTAGACCGTTTGAAATCTTCGCCTACTGGAGCAGACAACGGCAAGATGGGTTTACGAGATTATAAAAAAGCCTCATTTCTGAGGGGATAATCTTCACTGTCTAGGTCATGTCTGCTTCTTTGAATATGGATATTTATCGGAGAAAAGACATGACCGTCCCAACAAATATTTTACAAACCGTACAAACCTACCAAGAAAGCAACCTTGCTTACTTACAAAATTTAAACTGCTTTGTTAGTACAGCTAACACAAAATTTAAAAACTTTGAGACTGAAGTGAGCAATTTGGGTGATACGGTGACGTTTGATTTGCCACCACGCTTTCAAACAGCTAATAGTTTGATTGCTACATTCCAATCTGCCGCTCAGCGCGTTGCTACATTAACCGTTGATAAAGCTATTAATGTGTCGTACGCCTTTACAGCTCAGCAGTTCATTTTTAATGTTGAAGACTACATGTCTAAATTTGGTAAGTCTGCTACAGAAGAAATGTCTGCTGCCATTGAGTCTGACATTGCTACAGTTTGCGTTGAAAACACATACCGCTTTTACGGTGATGGAGTTGCCGCAATCAACACTTATGGCCAACTAGCTACAGCGTTAGCGCAGTTCCGCACATACGGCGCAGCTAAAGGCGACACGAAGTTTTACTTGAGTGATATTGCTCAATCAGCAATCGTGAATACAGGCTTGAATCAGTTTGTTCCTAAACGTAATGATGATTCAGCTATGTCATGGGACGTTGGTGATTTCAACCGTGCTTCATTCTACGTTTCAAATTTACTTCCTATCCACACTGCTGGAACCGTCGGTAACGATGCAGTTACATTAACAGTAGTATCTGTTGTTAAAGACGCTGACGATGCAATCACACAAATTGTATTTTCTGGCGCTGGTACTGATGCAGACGCAGTTAAAAAGTTTGATAAGTTTCAAATGGCTGATGGCGTTTCTGGTCAGACAGATGTTCGTTACTTAACATGGATTGGTCATTTGCCTAGTGCTGCTACTGTTCAGTTCCGAGCTACAGCCGATTCAGCTTCTTCTGCTGGTAACGTTACAGTTGACGTTTACCCACCATTAAAATCTGCTTCTGGCGCTGACCGCAACTTGAACGTTGATATTGCTGCTGGTATGCAAGCCACAGCGTTACCTACTCATCGTGCAGGTATGATCACCGCTGGCGACCCACTGTTCTTAGGTATGCCATCGCTTCCAGAAGAAGTTCCTTTCCCAACAGCTAACAAAACTGACCCTGATACTGGCGTTAGTATGCGCATGTACTACGGCTCTTTGTTTGGTCAAGACCAACGCGGAACCGTTTGCGACGCTATATGGGGCAAAACTCTCGTGGACGAATATTCTATGAGTGTAATCTTCCCCGTGTAATTAGCCCAAAAGATAGTCCTTGATTGTAGGGTTGGCTGGTGGTATAAGTCAACCTTATATATAAATCACGGGGCGAATGTGGCTAAGTTAAATTGTAGTAAGTGTGGGGCGGTTAAAGTCGGCTCTTATGTAAAGGAATCATGGTGTGGTATCTGTAGCGGCGAGCGAAGAAAGAAGTTGAGGGCTATACGAAGGATGGAAAAAGGCCTTCCTGTTCATGGCTCTGGTCGCGACCCTAAATGCAAGATATGTCGAGCACTTAAAGAAGATCGGTACATGGATGGCAGTTATTGCGCGGCGTGTAAATTGGCAAGGTTGAAGATTGCTTATGATAAAAATCTCGTCGATGAAGGTAAGGAGCCCAGGAGGGTTGGTCGCAATCCCACATGCAAATGCGGGAAAGTGAAGGAAGACTCTAGTGAAGCCCAATGCAGCACGTGCACCAATGAAAGAAAAAGAAATCGTCGATTAACAAGAAAGACGGAAGACCCTGATTTTCTTGCAAAAGAACGAGAAAAAATAAATAAAACGTTAAAAGAAGACGAGCTTTATGCTCTTAAAGTCAGGACTCGACAGGCTACGTATAGCTGCATTAGGGCCGGATTATTAGTGAAGCAACCTTGCGAGGTGTGCGGCACTGAGGAGGCTATTCAAGCCCATCATGATGATTATGATGACCATATGAACGTAAGGTGGCTTTGCACTAAGCATCACGCCGAGCATCACAAGAACGAAAAAAAAGGTTAAGCTAACGGTAGGGCATGTAGCTCCACCTAACTTTATAAGGATATAAAAATGAGTGTTTCAACCCCTGTCGTAAATGCTGGATTCAAATACATTAACGGTATGCGTCTTGCTTATGCATCCGCTACTACAATGACTGTTGCTGCCGGTGAGTGCCGTAACTCAACAGACATTAATGATATTTCAATCGCTAGTGCTATCACAATCAACACCGCTGTTAGTGGCGCTGCTGGTCTTGATCAAGGCGCAATGGCTAACAACACGTTCTACGCTGTATATGTAGTTGCGGATAGCTTGAAGAACAACGCAAGCACAGCTTTGATTTCTGCTGACTTAAGCTCACCGTTAATGCCTGGTGGCTACAACATGTTCTTCCGTGTTGGTTATGTTAAATCAAATGGGTCTGCTGAACTTTTGGCTTTCCGTCAAGAAGGGATTAGCCTTGATCGCTGGATGTGGTATGACGTTGCTATTGCTACAGACATCACTGCTGGTGCTTCTGCAACATTCGCTGCTGTTGACTGTTCTGGCGGCCTTCCAGATTTAACAATTTCAAGTTCATTGAACATGTTAAGTCTGTTCACACCTACTGCTGCTAACGACACATTAGAATTGCGTCCTGGAAGCTCTAGCGCTACAAACGGTTATGCACGAGCTTCTGGTGCTGTAGCCGCAGTCATAGAAACAACAAACTTGGTCGTGCCTTTCGACGCTACAACAGGCGTTGATTACATTGTTACAGGTGATGCTGTTGCATTATCCGTAGCTGCGTACTTAGACCAGTTGGGTTAATCCACATAAGGAATTGATATGGCCTACACGACCTTGCAGTTAATTAACAACGCTTACTATGAGTCAGGTATTGTGTCTCGTGGTTTTGAGACTGTTAGCGGTCTGCAAGCGACTGATGGCCTTCAATTCCTTAACGATTTATTACAGGATAAGACTGTCGAAAATGGTCTTATCCCGTATTACAAAAAACATGATTTTACGGCTGTAACCGGACAGGAAGAGTACTTCATTCCTAACTTAATTGAAGTTGAGACGTTCGTATTTTTTATTGACTCGGTGCGTTATCAAACTCAAAAGCAAGCAAGACGACGGTACTTCGGTAGCTCACGCGCCGATAACATTGAGTCATTGCCTGGAAGCTGGCACATGGAACGCTCGTTCGGTGGCGCTAGTATCTACATATATTTCAAACCTAACACAGAATATCCTTTACAAATCTGGGGTCAGTTTAGGTTAGATGATGTCGCTCTTAATCAAGATTTGTCATTAACGCTTGATAGGTTTTATATAAACTTTCTTAAGTTTGATTTAGCTAGTCGGTTGTGTGCTGAATTCAATTACTCAGTGCCCCCTGGTGTAGAGAAGCAACTCAAAGTTTATGAAAACAGCATTAACAAGAAAAGTGGCCCGATGGATATGCGCCTGGTTAAAATGAGTTCCCTGCAACAAAGTGGAGGAATAAATTACGGGCAGGTAAATATTGGCAAAGGCTGGGCCACATAATGGCAATTAGCACACCAAACGCACAGCAAGTGCCCGTCAATATTGTCGGTTCAAGTAAGTTTGGTCGTCACCCCATTATTAGTGATGAACGAACATATAACATGTTTATATCCGATGATTGGTTAATCAACTTCGCTGGCTACGACGAAGTTTTATCTATCCTGGGTGTAGGTGTTGAAGGCCGTGGTTTATACCATTCCTCTCGTGGCAATTTTATGATTGCTGTCATGGGGTCAAACCTCTACAGGATTAACGCCGATGCTAATGGAAATTTAAGTTATAAGTTTATTGGCTCTATTACGACATCCACCGGCGAAGTCTTTATGGATGAGAATTTAAGTTCTCAAGTATGTTTGGTTGATGGCACAGCTACAGCTTATATTTATAATTACTCAACGGGTATTAATGATTTTTCGGCGGTAGATTTCACAGGAACACCTACTGACTTTATTCCTAATTATGTAACTTACCAAAACACGTATTTTATTTTTGGAAACGGTAAGACGGACTCTAGCGGCTCTCAGTGGTTCGTTTATAAAACGGGTTATGATGGCAGCGGTTCACCGACAACAGCTTATGACTTAGCTTACGTACAGACTCTAACGATACAAACAAAGCCTGACTTTGCTAAGGCAGCTATTCGCATACCAAGCCACGGTAACAACCTTTTAGTTTTGGGTGCAACCGTAGGTGAGATTTGGTCTAACATTGGTGGCCTGCAAGTTTACCAACGCAATTCGTCAATCAATATCGACTACGGTGTGGCTAGTGTTTCAACAATAGCAGCTAGTGATGATATGGTTGTATGGCTCGGGATTAATGAAAAATCCAGCCCTGCAATTATGATAACAAACGGTGGCCAAGCTCAGCGCATATCTACTGACGGAATCGATTATCTGTTATCAATTGTAAAAAAACCGAGCCGATCGACTGCCATGCTTTACCGGCAAGACGGTCATGTATTTTACGTTCTTACATTTTTTGACGAGCTTGATAACTTTTCTATAACGTACGATTTCACAACGCAGAAATTCTTTGATTTAACCGATTGGGATTTCACATATCATCCAGCTCGACAGATGGCCTTCTTCAATAACGATATTTACTTTGTGTCATTGAAGCAGGGTAGCATCATGGACATGAGTACGGACATAACTGACATGTCAACGGACTCAACTAATACGTATGAGATACCACGAATTAGAAAATGTGATACCTACCGGCTGCCAGGAAGTGAGCGTTTTATTGTTAACCAGTTGTCGTTTACAATTGAGAACGGCGTTGAGCCAGGGGTTACTTTCACACAGACGTGTAGTGGTTATGTGATCAACGAAGCCACAGGTGCAATTATTTACACAGAAGATGACCTTCCTATCTTTACTGAGGACGGCGGCTGTTCAATTTACAACCCACGCATTGACGTTAGCTTATCTAAGAATGGCGGTCATACATACGGCAATCCAAATAGTTACTTTATGCACGCGACAGGTCAGTACAAGAACCAACCAAGGTTTAACAAATTAGGCCAAGCCAATCAATTTACGATTCAGCTTAGGTTCTGGGGGCTCGGTTCTTTTGTTGTTAACAACGCTTTCTTAGAGGTTTATCAATGATTATACCCACGTTTGCTTCTGTTCAGTTTACTGATAAAGATGGTTTTCTTACTAGCGCCATGCAAATGTATAACGACGAACTTAATAATGTTTTACGTAATGGATTAAGTAATAATGGTTGGACATTTCCTACGGTAACGCAGGATCAACTTACTGCTATTATAGCGTTACCCTCTGACGAAGCCCTTCCTGACGGTTCGTTTTGGTATGTTCATGATGACGATACCTCTGTATATGAAGTGGTAACATTAATAAACGGTGCGTTGCGTAAAGTTTCCACCACAGCTTACCCATAAGGATATGATATGAGTATGTTAAGTAAACTTTTTGGTGGTGGTGGCGACAACAGCCCTTCTGGAGCCGCACAGCCATACACTTCGCAAATCCCTGGCGTGGCTCACGAAGGTTACGATCGTTCTATTGGGCGAGGAAGAACCGCTGATGCTGGCTTAGATAACGAATATACATCGATGATGAATGACCCGCAGGCTTTCATGAATCACATCATGGAAAACTATAAGCCTTCTGAAGGATATCAAACCCAAAAGAATGAGTTGATGAACACAATGGGAAATACTTCAGCCGCAGGTGGTATTGCTGGAACCCCGATGGATCAACAAAATCAAGCTCAAGGTGTTCAAGGTTTATTATCTAAAGACATGCAGGAATACTTAGCAAATATCATGGGTATTCATGACAAAGGCGTGGCTGGAGAGCAAGGTGTATCTGACCGTGGTTATGATGCTCAAGGAAGGTTGACTGATACTTTGGGTAACTCACTTAATCAGCAAGGCGGTATGGCATTCCAAGAGCAGCAACAGCAAAATAAAGATGCTAATGAAAGACAAAATTCTATGTGGAGTATTTTCGGAAAAGCTTTAGGTGCTGGGGGAGGCTTTGCTTTAGGGGGGCCTGACGGAGCAAGTGCGGGCTATAAGCTAGGTGGCGGGGCTGGCAACCTATTCGGAGGGAAATAACATGGCTATTAATTTTACCGATTACTCCAAAGCCCCCTTGCTTGATAATACATCTCCTTGGTCACATTTGTTTGAAGATGCGTTAAAGGGCTACAAGGAGCAACAAGAGCCTGCCAAAATGAAGCAGGAATCTCAAGCTAAGGAATATGCTAACGCCTTGCAGAAGCTTGCGTTAGATCATCAGCCAAAAGCTTACCAGCTCGACGATGATTATAAGCAGTCGCAGATTGACAAAAACAATGCTCCTACTGAAAGCAAGCTTAAGCCTACTGGTGATGTGGCTAACCAGTTATTTATTGATGAGCTAGAAAAAACAAATCCACATCAAGCTGCCAAACTAAAAGCTGTGCATAAAGCTGGTCTTGATCAAAAAGAAACCCGAGCCTTAAATCAGACGCGTTATGCTAACTCTATTGCATTTAAAGCTTTGACAGCAGCGGAAAAAGAGCGATCAATTGCTAACGCTGTTGGCATGGGTTTTGACCCTATGTCAGCGTCTAAAGCTATGACCGAAGGTAAAGACCTTACTGAGATGGCTGAGGAAAAAGGCTTTACATTAGGCGAGGTTAATCCTAGTTACGCTCTAACTGGTGGTGAAATTAAAGATAACCGTAAACGTAACGCCTATAACGCTGAGATGAAGTCATTAGATAAAAATATCACAGAAGGACTTAAGCCTTATATAAGTAAGATAAAAGGGCGGTCTTTCGATCAAATTGTGGACTCCTTAGATGAGTTATCTGAACCAACGCCAGAAAAACAAAAGCAGTTGGGTAATTTCTTAGCTGCGCGTGCATTAGCGCCTGAGTTAGCTGGTCTTCGCATGAATGTTATGGGTGGTAAAGTAGGCATTGAAGGTATACGCCACTTAAGTGAAGTGTCTTTAAGTACAAGTAAGGTTCTTGAATCTTTAGTTGATAAAGAAACTTATCAAGCATTCCAGGACTCGATGCAGAAATACTTGGATGAAGCTGTTAATTCGTATACGAATTACATGGATAAAGATGCCGGTCTTGGTTCATCTTCAAAATCTGGCACAACAAATTCAGTATTTGACTTAAGTACGGGAGATTTTGTACGATGAAAGAAATCAGCGTAAAACTGCCTAACGGTGAAATACAACCAATGAAGTATCCAGATGGCTGGAGCGATGACCAGGTTAAGCAATCTATTTACAAGCATTTCCCTCAATATCTTAATGAGGGACAGCAAGGCGAAAAAAACATACAGAAGGCAGAAGATTCTCCATTTCAAAGCAAGGAAACAACAGGTTTATCGGGAATTGCTAAAGACGCGGCGGGACTTCCTAAAAAATTTATGAATTCACTTGGCGATGCACTTAAGTTTATTAAAGATGTGCCGCAGATGACTGAGGATTTAGGCGGTGATATTTTAGATCACCCGTTTACAGGGCAGGTCAGGGCTGCTGCTCAAACCGGAGCTAGGGCTGCTGAAATAGGTAAAGGCGTAGTAAATGCCCCGCATGATGCTTTGTCTTACCTTGGTAAAAAAAAGGTTATACCTAAAGCGCTTAAAAAATACAATGAGCTTCCTTTTACACATATTCCTGAAGACACAGGGTTGGAGCGCACGTTAGGTTTAGATAAGCGAAGAAAAGGTGATCGACTTTCGCGAGCCCTGGCTGATGTAGGAATGCTTGCAGAAGGTAGTGTTGCCGTAGCTAAAGGGGGAAGGGCTGCTTACAGGTCTGCGAACCAATCAGCGCTCAAAGAGGGTGATGCGGCTTTAGGTGAGCAAATTAGCCACCTTAAAGAAAAGTATGATTTAACTAAAGACGACACTGCGTTATTAAGAGAAAAATTAGAAGAGCAACATGCTGCTCAGTTCCCTGGCTCCCCTGGTAAAACAACCCCATCCGGTCAGCGCATCCAGCAATACAGAAAAAAAAGACAAGTTGAAGCAATAAAACCGCTTGCTACAGACATTACAGATGTTGACGAGTCTTGGACAGGCATGAAGCCTGAAGCAGTTGAGCCTAAAGCTAAGTCAGATGTTGATGCCGCTCATGCCCACCTTGAGAAAAGCCTGGAATCAAAAAAAGCCCACGAAAATGAAGGTGGTAAAAAAGGCCGCGATATTGTTATGGCTGACAAGGATAAAGCGTCCAAGTTATATGACGGCGCAAGAAAGCACTATGATGACAAGGGCGTTAATGTAGACAATACTTCAGAAATAAAAGACATGAAGACGGTGCTTGAAAAATTAAAAGCAGAAGATGAGTTGGCTCCAGGCTATGGTTCAGGGGGGGCTGCTGAAAAGTCTGTTGAGCTTAGTTTAAGCGCCTTGGAAAATGAAACGGTATCAGCTACAGATTTATTTGATTTGTCTCGTTCGTTAGAGAAACGATCTTCAAATGCAAGGCATCGCCAGTACGCTACCGATGCAAAGTTAACTGACATTGAGCGTCGTAACCTTGGTGAGATAGCTGACAAGTACCAAGCGCAAGCTTCTAAAATAAATAAAAAACTTGAATCTACTGGTGATAAATCGGTTCGTGCTGATTTAAAAGAAGCTAATAGATTATGGAGTGATTATTCGTCGCTCAAAAGACATCCTGCTGGAAGGGAGTTACTTTACAACCAGAAATTAACACCTGGATTTATGAAAGGTATTACTGGCATAAAATCAGGCAGTGATTACTTGCAACGTATTGTTGAAAGCAGCCCTGGGATGAAGAAAAATATTTTAGCAATGAAGTTTTCTAAAAAAAGTGGTCATGGTGAATTATTGAACCCTGATGAATTAACTGAGTCTTACATTCGGGACTTACCCAAAGAAGACCAAGCGGCTATCGAAACATTAAAAAACGCTAAAGGCAACGTGCCTAAAGCAAAAGAGTTAGCGGAATCCATGAAGGCTCATGCTCAAATAAAACAATTGAACTCAGAAATAAAGGCCCATGAAGTGCATGAGAAGAAACTAGATGCTCAGTTTAAGAAACAAAAAGCTGAAGGTAAAGATATAAAACAACTGGAAAAACAACGAAAAGAGCTACAAGAAAAAATACAAGAAAAACATAGTAGACTTAAAGCTGTAGCTGACATCATAATAAAGGCAAAAGGCGTAACCGGACTATTAAAGCTAGTTAGTTTATAATGTCTATAACATCTTTAGCTACGCTAAATATTCCGTATATAGCTAAAGCAAGACAAATAAGGCTCAACATAAATTACTCCTGGTTAGTATTTAAGCATTATACAGGGGTTAATGGATAATAATCAAGCAAAGGATTTGCAATGGCTATTGATTCACACTACATACCCGCGTTCTCCTTAGAGACAGTATTTTTGGATAAGGACACCGGAGCACCTTTAGCTGGCGGTACTGTTACGTTTGAGCAAGCGAATCAAGTCGGCGTGTCTAAGGCTGTTTTTCAAATAACAAACACCTCAGGCATTTACAACTACGCCCCATTAAGCAATCCGATGACCTTAAGTTCAATCGGAACCCTTCAGGACTCGCTTGGAAATCCAGTTGTTCCTTATTTTTATCCATACGACAGCGATGTATCTCCTGAATATTATAGTGTGACTGTTGCGAGTTCTGGCAGCGTTGAGCAGTTTGTGCGTAATCCAGTGCCTTATATTGCTGACACTGGAACCACTACCGTTTCAAGCTCTCATGAAAACGAGCTATCCAACCCTCAGTTCGCTGAAGTTTTGTTTGACACATCAACAACAAGCTACGTTTATAGCTTTAGTGCTGCGTCTCTTGAAGTAGTATCTTTAGCGCCCAATTGGGACTTGATTGCTTCAAGCACTGGCGCTGCAACGGTTACTGTTAAACAAACAACGCCTATCGGGACGTTAAATGTTCCAACTAATCCAGGGACTATTTTAAATATTACGTCTGCGGGAATAACTTACTTACGCCTTCGCCAAAGAATTTATGGCTCACCAAACCTTTGGGGCAGCGGTTACATTTCTTCATCTTTTGTAGCTAAGACGTATTCAGGAGCCACAGAAACCTTAAGGTTGTATTACAGCCAGTCAGACGGAACTGTTATCGATCAACTTCTTGTTTCGGCTTCGCTTCCTTCAAGTGGCGCTTACGCTGCGTACCCAGACTCAGCTTTAATTCCTATTTCTGCTAGCACGCAAGACTCCCCTAATGCTTATATCGATATAGAGTTTGATATTCCGTTAAGTAAAGAAATTGACATTACGAGTGTAATGCTCGCATTTACTGACGCAGTTGCTTTAGAAGGCGTTCAGTATGATCAGGAAACTTTGTCTCGAAACACTGACCATTTGTTTAATTATTACAAACCTCAGTTAGAGTACAAACCTATACCCAGCTTACTGACAGCATGGGACTTTCCTTTGAATCCAGCCCAAGCTCGCGGCACTGCATTTAACATCACAACGACACCTTTATACGCTTGGGATCAAACTATATGTGAAAGTGTAGTCGGTAACGTTGCTGTCGTGAGAAACGCAGTCACAAGCGGCTTTCAAGCCACCACAGCCAGTGATGACGAAGCGTTTATGATGATCCAATACCTTAGCGGCGATCAAGCCAAAAAGATACTGGGAACCAAGTTATCAGTAAATGTTAATGCCTTTAGAACTGAGGCTGGCGGCGATGTTACGTCCAAGGTTTATTTGTTTCGAGCAAGTTCATCGGCTGTTGTTCCTGTGCTTCCTAAATTAATCGGTGCTTTAGCTGCGTCAGGCGTATTTACTAAAAACGATACATCGGCAGAAGGCTTGAACTGGACTGAAATTGCACGCGGTAATTTAGGGCCAGCTTCAGGCTCTTTGTCTACGGTAACAACCACTGATTACTCTACACTCAACAACGTTGTTGATTTACAATTTAACGGTTGGGAAATTAAAGATTCGGCTGAAATAGCTGACACGGATAAATTTTGTATTGTAGTTACTTACGCTTGCCCAACAACCGCATCTGTTGTAGTTACTGACTCAATCAGCGTAACACCTGGTGACATCCCTACTCGACCAGCACCGCAAACATTAAATGAAGTTCTTGCTGATTGCCAGCGATATTATGAGACAAGCTACCCAACTAATTTTGCGA
>Ga0307928_10003073_pt1 | contig 12769 bp, 25 predicted proteins | sample AceLakmetagen232_FD_201815 | JGI IMG/M metagenome (GOLD analysis project Ga0307928, IMG submission 201815) | Saline water microbial communities from Ace Lake, Antarctica - #232 | ecosystem: Environmental > Aquatic > Non-marine Saline and Alkaline > Saline | place: Antarctica: Ace Lake... | reverse complement strand
TCGACCACGCGCATATCAAACTGGTGCTTAATGATATCCTCAGCAAGTATGTCGAGGTCCTTTGGAGATAGTCTCGGGTTCTTTATTTTCATACCATTCAGTAGTGGTGAATGGGATTTCTTTTCAATGATTAACTCCGGTATACCTTTACCGGAGTATATCAATGCTGCTTCCGCAGGGCTTATCCATATATTATTATTAGCGAATTGTGTTGAGCCTCCGAAACCGTTCGCCATGAACGGAGTGACATCTCTTTGAACCATACTGTCCATTGTAGTCATCAGGTTTGCTCCTGACTTATGATTGGTTAACAGTACATCGCCAAAAGAAGTTGCCTTTTTTCGCAGATCGCTATAAGAGGTCAGGTCTTTTTTGAGTTCTTTTGAGTACTTAGCTGTACTCGTTTTCATGTCGCTTTCTATTTTTGCATTGATTAGGTTCAACGCTGTAGTGGATAAAGGCTTAAATTCCTTCGCGTTCGTGATTTTTATCGCGCTGTCAGTTACGACAGAGGATACTTTCTCGTTTTCTATAATGGGCCATATATCTTTTTTAAAGTCTATCACGTTCCACCTCTTAGTCGTTAAGTTAATGCAGTAATATTTTTAATATCCTGTCAAGTAAATTATAATAAATCCGGGCCAATTACTGAGTAGCCTCCTGTTTTTACGATATTACTCGCTGTGCTCTTGTCCCCGGAGAATTCTTCCTCGTTCTTCCACTCTTCCAGTCTCCGCTTGATGGTGAGGTCTCGCACGTCTTTCATTGCTGGTTTGAAGATCAGAAAATAGCAAAGCATCCGCAGAGCATCTATATCGTGTATCGGACTTCTCTTGCCTACACCTTTAGGAATCATACCGGTCTTCGGGTCTCTGAGTGCAAGAGAGCAAGCTTCGGCAAGTTCCTTTGCCATCTCGGTAAACACAAGCCTTCGTGCGTACATCAACTTGTTAACCAAGAAAACTGTGTCCTCGACATTGGGATTCTTCCCCCTGAAGGCCCAGAAGATTTGATACTTTCTAAGCTCTGCAGCGAATGTCATGATCTCGTTATTAGAACTCGCATCCGGTATCCAGATGATCTTGTTGCTTGGGAAATCGTGTCTGACTACACGGGGTGCATCCATGATCTGGTCGAACTCATATCTCTTGATGACATATATTGCATTACCCCGGAGGACTCCAACGCAGCCCCTGAAGTAACCCATGTTAAAATCCTGGGACCAATATAACTCTTCCCCCGGATAAACCATCCTATCCATCGGTATCCGGTCAAAGTTTTCATTCCAGTCGAAGTCAGGGAAAATACGTCCTGATCCTACAGAAAGAAACTCTCCTTCCAAGTAAACTTTAGCTTCCGTCTCAGTATAAAACTTATAGAGAGAGTCAACATAATCCTTTTTAAGATAGAAATTATCTTTGGTTCTGGCCTTAATCCTAACATATCCTGTTTTCTCCTTATTGAATTGAGACACCGCACGATAGAGCCCTCTTTGCCCCTGAGAAGTAGAAGCAAATTTTATGAAGGGCGCTCTAAAGCCCGGTATCACTTGTCGTGTTCTTTCATTGATAGCTTTGATCGCTTCATACGTCATATCAGAAGCAGAAGATACAGCTACAGAACCGAGATCATCTATCTCATCCCCATAAGCACCACATACATCATAACCTACAATATCTGCTGGTCTGGACAGCGATACTAAATAGAGATCTGCATTGCCTACGGATAGGACAGAATCCTTTGAGTTGTATTTGTACGGAGTTTTTGAGTTTTCAAGGTCAGAAATAATATAGCTTAGCGCGGTCTTTACCAAGTGGCCAAGAGATTTACCTCCAAGAGCAAGCCTTGGTCTTCGCCCCTCTCGGTCTTTCTTGTCCTTCAGCATAGCCAGATCGTAGAGAACACTGGTAGCCACGGAAGAGGTTTTCCCTGATCCGTACCCAGCGGTGAAAATAAAAAACCGTGTCTCTGGACAAAGATACGGTGCGCGCATGAAAGCGGTCTGGTGTGTAAGTAGAAATTTCCTTTGCATTAGACAACCTCTTCTCTAATCTTATCACCATTCTCGTCAATGTATTCAATAACATTGTTCGCGAGCTCAGCAGGAACATTCTTCTTTGATTTTCTTTCTTCCCTGTTCCGCGCTGCTGTTTCCATAGGAGACTCTTTTCCGTTGTCCCCGGCTAGGGCAGAGTGTTCCTCCCCCTCATGTATCTCGACAGTAAGCATCTTTTCAAATTCTTCCCTGCTGATATCAATAAAAAAGATATTAAGGCTCTCTGACTCCTCAGTCTCTTTGTCACTGGAGGACAGCGATAACATGTCTCTTCTCATCGAAGCGACCTGCATCTTTAGTTTTATAACTTTCGAAGGGTCTTCATCTACTGTACCCATTCTTGAGTTTTCATCAGCGCTCTGACCAATCGTGAGGCTCTTGACAATTTCATTGATATCCTTTATTTCCTCAATGTACTTGCCAGCCTTTATCTTTTTTGAGGCTCTTATAAACTCAGCATCGTTCAGTATAAGTTTTCTTTCTTTCCCTGTGATGCCGCAGTAGTCCAATGCCATAGAGTCATTCAGCAGTAGCTCATAAGCCTCCAATACTTCCGCTGTTCTCGGATTATCATACATTGGTCAGCACTCCAGAGACATCTATAGTATTGAACTTGATAGACAGAAGCTCCTCTCCATCAACGGTTACTGTTTCAAAGCTTACATTTACATACTGACTTTCATTGATCGCGGCATCCATGATCTGCTGCATCAATAATGGAACTGGTATCTCGGACAACATAGACTCGGCCCACTGTACGCCTTGTGATGGTATCATCGGGTCCATGCCTCTCTGTCTAATTACTGCGAAGACCACGCGATCTTTTTCCTCTTCAAGAAAGTCCTTTGTGGTCTCTTTATAGTCAACCCATTTCAGTGTCGTATCTTCTTCTTTTGCAACCATGTACCCGTCTACAGTTTCAATGTCATCGATCCACACTTGACCAAACTCATCGGTGCTCTCGATCAGAAAGAAATCATTTACGCCCGAGACGACGACATCGACAAGACCGTTAGGCTGTTGCATCTGTTCTTTTTGACTTACTTTAATATCCATAATATCTCCCTGCTTATTATTTCTTTTTAGGTGGTGTGGCTGAAGGTGCTTTCCTCTTTGTGTTTAGCTCCGGCGCTAACCCATCGGGATGCGCTCTCTTTGTTGTCGGAGGAGCCAGTTCATGTCTGAGCGAGGCAGAGAAATCTTTAAACTTAATTGTCTCTATTCTGTCACCGATGAAGTTAATAACATTTAGTATAAAAGCACCGACTATAAACAGTTGTGCGGTGAGGGACATGGAGAACGGGCCGTCCATAATAATAATGTCCACGGCAACGATAGTCCAGACCCAACTTAGAATAGTTTTCCTACTCTTCCACTCCGGACGGTAATGTCCTAAGACAAAGGCTACCGTGATGCCGATTATAATAATTAAAAAGCGAATGACGTGCTCAAGTGCCGAGGCTGTTAGTAGTTCTTTCATAGCATTCTCCTGTTTGCATTATTAAGCACGAGGGGAGAAATACGTCAATACAAAAATTCCCCTGAGAACTGGAAGGAACTCAGGGGAATTATCAACCTAATCCACAGGGAGAATTATGGTACTAAGTAGACAGTAAACCATGCTGACTAATTGTCAAGTAAAAAATTATGACTGGTTGGTCGGTGCTTGGTGACTGGTTGGTCGGTGCTTGGTGACTCAGTAGTCGGTGTTACCTCGGTAAATAAAATCAAGGAAATATGAGAGAATGTAATGGTAAAACTAATTTAATAAAGAAACTCGGAAACTTTGTAACCTTGTTTGACCATATTAAAAATCTGAGATTTGCGCGGATTGAACGGTTTCCGGGGTATAAAAAAAAGTTAGGTAAAAGTTTTAAAAGGAAACCGACTAACCAGTTAGCTAGTTATACTGGTCAATCGGTCAACTCTGTTCAATCGTCTATTATGCTTTTATGTTTAGCATAAAAGTCTATAAGCGTTGTTGGATTTAGAACGTGATAATTTTGGTCAAGATTCTGTTTACTCGTACCTCGTTGTAATGCTGATAGTAATTGTGGCTTGCTCTTGAGTACATCGATAATTAAATCAGTTGTTGTCTTTTCTGTAAAGAGTGCCGGTATGCTCTCAACCATTGGTTTGATCATTGGTGTGTCATTCATGTAAATACTATCGTCTTTGATCAGTCTTAATCTTTTCTTTGATAGGTACGACTTTTCTAAAAAATGGTCGTCAATAACGTCTTGTTTAATTCCTTTAGCACGCAAAAACTTCTTTGCTACTCTTACCGATGTTAGGCTAGTGTCTAGATGTCCGTATGCTTCTACACTAATAAAAGCGGTTCCCATATCATCTAACATTTTAGACGCTCTTACTTGATCCCTTGTTGATATGTCCTTGATTCTGTTTAGCTCACTGTCAAAATTTTCTCGCATAATAGCCCACCTGTTTAAATTTAATTGTTGTGTAGGTTAACCGGCTGACCGGTTAACTAACATAAAGATTAAATTAAAACTTTTTTCACTGCATCGATCACCATAATGTTACCGGTGTAAGGGTAATCATCGATACGAACCTGAAAACCTGAATTTTGTAGCCCTTTCTCAACATTAGGTTTAAACGGTCGAAGTGCTGTAGTACCCTCTATAACTGTTCCGTCTGGCATGGTTAGTATATACGACATTTTTTCTTTCTCAATTACTTTTGTTTCAACTTCTTTTGTCTCTACTACTTTTTTTGTTGCCATGTTGATTACCACCTATATTTTATTTTATTTATTAGCTTTTTTATTATCTGCATTTACTTGTATAGATAAAACAATCAAATCAAGTAATCCACATGCATTCTTTATACATAGTTGCTTCGCTCTTGCGCTTGCTAATTCTAGTTTGTTCAAGTCGGTTAAATTAGTAGTTAGTTTCATGTTGTCTCCTTTCCCCTGCTGATAAAATAACAATAATGTTTATTGATTAAGTTGTCAAGTAATATTTTTAACTTTTTTAAAAAAGTTCAAAAGTTTTTAAAATCTTTTATGTGCTTATAAAACTATATACGTTTTTTTGGTCAATCGTCAATTAACATTTTAAAAAAGTTCAAAGTTTTTAAAAATAGTTTTAAACTTTTTTAAAATGTCAATTGACGATTGGTTAAAAAAATGTATAATGTTTTATAAGCTAAAAATTATTTTAATTTATATATGTATCATATACTATACACTATGATATGTATTGTCTATATACTGTACTATACTATACTATACTATACGATACGATATTTTTTAATCCTTATATAGAAGAAACCAATAATAATGGAGTTATACACATGAAAACACTTATTGATAATGAATCCGGGACACTGGTTTTTATACCTCAGTCCGCCAGTGATAAGAATTTACTGTATCACCTATTAAACTGTGCGGATCTCACACAGTTCACCGAGTACCTCAAGGCAGAGCAGCAGCTTGGTGCGCATGCAGTGACCAATGACATTGGTGTATCAGTTGAAGAGTTCACCGGCTACCCTATGACCGTTGGGACAGATACCAGATACGACCGATCACCACTCAGCACCATGCAACCAATGAACGTGTTACCTGACTTTGAAAGTCTGATCCAATTCGATATAACAAAGACACTGATTGGATTTAGCAGAGATAGCTCTTGATGGGCGGTCACCGGTCTTCGGTGTTACCGGTTTCTCGGTTCACATGCTCCCTGTTATTTGTAAGGCAGTTTACCCTCTTCTGTCGTTCGTGTTTTTTTAGTTTCACATTGAAAGCTACTAGACTGAGAATGAAGAAATGTCTATAAATATTTGCATGAGTAAATTAAAATCTCGTAAATCTATTTACTATTCAAATTTGAACAGGTAACATATTGACAGGTTGATCAGTATCACAGGTAACATATTGACAGTATCACAGGTAACATATTGACAGGTTGATCAGTAACCATCTAACAGGTGTTATGTTAACAGGTACATTAGTTCGCCTGATTAGATCAATAAATAATTTACATTTTTTTGTTGACAGGAAACAAGATCTGATTGATAGTCTATTTAACTTCAACTTCAGCTTCAAATTTCCCCTATAAAAATTTAAACACTCATTTCCACTTAATTGCACATACGAAATCCCTTTGTGTTCTATTTTTCCATGAACGACAGAAGAGGGTAAACTGCCTTACAAATAACAACATAACCACCGGAGGTTGCTATGAGTTATAGAAATATTAAAGCAATAACATATGAGACTAACTGTACAAGTATCAGTTTAGGTAAATGGAAACAGTTAACAAAGAATAGTGTACAGGCTAACATACGCGAAGTAAACAAACTTGTGAAGCTTCATTGCCCCAGCATGTACAAGGATCTCTCTCTAACGCTGTATAATCCATACACGTACTCAAGGACAAAAACACATTTAATTTTAAGACATTCGTCGATAGAGTATTTCTTTAAAATAGTATATTAACAGGAGGCTGCAATGTCAGCGATTACAATATCACCAATGGAACTTATAGATAGTCCAGCTCTCATCTCACGCTCCAGAAGAATGGGTAATAATAAGACACGCTTTAAAATAATGTATCAGGGTAAGAAATATAGATTGTACTCATGCTGTTACACTATGACAGACATACTATTTATTAAGACAGGACGCGGTGAGTTGACCGTGACGGTGGAATGATATGAGCATAGAAATAAAACAATTCTCAACAAGTAAATACGAGAGACAGGGCTTTGAGGGTATAGACGCAAGCCTTGATATCAGTTTGAACGAGTACCGGTTAATTTGGAAACTATATAAAAGGGCGAGCAAGAAAGGATTTGTCAAGGGTGAGTATTTATTTGTGTTCGTTAACAGCATAAACGAATTGGATTGGGCTGGTAATATACATGAGACCACTGATCTTAAACAGGAATTTAGCTGGGTACACTGGGAAGGAATGTACGAGTACACAGGCACAGTTGAAGAGACTTATTTTAAAAATCAAGGTGTGCCGTATATCGTTGCAGACTTGATAAGTTATTACGGCACAATGAATGTGTTCGGGAGTTAAATAAGAATACCACAGGGAGATTATTATGAATAATGAATATATTTATGAAGAACAAAAGGTTGGTAGGTACACAGTTAAAGTGGTGAACGATGACGATCCAATGCATCCAAGAAAAGATTGGGACAACATAGCAACAATGACTTGTTTCCACAGGAACTATAATCTCGGTGATGATCATAACATGGACACCGATGATCTGGAAGCCTTGTGTAAACAGAAAGATATCTATTCTCTGCCTCTTTATCTCTATGACCATTCTGGAATAACCATGAACACAACAGGATTCTCCTGCGGTTGGGACAGTGGACAGGTTGGACGGATATACATGAGCAAGGAAACATACCTCAAGAACTTTGGTGGAAAGATTATAACCAAGAAAGCTAAAGCAAAGATATATGAGATATTAAGACTTGAGGTTAAAGAGTACGATGATTATTTAAGAGGTAATGTCTACGGCTTCAAGATTGAAGATGCAACAGGTGAAGTAGTGGATTCCTGCTGGAGCTTTTATGGTGGCTCAAAGTATTGTCTTGAAGAAGGTATCTCCTCTGCCAAGGCAACAATAAGATATGATATCAAGCAACATATTAAACAGGTGAAACTGTGGATAATGAATCATGTGCCACTGGAGAAGAGAACAGGGTTACCAGTATGCTGATGACAATCACAATTCGTATGGACAACGCAGCATTTATCGAGGGTGGAAACTGCAAGAATACTCGATGAAATTGCAGAGAAGCTTAAAAGTAATGGTCTAGGTGCTGGTAATCTACTAGATATAAATGGAAACTTTATAGGGAGAGTAAAAATCACAGGGAGATAATATACAAGGCAAAGTGATAGAAGAGCATAATAAAAAGGAAGAAGGGTTAATTGTATGCTTGATAACTTAGATGTATTTCCACCTTGGATTGATAAAAGAAGTACTGGTAAATATTTAGAATTGAATGCGCAACTATGTACCAGAGACGGAAGAAAAATCGGTAATGCTCGTGTGAAAAGTATTACTGATTACACGGCAAAGATTGTAACCGATAGAGGCACGATACACAGACTAAACCTCGCTGAGCTACAGGAATTATTTTATAATCCTGAGTTTATCCTCAAGGACAGGTAGCTTAGGCTACCACAGGCAGAGAACGGCTTCTAAGGATGATAGCCCTTATTCAAGGTCGGCACTTGTTTCTGCCAATCAATTAAATAATAAACAGGGAGAAATATTATGAGTAGTTTAGTTAAATTTGCAGTAGATGAATTACAGGCTCTTGTTGATCATTTAAAGATCGGACATGAGGCAATTGCTAAAGTACAGGACATAATAGATGAGCTCAGCTCTTCTGATTATCTTTTAATCGAGTGGTCGGTTGACGATGTTCAACAAGCAGCAAGGATGAAACATGAGCTTGAGGATTCAGAGATAGAACCACTATCACTTGAGGATGCAAGAGAGGTATTATCTCTGCTGGACAAGACACATGACTGCAACGATGGAATAACGTGGGAGCATATTCAGGTAGCAATTGAAACATTAAATTGTGAAATAAGGGGAGTGTAGTATGTTAGATAAATATGATATTGAGAACATAAAGAAACTAGAGGATCAAAGATTCTATTCTAAGTCACAAGGTTGCTTTGTTAACGTGGAGGAGGGTAAGTTTATATTACCGAGCAGAGTTATCAGTCTGGAAGAGATACGTATCCTTGACGAAGAGACACAGGAAATAGTATCTGATCTGCTCAGGGAAACTGAGACTAAACAGAGGCTTGACAAGCAGAAAGATCATGCTTTTGGAAAGGATGTATTTCTGATTGGTTTGAACAAGGAAGGAAAAGGTGTTTGGCTTTCCGCACCGAAGTGGGACTGTAGCTGGTACTGGGGATTTGGCTACCTCTCAACGTATCAGGGTAATGTGGCACCGAGTAGAGCCAAAGACATAAGCCAACACTTTCATTTTGACGGTCTCGTTGGTGCGCAGGAATACTACGACAGTGAAAAAGGTTGCTTTAGAAAAGGTGAACACGTTAGCAACGTATATGATTCTAAAGAGTTAATTATGACTACCTTCTCTTCTGATGAAGGATGGAAACTCTCTGAGCTATTCAAACAGTTTCATCTGTTGAAAGAAATGGCTGAGTTTAGCCACAGGGATTTACCGGGATGCCATCTCACCAGTTCACCAGTTGAGCATGGAAACCTGAAAGCGTGGAACAAAAAGATAAACAATGTAATGATCCCGATGATCACTGCTGAGATAATGAGAATACTGAGTCCGGAGGAAAAGGATGTGGAAAACGAAACTATTTAGCTCACAGGCGCTAATGGACAAATTTATCGCTAAACATGGACACGAGATTCAATGGGAGACTATCTACATCAATAACGGTTTTGGTATTGAGTACAGACCGTTAAGAAAAATAATGTAATATTAAAAGGGAGGACGCTATGGATTACCTAGAAAACATTAAGTGCAGAACACTAATCAGATTTTTTCTTGAGGAGTTAAAGCTAATCCCTTTTAAGAATTATGACGATGAGTTGAAAGAGCAACAGGAAGACTATTGCAAAAGTAAGATAAATTACTATCTATCAAGTATAAAGGTGGGGTTATGAAAGCAAGTGAGAAACAAGCACTCAGAGCGCAGTACGCGCTAAAAAGGATAACTGAGCCAGTAATTCTTAACAAAAGTATGCTAAAAAAACAAGGCTCTGATCTCTCTGCTCTTACAAGAGTCACCAATGAGGATATAGGCGACACTTTGGTTGCTACTATGCAGGTGTTGGAGATATTTGAATGGCTTCCAAAAGGTAAATATAAAGTAGAGATAGAAATTATATAGAGGTGATTATGATTTTAAGACTTTGTCGCTTTAACGGTTCTGTAGACATAAATGATGAACAAGCTATTGCACTGATGCAAACCTGTAGCAGGTTTCAGGAAAAAGAAGTCACACCTTTACAATTGATAGAGTGTGAGCACTGTTTAGTAATAAAAAGAACAGGTGCCTGCTACTGCAAAATAGAAGAGGTAAAACGATGAATATAGAAACAGGAACATGGTTACCGGTATTCCCAGGGTTTTATGGGACGATCTTAGATGATATAATAGACTGTCAGGAAGAACAGGATCTTGATTACATCGCTGAAGACTACGCAGACAAAGAGCTTGCCGAGGCGATGAAGGAACATTTCTACGCTAGTCAAGCACAGTCTGATTCATATCACGAGTCAACTAAGTTTATCGCAATGAAGTGTGTTGAGCTGATAGAGGATAAGCTAAAGGAACTAGGATTTGTCACAAAGGTAGAATTTGAAACTCTCAGCTCTCCAAAAGAATACAACTTCGCTAATGACAGCATCAATATCGATGTTGTTTTTTCTCCTGAGAATGTCGCTAAGATAAAAGCATTTATAAAAGAGAACTACGAAGCTTGGACAAAGTATCTAAAGGAAAATTATACCTCCTGTTCCGGCTTCTGGAGTAGTCATGACAATTATCCTGACAGTAATGAGTGGGAGCTTGACACAGCACTAAATGATTCCCACAACGCAGGTTCAGTACTGGAATTTCTCTGCCGGTTAAACGAGATAGATGTTGAATACTTATATTATGGTATCGAGGACCTTGACGGTATTGACCTTGGTGCTCTGGAGAAAGAAGTAATTGAAGCAGGGCTCTATACTCCTGATAACTGGTTGAAAAGTAAATGGGCAGCCTTTAAAAACCGGTTTCCTAAAATAAGGTACTCACGAACAAAAGGACTATACACTCAAGTGACAATGGACACGAAGAAACAGCGATACTTTGTTGTACTGACTAAACAGGAACCAACCAACGATGCTCTTATCTACAAGAGATTCTTTAAAAGACTTGTAGTTGCCAAACTGAAAGAAGAAAAGAAACAGGAGGACTGATGGAGACATTAACAGCGATTTGGTTACTATTATTTTTTATTTCCTTCCTCATTCTAAGAGCTTGCTATAAACCGATACTAAAGGAGACAGACTACAAAAGGCTTGGATACAGGTTAACAGACCCAAACACTATGCAATGGGTAAAAAAGATCACTGAGACAAATTTTCTTGTGGTTGAGAACGGAGAAGTATTTGACATAGAGCTAAATGATTTTACGCATGAAGAGTTAACAATGTATATAACAGGGTATTATGACAGTCTTCAGCAGGTAGAAGAAATATATGGTGATGATGTTAACTGGATAATTGCAGAATGTATCGCAGAACAAAGTAAAGCTTAGAACACCCTAGGGAGTTGAAGTGTATGAAGATAAAAGAGTTACTTAACCAACTAAAACCGTTGATAGAAGAGCAACAGCTAGAGTATAAGTTTCGTAAAAAAGGACGGATAGAGATATCTCTTAAGGAAGCTTTTAAGCGCTGGGTCAAGTCAGAAGGAGGGCACGCTTTAATGGGTTTTCCATACAGCGATTTTAGACATTATTGTGAAGAGATGGAACGATCAGGGTACAGAATTATGTAAAGAAACAGGAGGAATAATGGCAAAGGTAATAATTACATTTGACACTGACAACGCAGCCTTTCAAGACTATCCGCATGGTGATGGTAATTTTGATGAAGAGGTAAAGCAGGTGTTAAAACAAGCAGAGGGTTTTCTTATTGGCGACAGAGATTCAGACACGCTAATGGATACTAATGGCAATACTGTTGGGAGTATCTGGCGAAGCACAGTAGACAGGAGGGGATAATGTTTACAGAAAAAGAAATAGAACTGATTGATATGCTAAGCACATCCTATGCGCTCGGTTGTTTTGAAAAAGTTATACTAACAGATATTAAAGAAAAGATGTCCACAGGAGGCAACATGTTTACAAAGCAAGAGGAAATGATTTTTCTTAGGAGTTTGGGAAGTAGTCTGTCAATGAACGATCAGAAAATGATTGAAGAGATCATATTTGATCTTGATAAATCTGATAAAGGTATTCTACCGCAGGTGCTAATTACGCTACCAAAAAATGAAGGTCCTATTTCAGTAACAGCCAGCAGAAATATGGTTATAGTTATCGAAGAGGAAGCGATGCTTATGAAAGGCGGTCAGCTTGAGTATCCTGAAGTAACTATTACTAATGACTTTAACGAGCACTTGAATGAAGCAGAACTCCGAGCCAGAAAATATTCAGAGATAAGAATCTTTATACACGATGCTGAAGACCTCTACCCGTACAATCTTAAAGTCGGTGAGGAATTGATTGGACAGTACGAATCTATTGCTAAGGCAGTAGTCGCGCTAAAGCTCTATTTAGAAGGAAAACTTGATGGCTAAGGCAGCGGTGGTACCGGAAGCAACCAAACTGGTGACTAATTATAAGAGGCACACGTTCAATTGTGATAGGTGCAAATCTAAAGTGGAAGTGGAAACAGACTATCTTTCTGACTCTGCTGCGAAACTTGTTCATAAATGTAAACAGGGAGGTAAGAATGGCAAAGGTAAATAAGAAATATGAATTGTTCAAGAAAAAGCTGTCTGCGGAAACAGGGATCACCGAGGACATAAATTTATCAATGCTAATGGCGAAGCTAAAGCGAGCAGAGAAAGATCTCCATAAAATATTTAAAAAGCAATGCAATAAAGGCGGTGACTACAGAATAATGCAAGCGCAGTTGCAAAGTTATGTGTTAAGC
>Ga0307928_10003071_pt1 | contig 12772 bp, 16 predicted proteins | sample AceLakmetagen232_FD_201815 | JGI IMG/M metagenome (GOLD analysis project Ga0307928, IMG submission 201815) | Saline water microbial communities from Ace Lake, Antarctica - #232 | ecosystem: Environmental > Aquatic > Non-marine Saline and Alkaline > Saline | place: Antarctica: Ace Lake... | reverse complement strand
AAGGCAATAAGCTAATCAGTCCATCAATAGAATCAGATGGTTACTTGATCGGAGCAGAAACAATCACAACCAGGACCGAGAACTGCACTATACCTTATGATGACTTTTCGGCAACTAAATCTTTAACTTTGTGTGATGGCTTTATTTATCAAATAAATGACTCTGGAAACGACGGAGTTATATATGCTACATCACAAGATAATATAATTTTAGATTGTAATGGTGCTACATTAATATCTAATGATTCTTCATCATCTTATGCTTTTTATACAACTAAAAATAATGTCATAGTCAAAAATTGCACTTTTATAAATTATTATAGAGGAGTTAAATTAGGTTATGGTGCTAATAACATAAATATATACAATAATTATTTTACAGGAAATTTAATTAATAATCCAAGAGCAATAGATATTTATACTAGAATAAATGCCACAATATATAATAATACGATCAATAATTATACAAATTGTGTAACTGTTGAGGGTGGAGTAAATGCTAATATCTCTAATAATAATTTTATTAATTGTTCTGCAAGAAGTATACAGATACAGAGTGAAAATGCGAGTATTAACAATAATTATTTTTATGGTGAAAAATCTTCAGGAATTGGTATATATATGATAAGAAGTAATTATTCAAATATTGTCAATAATACATTTGAACATATGAACGATGGAATAACTTTATATATCTCTAAAAATGTTACTATTAATGATAATTATATTTATAACGCTACAGATAAAGGTATAATGACAGATGATGCAACTTATTATAGTAAGATATTTAATAATGCTTTTTATTATAATAGAAATGGTTTTGATGCAAGAGGATATTATACAAAATTTTATAATAATAGTATAAATCATCCTACACATTCTGGAATAGATTTGTATAATGATGGTGGTGGATTTGTTGGTGCAGAAAATGGAAGCTACTATGATAATATAATAAAAGATACTACAGATTCACATGATGAAAATATTGCAGGAATCTATGGTGGGTATTGTTCAGGTAATCAAATATTCAATAATACTATATTAAATATTACAAGTACAAATATTAGTGTTGAAGTTAGCGGTATTAAAATAGATGGAAATAGTACAAAAACATATAACAATCAAATATTTAACAACACTATAAAAGATATTTTTTATACAGATGATGATGATGTATGGTGTTTCCAAATATCTGGAACTGATAACAACTTTAGTTACAACACATTGGACAATTGTGGAAGAGCATTTAGTTTACAGAATTGGTATGAATCCCCACAGACTGGAAGTGATTATAAATTATTTAATAACACTTTTAGAAATATGGACTTAATAGAATATTGGATAGAAAGGCCTAATTATGAAAGTAAATATTTAATAAATGAAAACGTAAATTTATCAATGCTTATAAATTTAACTGATGGCTCTTATGTAAAATTCCAATATGATGGTGTTAAAGTTTTAAAAATTATTGATAACGAAATATCAAGTAATGGTGATATTAATATTAATGATGATTTTACAATTATTTGTGATACGTATTTTAAATTGACTAATACATGGACTTTTAATAATATATTCTTGCAAGATGCATGTAGCATTTTTGTAGAGACAGGAGGCACTTTAAATGGATAATCAAGCAATTGTAGGATTTTTATTTTTGATGACAGTTATAATAGGCACATCAACCTTTTCTGTTTATGAAGGAGAAGAGCACACTTGTAGGACAGGTGATGGCTGGACTATACTTGAAGAATATCCTAATTGGTATTCTGCAGTATGTGAATACAAAACTAAAGACTGGGTATATAAGGATTGTACAAAATTTAGAGCAACATCTTCTTATCCAAGATATGCATGTACAGAAGCTATTGTAATAGAACATGGTGAACCAACGATACCAGGTCCTAAAAGAGCAATTCTTAAATATTCATGTGATAATATTGAATGTAAAGCAATATAAAGAATATTTTATATATATCAAAGAAGCTATTATTAATAGGAGGAATATAAATGGAAAGCTATAAAAAAGATGATGATAAGAATGTAAAAGTTGAGCTTAAGGATCAATGGCTTGATAACATGAAAAAGAGACATGAAGTGAATTCAAAGTTTGAAGCAGATGCTTTAAAAGCTAAACCGATTCAAATGAAAGATCTAGATTATGTTAAGTTACCTGAGAAAATGAATGTAGTAGGACAACCAGGCAGCCTTAGTGTAAAATCAGATACTAAAGTAAGAGGAGCTAACAAAATACACGGTGGAGAGGGAGCTAATTTTAGAGCCTAAAATGGATCCTTTTGCTAAGTATAAAAGAGACCCTTTTGCCAAATATAAAACTTCTGAAGAGTTTGCAGATCTATCTAGTATCAATTATTATCCTATTTCTTTTGTTGAATTTCAATCAAAGAAAGTAGTAGGTAATTATACCATCTTTTATTGCGTTTTAGAAGACCGAATACATTTTGAAATGCCAATAGAGAATGCTGTTTTTGCATCACAAAAGAAATTTAAAAATCTTCCAGAAGATCACTATATGGATTTAAAGAGAAAAATTCATGCATTTATTAGATATATTACTGCTGATAAACCTAATGTGAAATTTAATCCTACACCAGAAAAAACTCTTGAATATATGAGATTAGAGGTAGATTGAATGGGCGGCTTGCAATATAAAGTCCAAAGAGTTTTAGATTTACCTTTTACAAGTAGAATCGAATATAGTGGTAGTGGTAATCCTATTTATGTAGGAGAAGCAGATCCAGGCACTGGTACAGGAGAATCTAATTGGAGAATTAAAAAGATTGCATATACAAGTAATAACCCTATATCAGTAAAATGGGCAAGTGGTGATGCTAATCCGAATAAGATATGGGCTGACAGAGCAACCTATATTTATTCATAATGATACAAAAAATTAATGTTCTAAATTCATGTAGATTTGATTTAGTTGAAGATTTATCAGCAGCAGGTTATGTACCATATATTGGTGCAACTACAAATATAGACTTAGGAGCTTATGATATTACTGCAACTGATGGAACATTTACTGGTACTGGGACATTTAACAAAGGTATTATAACTACAACAGCAACAGCAGATACTGAAATTACTAATAAAAAATTTGTTGATGATGCTATAGCAGCTATACCGACTTCAATTCCAACATATATACAAGACACAGATGGAAATACTAAAGTACAAACTGAAGAAGGTTCAAATGATAATACTATAAGGTTTGATACTAATGGTTCACAGCGTATGGAAATTAATCCAACCGGTCAATTAGGTTTAGGAACTACAGCTACTACTAATTATTCATTATATATTGCAAATAATGATAATGTAACTACTCCTAATAATTTTGCAGGTATATATTCTTGGGTGCGTTCAAGAAGAACTACTAGCTGGGCGTTTACTGCTTTATCTTTTGAAGCTAACGTTTGGAATACTGGTCTTATGATGCCAACTGGTATAAATGGAGTTGCTCAAAGTACAAAAACGGGAGGTAGTACACTTGCGTCTGTTACAGGAGCTAATATAGTAGCTAGACAAAATTCAGTTGTAAAAACTACAGAATTAATTGGTGGAAAATTTAAAATTGATGTGAGAAAGTCTGCTGATGTTACAACTGCAATAGCTGTTCATGCAAATTGGTATGAATATGCATTCACAGGTACCATAACATATGCAAAAGGCATAAAAGTAGATGAACCATCAACTGCAGGTGGAACTATTACTAATGTTTGGAGCATTCAATCCGATGGTGATGTACAAATAAATTCTGATAAAAAATTAATACTTGAAGGAACTTCTACAGTAAAAGGTGATACTTATATCATGTATGATTCAGCAAATGTACAGATGGAATTTGTTGTCAGTGGGACTGATATAGTTAAAATTGATGCTGGTGGAATAAACATACTAACTGGTACATTAGAATTAACTGATACGGTTTGGGATGATTGGCAAGGCGCATTAGCTTCAAATGTTAAAGTAAATCCATCTGCACATATAGTCCAAGATGATACAGAAGCATCTATAACATTTAAAACAACTTGTGATACAGGGGATTATATTTATATGAATCCACAAATGTCACATAGATGGAAATTAGGGACAGCTATTCATCCTCATTTACATTGGTGGCAAACAACAGCTGCGCAACCTAATTGGTTGGTCCAGTATAGGTGGCAAAGAAACGGTCAAGCTAAAACTACTGTGTGGACAGATTGTCCATTAACAGTTAATACATACACTTGGTCAACAGGAACTTTATGCCAAATCACAGATGCTACAACTCCAATTACTCCTCCTGCTGATTATTCATTATCAGATATTATCCAGTTTAGAGTAATAAGAGATGTTGCTAATGATTCAGGGGAATTTGATGGTGCCGAATCTAATTCAGTGGACGCAGACGCTTTAAGTTTTGATTATCATTTTGAAATTGATACAATAGGAAGTAGAGAAGAATATGTTAAATGAGGAATACAAATGGCAATACTAACAACAGAAGTAAAACAAAAATTGAATAATTATAAAGCACAATTTTTAAGAGTTTGTCCTAATATTTATATAAAAATAGTTAATGAAGAAGAAGTGCCTTATACAGATGCAGAATGGTTAGAAGAAGTTGTAAAAAGATATTTAATAAATCTATTAAAACAAGGTAATCGTTTACTTAATACAGATGCTATGACTATTAATGAATTTAATGATATAGAATAAAGGTGATTTAAAATGACTAAGAAGAAAAAAAATAAAATGCAAGATACACTTGATAATATACCTAAATCTATGAGTATAGAAACAGGAATGGCACCTATTGCTGGAGCATTATTAAAAGGTGCTGCTTCAAGTGCTGTATCTGCAGGTATAAGTAAAATGCTGAAACCTAATGAAGAAGAAACTGCAGAAACTGTAGCAGGCAGATTAGTTAGTAAAAATTCTCCAGATTTAAATCCAGCTAATATTAGACAGTTAAGAACTGCTCCAGATATGGGAAGTAAATTACAAGGTGCATTAAAACAGTCTCAAAGAACTGAAGCTAAAGGAGCTTATGCAGACCATTTTGTAGATAAAAGATGGAATGCAGATAAAAATAAATTTGATTATATTTATCCTGAAGACTTACAAAAAGAAAAAACTAAACAAGCTCAAGATACTATGAGAGCTGCAGCAAAAGGCACTGTCCCCCATAAAATGACAGTTAAAGGTCCTGCTGAAAGAAAATTCACAGTTAAGCAAAGAGAATTAATTAAAGGCGGAAAAGCTGATAATAAAGGTGATAACCAATTTAATAAAAACTCCATTAAACAAGGGATGAAAATAGAGAAAGAGCATACTAACAATCCTAAGATTGCAAAGGAGATCTCTAAAGACCATCTGGAAGAACATCCTGGCTACTACCCAGCTTTAAAGAAGATGGAAAAAAATCTTAAGAAACATGAAACTGCGGACTTTACTGATAACTTAAATATTAATAATTTGAAGCCGTCCTTAACTTCCGTAGAACTAGCAGATGGTGCACCTGGTAGAACTTGGTCATGGAATAAACATGAATATTCGAAAAGAGTAGGTCCTAAGGGTGGATATAGTTATGATTACGGAAAGAATCCACAAAATGATTATAATAGAAAACAAGATTTCGAAACAAAGAAACAAGCTCCTGCAGAAGTAGAAGCAATAAAAAATATGAAGCAAATGCCTCAAGATATGAATTCTAGAACATTAAATCCTGGATTAGGCATTAAACCTCCTATGAAGAAAATACAAGGCCCTATGCCTTCACCACAACAAAATCAGAATGAAAATAAGAGTTTCACAGCTCCTGCTAAAGCATTACCTGAAGTACCAGGTATGGGACAGCATCAACAACAACAGCAAGTAGAGAATAATACTTTTGCAAATCCAGTGAATCAGTATATGAGTGAAAAACCTATGCCTGGAAATAATATGGCAGAACAAGCTAAGAATGCAGGAAATGTAATTAATTCACAATCTGATATGCCACAAAATAAAAATCCCCTTATGGGAGCACTACCTGGATTAAATAAAATAAATATTCAACCTTCAATAGGTCAAGATAATTTTGATGCACAAGATAATCCAGATACGAACCCATTACATCCTGATTCAATTGGTCCTTTAGCTGCACAAAAATATGGAGAATGTCATAATGCTGCTCAAAGACATGCAATACAAACAGGAGGTAAAAAATATACAAGTGCTGGTAGAAATGCTGGAATGCATAGTATAACAGTTGATCCTGATAATACAGTTTATGATTTCGTTTTAGATGTTCAAGGGATGCCATTACAAGAGTATTTAGCTAATGTCCCCTTTAGTTTTACTCCAAATCCATAAACGGGTAGAAACATTTATATATGTCAAAGAAGCTATATATTATATATTAATATGGTTGCACAAGCTATACAAGTACACGATAATCGATTCGACGTCTTTACTTCTAGGCTTACACAGGTCGAATTAGCTGATGATAAATCTTGTGCAGTACTTACTATTCCTTTAATGCATGTGGGACCTAATAAAAAAGGGCTTTATTGGACTCCAAAAATGCTCAAGAGTGTTGCTCCAATGTTTAGGGGTATAACATTTAGATACGATTTAAATGGCAGCGAAGGCTCCTCTCATACTCCTCAAAAACTTTCTTCTCCTCACTTTGATATCGGTTGGACATACAGCGATGAACGTGGTGCATGGTTCGAAAAAGATAATGGCATTCTCTGGGTTAAAGGAGAAGTTACACATCCTGATATTATTAAAAAATTAGATAGAAAAACAAGTGATGGAAAAAGAGAAATTAATTTTGCTTCTATGGGCGTTTTGGTTGAAAAATCAGTATGTTCAATTTGCGGAAAAGAACATGGTATGGATGGTTGCGAACATACAAGAAATGAAATATATGACGGAGAAGTATGTTATAGTGTACCAGAGAAAGTGAAAAAGGCTTTACATGTTGCTCTTACAAATGATCCTGCAGATGGAGAAGCAGAAATAGAAGAGTGCATATTTCAAGAATGGAATATGAGTCCAAATGAAAACATAGGACAAGGAGGTTCTAATATGAATAGTGTATCTAATAGCTTTGCAGGAAATCAAGTTCAAAATCAAATACCAGGTGGTCTTGCCCCCTCTAGTAATCTAAATCAAGGATTTCAGCAAGGACCAGCCCCTTCAAGTGAAGAGATCTTGAAGGATATGGCAGAGAGGATCAAAACTATTGAACAGCAAATGGCGCAAGATAAACTAAATGCTGATCAACAGATGGCTCCTACTCCAGAACTAATAAATCAAAACCAGAATGCTGGTGCTACCCAAGATAATATGGGAGTATCTAGTCAATTCGCGGAGGACGAAAAAATGGATAAGAAAGACGGGCAGTATACAAATGAAAAAGCTCCTATGAATCCTTCTGACAAGAAAATAAAAGCAGAAATGCAAGATTTTGGGCAGGCACCACAAGAACAACAGGGCCAACCACAAATGGGTGGAGCGGAAGCTAAACTCGACCAAATTCTTCAGATGCTGCAACAACTTGTTGGAGGAGCCGGTGTGCAAACACAGGATATGGGTCAAGAATCATTGAAAGCTGGCAAAGGAATGGCTAAGAAAAGTCAAGATGACATCCCACTAGATCATATGGGAGAAGGAGCAGTTGGAGAAAAAGAAGACTCTGGCAACGCTAAGAATAAGATTGCAATGAAAAAGCCTGACCAAGTAATGAGCGCTGACGACGAAGTAGTTGAAAAACTTAAAACTGAATTAGCTGACATGAAAACAGAAATGGAAAAGCTTAAAACAGCTAAAGTGGAATTTCAAGATCAGAACATTCCTGAATTTGGCGGACCATCAGTAGCAACAGCTGAAACGGCAGACGATTTATCTGCATCACAACGAAGAGAAGAATTTGGAGATTATGGAAAATGGGACTCAATTTTTCATGGCGCAGACTCAGCCGAAAGGTTTAAAAAATAGGTGATAGAAAATGACTTATGGAACATCAACTGAAGGCGTCTTTCTTAAGGACGGCCAATATTTAAGTTTCACTGGAAGTGGAGCGATTACCTTGGGTAATATCGTAACACTGAATCCAGCAGGAACAGTAGAAGTAGGAAATGCTACAACTTATCCAACAGCAGTAATTGGAGTAGCTGTAGGCGGTAACAGAGCATCTAGAACATCAACAGATGATGTAATTGCAGATGGAGAGAAAGTAACAGTTTGCACAAGAGGAGTTGTAAATGTTTATTCAGATGCATCCGCAATACTAGCAGGAAGTTATTTGAAAGCAGGAGCATCAGGAACAGTTGCTCTTGCAACAGCAGCAGATCATGGAACTGGTGCAGCATTCGCTATGTCTCTTAAAGCTAACAGTAGTGCAGCAGCCACTATTCAAATAAAGCTGATGAGAGGTTAGGTGATATAAATGGCATACTCAGGAATTGCGGCAAGTAGTGCAACTACGTGGGCACTATTTAAAGAACAAGTTGACGACACTATCGTAAAAGCTTTGCAACCAAAGATTTTGTATCCACTGCTTGGAAAAGTTTATCCGGCTAATGGACCAGTTGTAGAGTATAATACAACAGATAGCTATCTCGACCCAGAAGAAGTAAGTGAAAGCGGAGAATATGCAAGTTCTATTATGAATTTCACAAGGAACTATGCATCAATCAAAGACATAGGTATTGCACCTAGAATCCCTATCAATTGGATAAAGGATGCAAGATGGGACCTTGTCAATGATCACGTCGAAGCTATCGGCTTTGGTATTGCAAGAAGCATAAATACAGATATGTTAACAGCTATCAATACTTATGTAGGCGGCGGTACTTATGCAGGTCAGACTCTGACAACTGTAAGTCACACAGCAGCAGCATCAGCAACATGGGATAATGCATCAGCAGATATTATCAATGATATCAGCTCAGGTCTGTATTATCTAGAGAATGACGATGCTGGAGATGGACGAAAGTTCTTAATAATGTCTCCATCAGCATTTAGGTATCTAAGGGTAGACCCAAATCTCCTAAAGTATCTAAACTATGGTAACGCAGAACTAATTCAGAAAGGTATTTATCCAACTCCATTTGGCGTAGATATACTCGTTACATCTCAGGCAACCAATACATATGCGCTAATTGTAAATACAGATTTAGCAGCTATCAGATACTATGAGAGAGAACCACTTACAGTTGAGATAGAAAAAGCAGCTAGATCTAAACATTTAGATATTGTGTCGTATATAAGGTATGCAATTGCATGTGCACGACCAAAAGCTCTTGCAAAGATTAGTGGCGTACTATCTGCATAAGATAGTTATTTTTTTTCTTTCTTTTTTGTACTTCGAAGAGAAAGAATAATTTTAATGAGGTAGCGGAGGAATAAAATGGTATGGCGAAACATATTAAAAAATCTCAAAGTCAAAGATAAATTAACAGTTGAAGGAGCTTTAACTGGAAACTATGAAAATTTTGATAGTACAGGTAGTGGTGTAGCAACAATAAGAACAGGTCTTTTAACATTAGGAGGCACTGGTTCAGGAAATATACAAGAAATATCATTACTTGCACCAACTGCAGCAGGTCAAAGATTAGAAGTTATTGATGTGAATACATTAGATACAGTAGATGTAGTACTTAAAGCAGGAACAGGAACTGAATTTAGTGCAAATAGTTCAGGCACAGGAAGTATGTATACATTCAATGCACCAGCAGAAAAATTAGTATTGATTTCATCAAGTACAACTGTATGGCAAGTAGTTGACAATACAGGGAGTATTACATTAAGCTAGAAATAGCTTTTTTTTTCATTTTTTGTCCAAGGAGGAAACGAAAATGCTAAAGGTAAAACTATTAAGGAATTTAAGAATTTATGATGATTATGCTACCGATTTTATGATTTCTACAGGAGAAGTTAAAGTAATAAGAGATAGAGATCTTCAAGCTTATTCCATAAAAGGCGCCCTTTTTGAAGGAGCTTTACAAGTTATCGAAGGAGAATTTATTGCAGGTATTAAAAAAGCGCATGTTTTATTTTCTGAGAAATCTCCAACAATTTGCTATGGTATAGATAAAGTACAAGGCGAAACTAAATATTTCTCAAGAAATTTAATAACTCAGGATTTTACATTTTATACAGATCCTCATGATATCCCAGCAGAATTTTTAAATAAATTAGAAGGTAAAACAGAAATCATAAAAATAACTGACGATAGAGAAATCTTTAAAACTGAAGAAAAGATTAATGAAATCCCTGTTGATATAATAGATGATAAAAAGCTAATGAATGAACATGATATAAAAGGCCTTTATGCATCTGAACAAATATATCTTATTAAGAAAATCACTGACGAAAAAGCTCCAAGGTATGAGACTAAAAGAGTAGAGATGTTACTTGATTTACAGAAAGAAGGCAATGATTTAAGAGGTTTACTTTCAGAAATGGAAGAATAGTCGTACTCCTTCGACTATAAAACCTGAGGAGGAAGAATGGCATACGATAGACAATCTAATAATAGGGCACTTAATAGTATCTCAGCTAATTTAAGTAATGGTTATTTCGGTAACATAACTAAAAAGACCATAACTTTTACTGGTAGTGGCACAGGTACTGGATCTGGTGGACAAACAACTATAGTAGCAAATGTTACTGGTCCTATATTAGCAAGCATTGTAGCTATTGGAAAAACAGATTTAACAGATAATGGTTCTATTACTTTAGGTACAACTGGTAGTTCTGCAGGTATAATAGGAGCAACTGTTGGAAGCGGTATAACTGCTGGAGAAATATGGCATGATACTGCACCAGACTCAAAATTTGAAGAAACTTCAGTTACTAAGAAATATCTTCTTAATGACGATATTACAATAACAGTGTCTACAACAGGAGAAGGTATAGCTACAGGAGCTATAGATTTTTATATATTATGGGCACCGATATCTAGAACAGGTGATGTAAACTGATAAAGACTGATGGCAATGGAAGTTTTATAGTGAATAAGATACTTTTAATAGTTACGATTATTACCCTAGTACTTTCCAGTGTTTTTGGTTATGGTATATTACATCAAAAGGTTACTGCTTTAGAAGATGGTTTTAGTAGAGCTAGAATAGATGATCATAATGAATTTGGAATTTATCAAATTAAAGTAAATGAATGTGAAAAACAAAATGCATTATTACTTCAATCTTTAAAAAGTATACAAAATGATGTTAATGAAATAAAAAATGATGTGAAAGAGATAAAAGGAAAGATATAAATGGGAACTTTAAAAGGATTAAATTATGATATAGGACAAGAACAGTTTGCAATAACTGGAACAGGTTTAGTTGCTGCAGGTACTGGAATAGATGTAACTAATACTCAAGGTTTTGGAACTGGAGACTATATGGTTATAAATCCTTATACAGAAACATCAGAAATAGTGAAAATCTCAAATGTTAGCTCTAATATATTGTTTCACGTTGATGATACACCTTTAAAATTTGCTCATGCTAAAAATATAAAAATTTATAGATTGCCTTATAATTATATGCGATTTTATGAAGCAACCTCAGGAACTGGAGCTTATTCTTTAATTACCGGTAGCGGCAAAGTTATGGAATATGATACAGAATATACTAATTTCCCTTACTCTTCAAGTAGCAGTTCTAATTATTATAAGAGAACATTTTTTAATCAAACAACAGCTGATGTATCATCATTAGCTGAAGCTGATTATTTTCAAGTTGATGCATATAAATATCCAAGTGCACAGATGCTAAGAATATTTATGCAATTCGATCAAAATGATTATCCTACAGAACCTGATATGGATCAGTTTATGTTTTTAGCAAATATACAAATAAAATTAGATTTAGATACAGGCAATTCAGATGCACAAATGCTAGCTACACTTATGAAAGCTAGAGAAATGGTTTTAAGAGCTCTTGCAAATAGAGCTGTATCAAAAGGATATATTCAAGTAAATGCCGAAGGACGGACTATAACAAAAGCTCATAGAGAGCTACTAGAAGATGCAAAATTAGCCAAGGAGGACTATTTAAGTTTTGTAACAAATTATTTCAGAAGTGAAGTTTCTTCAACAAAATTCTGGGGAGATACTTCTATTATTGATTCTGAAACTAAACAAGAACTCCTTGATATATGGTCTTCTGTCCAAAATCTCATGAATTATTCTAATGATTATAGATTTAGTTATGGGTTTAGACAAAGGAGAAGATAATGGTTTCAAATCAATACGACGTTGGTGCACAGCAAGACTTTGATAATATGACTAAAGAATTAGCTGGAGATACAACTATTTCTATATTCTCTAGAAACTCTACAGAAACTTATGAAGGATTTGAATCAGATGATGGTTATCCTACTGCTGCTAGTGCTACAGAAACAGCATTTATGCAGGAATTAGACTCAACTCATGAAATGGTAGCATCAGGCCAGATGAATATCGGAGATGTCAGAATAGTATTTTTAAATGATTCAATTATTGCTGAAGAAGATAAAATCACATGTAATAGTAATAATTATAAAGTCTTGGGCCTTACTAAGGTCAGAAATATGAGTAACAATATAGTGCTTTATATTAAAGGGTTTGGTAAGAAAGTTCCAGGAAGATGAAAAGAGGAAGAATTGCTTATTATGAAAGAGAAGTAATATTAAACGAAATTGGACAAGAAGCAGAGAATCGATACATATATAATTTAAGACAATCTGGATATAAAACAGAACAATTCGATACAGCGTTC
>Ga0307928_10003070_pt1 | contig 12776 bp, 24 predicted proteins | sample AceLakmetagen232_FD_201815 | JGI IMG/M metagenome (GOLD analysis project Ga0307928, IMG submission 201815) | Saline water microbial communities from Ace Lake, Antarctica - #232 | ecosystem: Environmental > Aquatic > Non-marine Saline and Alkaline > Saline | place: Antarctica: Ace Lake... | reverse complement strand
GTAAACCAAGAAATTATCTTTGAACAATAAATAATCTTTTTCAAATGGGTTGTCAAAACACCAATCGAAATTTGTAAGGTCTTGAGTTATCACTTCATTATTGTATTCAATTGCACTAACAGTCGTCGAACCAATTAGAAATAGTATTGCTAGTGCTAATATGAACACAATTGGAGACAGTATTTTTGAGGTAGTAAATTTCATTTGTTTTTTCTCTTTTTAGTCTTTACATATCGACCTTTACTAGGTTCATATGTTACTTTTTTACAGGTCACGCTTTTAGTACTGAACTGCATTCGTTTCTTCTTTTTTAGTCTCATATTTATCAGCAAAGTATTCTTCTATAATAGTATTTCTATCCATAAATAAACCACAATCACGACAAAAACCGTTTAAAGTGCAAGGTTTACAAACAGGTTTGTGACAACTCTTACAACATTGTAAGAATTGCACAGGCACTTTAATTTGTTTACTGCAAGATACACATATAATTTTAGCCATTTTAACCTAGCCCTCTAATCATAGCATAGCCACTCCCTAATATTAAAATTGCCTGGAATAATCCATAAAATAAATTAAACCAATTTGGTAATCCCAATATCGAAACTTTAAAACCGTCAGTCCAGGATGATGCTGATGTCATTGATATATCTGAGGTGGTACTCCCGTTTATTCCAGAGTAATCGTTATCCTCTATACTTAAACTTGTTGTTGCATCTATATCAAAGTTTGGGTCTTGATTTGCACCCCACACAACAATATACATAATTATATTGAAAAGTATAACCAATAAAAATATACTCAATCCCATATTTGCTTTTCGATTTTTAAACATTTTATATGTGTCTCAATTTCATAACCATTAAAGCAACTGCAATAATTGTTAATATTATTAGAGGGAATATTGTAATTAAATTCATAGTAAATGAAATAAATAGACCAGCCATAAATCCTAATATTCCTAATTCAATTTTCATACCACCAACTTTGTAAACAATTAATCCTATCATAATTGCCAATACTAAACCTGCAATTAATCTCGCACCGACACTTTTTACTCTGATGCCACTAAAGAAACCTTCAATATCTTCATCGAAAGTATCCTCACCACCATCTGGTAGTGTACCTGCCTCTGTTGGTGCAACCTGAACTAAAAAACTACAATCACTATTTACTTCACCGTCGACAATAGATAGTGTAATTGTTTCTGTATTGTATGCGGTTTTATCACCAATATTAGCAATATCCTCCATAAAAAGTCTTACGTTATAAGTTCCTGTTTGATTATAGATACAACTAAATTCGGGTCGTGACCTATCATAACTACCATTTTTAATATCTGTGAATGTATCAGGTGATGTTGTTCCAGTTTCTAACTGTCCACAATTTGAGATTATTCTTTCAGGTTCTGTTTCTAAATCGTTTACATAATTACCTGCAACAGTTCCACCAGTTTCCTGAGCCGTGAAAGTTAAAGTATAGTTAGAACATATTGGTCTTGTAATATCATAGTCGTAACCATAACCACCAAATCGTAAAGTATTATTTATTACAGGTGGAGTGTTTTGGTAATTTGAAATTCCACAACTTAAATAACTACTATATTGAGAACATACGTCAAGTAATTCATCTCCATTAATATCGACTGCAAAACTATATGCCGTGTTTGGTGAACTTGTAACATCAACAACTGTGGATGTACCACTAGAATAATTCATTAAAAATACTCTATCATTAAAAATTAAATCCATAGTGCCACCCATACGAGCAGAAGTAATTAATGTTCTATCACTTGCTCCATTCCAATAAGCTAAATCTAAGGTATCAGAAAATATTACTGTACCTTCCTCATTAACACAACTTATTTTAGAATTTGAATTTGCATATGATAACATACAAATTTCATCTGAATGTTCGTCTGTTAAAAGACTTGTACCCATAACAACAGGGTTTGAAATATACCCTATTACAGACGAACTTCCATCACTTTCAATTGTAGTAGTGAATATTGAAGTACCAGAACTTCTATAAGCTGATACATATGCTCTATCATATAATTGTGATGTCGAACTGTAACCCATACTTGTTACAATAATTTCACCATACCCACCACCGTATGTATTAGATTCATAAAGTTTTTCACATTGATATAATAATAAGTTAAAAGCTCCATTTCCAAATATGTTTAAAACTTGATACCATAATTGACCACCGTAAGGATATAGAGTATAGGCATTATCAACACATTCTTCATATAAAGAATTGTCTGCACCTAAATTCCAGTAAGCTAAACCTGTAACGTGTGCCTTACTACCACCTTCTTCGACGGTTTGAACATAACCATCACCACTAAAAGATCCATCAAAATCTAAAGTTGTAGTATCTATAACATAAATACCGTGATGTCCATTATTACTTTGGTCTCCTGTTAAAATTAATTCGTCTACACCGTCACGGTCTAAATCTGCAATAATTGGTGATTGGTCACCGTAAAAAGAGCTTGGTGTAAAAACATCGACACTATCTAAATTTACATTATTAACTGAACAGGATTGAGTATTTATTACCGACATATTACCCTGTGCATCAAACGTATAACAAGTAATTTCACCAGATTTTTCGTGACAAGCTGTCCCTTGTACTGGTGTTGGAATTGTAAGACTACATTCTATATTTATAGCTGAACCATTGTATTCAAGAACTGAGGCGTTTGTACCGTGAAATACAATAAATTCTGTGTAATCGTCTGCATCATAATCGGCTAAAGCATTAAACATTATTGATTGGCTACTACCAAAAAATAAAGAATCCTCCTCTGCAAAACTATAATCGTTTTCTGAATAAATTAATAGTGTGCCACTTGAAGAAATAATAATTTCTTTTTTAGAATCAGCATCTGCATTTATTACTAGAGGTTGGAAAGCTGAACCTTCTGAAACTTCAAAATCTATTCCAGAAGTTGTAAAGACACCCTCAGCATCATTAACGAATCCTGCTCTCCATAAACCGTTTTGGCTCTCTCCCCACTCACCAGTAAAACTAGCACTAGCAGTTGCAGTCATTAATATTAACATCATTACTGATATTATTAGATATAGTATTTTATTCATATTGCCTCAATTTGTTTTTCTGTATATGGACTTCTATTATAACAAGTAACCATATATTTATTATTTTCTATTGTAAGTTTTCCCGTTTGCATATTCATTGAATCACAAACAGTATCGGCAATAAGTAATTTTTCACCGATGTTTATTGTTGTCGCTTTATCTGTATTGATATAAAGTATTAATGATGTAATTGTCAATATAGCTATAATTGTTATAAGAAGATAGTGGTAGCCGTCTAGTTCCATTGTTTCATTTGATTTAGTTTAATAAAAATAAAGTGGTGAGTTTTCACCTCACCGTAATAGAACTTATTTTCCACCCATAAACATTTTATACAATGCGTAAAAAATGAAAACAGCGAATAATAGTCCTAAGATTGTTGCACTAAATAGAGAGCCTAATCCTGTTGAGGCAAATGTTCCGTTTAATGCCACCATATTTGTAATAAGTGTTCCACCTGTAGCAGTTACTAATGCCACTAAGATTAAAGCACCTAAAAATATAGTCATATATTTCTTTGGGTCTATTGTAATCACCTTTGTTTAAGATACACAATAGCATCAAACTTTATATATTGATTTCACTATTAACTAAATAGGTTAGTGAAAAGTTGGGTGATATGGTCTTCATCGTTCATACATTGGCAGAACTTTTTAGCACCAAAACACCGAATCTTTTGCTGATAATCCCCCTTAAAAGCCCGAATAATTTTACATTTACCTTTATTATTTTTGTGTGCAAACACACCCTTGACACGGTTTCTACTATCAAGATATTTTTCAGGGTCGTCAGTTAAACAGACGTGATAATTCTTATTTGGCAACAATAAAATTATAGTCCACATTTTAAAAAAGTATACCCCTCAATAAATAAACTGAAATAATATTATTAATTAACCACAAAACACTAAAGAAACTTAAAAATATTATCGTCGGTAATTCACCAATAAACACATATATAAAAGTTGTAAGACACATCACCGAAAAGATAATTGTTATAAAATGAATTTCAAGTGAAGTATCATTTGTAAACTGATTTGTTTCATAAAAACCACCGTCTGCAAGTGCAATTTCTGTTAAACTCATATCTATAAAACACATAAAAACAAAAGCTAAAAATAAAAAAACAATTATGGGTAATTTCATTTTATGATGCAAACCCCATTCTCATAGTGTAGTGTTGTATTTCTACCTTTTAGTGTGCCTATATTAATAGTTGTTTCTTCTTTACATTGTTCATATATTTTATCTACTACTTCGTTGCATTTCATACCGTCGGCAATTACACCTTTAGTTGAATTTAATCCTGCAATATTCATGTAACACATAATAATAATAACTATTAAAAGACCAATAACTAATTTATGAAAAAAATCCTCATCCACTATTTACCACCCTCTTTAAATGTTGGAATATCTACTAAATCTTTTTCCATTTTTTCTTTAAGTTCTTCTTTGGTGTCTGATGTTTCAAACATACCATTTAAAAATTCTTTTCCTACTTTCTCCATTTCATCACTACTGTATAAAGATTTCACCGTCTGCATATTTCTATACCAGGTGAACTTTTCCCTATTAACCCAAATTATCATAGCAACACCAATTAATAAAAGTAATCCCATTAAAATATAATTTGTTGTTGTTGTAGATGAAACATAATCGAGACATTGTTGTCTGCTAACAACTTCAAACGACATCATAGACGGGTTTGTAGTTGAGTATGTTGTCAAATTTAATTCTGTATTATGAAACATTATTTATCACCTGGTTTGAAGAAATTAGTAAGGGCATTTCCTCCTCTCTGTTGTTGTACTCCTGTAATAGCTTGAACTTTTTGAATTGTATTCCAACCACCGACACTTCTTTTACTGTCCATAAAATCATCTAGTATTTCCACCGACGATGGGGACATCCTTTTAAGAATATTTTTTCCTCTCCAAAGCAAAGTGTGTTCATCTTTTGTAAAGTTAGAACTTGCAGGGGAGAAGTTGTTAAACTCTCTAGCAACTTCACCTAATTCTGAAGTCTCATCAAGACTTTCAGATGCTTTTTGCATCAATTCTTCTAAATCTTCTTTTTTCATTTTTATTCCTGTCTAATTATCCACAAATACAGAGGGTATAAAGCTATCCAAAATAAACTAAGCAATAACATTTTAAATGGTGTAAATGCTTTTGCCTCGTTATCATCGTTATAATTCATTTTATCTTTTTGTCAATTGCTTTTACAACTTTTCCTATTTTATCGAATATAGATGGTTCTTCTTCTCGTCGCAATTTTTTCTAATTCTTTTTTCTCTCTATCCTGGAGTAATCTTTTTCTTTTCTTTTCTTTTAGTCTTTCTATTTCTCTTTTAACATTTCCCATTTTATCACCCAAATATTAAGGTTTTCATTGTAAGTATAAATCCAACAAATACCAGGACACCACCAACAATACAGATTAATACAAAATTGTCCTCCACGAACTTTAATGTATCACCCATAAAATCGACTAACATTTTACCTGGATTTGGTATTTTCATATCGCACCACTACTTTTTAATGTAATAATTAAATCAACAATTTGTGCGAGTGTGCCGATAGCAACTAAGAAAAGTATAAAAGTAATTTTTTTATCCATATCTATATTTGCCAATGCCTCAATAACTTTCATTTCAATTGTATCGTCGAGTAACCGTGAATCTGCAACTGCATCAGGGTCTTTGTTTTTCTGAAATATAATAGGGAAAGGGTTGTTTGCGTAATAGTAAAAATGTGCCATTTTAAACTCAGGGTCGAAAATACCCCTTTCTCCCATCACAATATAACTCATTCCCGACCTGCTAAATGTTCTTGAATAACAATGGCATACACCTGTATCTGTTGTTTTGTTATCATTAAAAATTGTAACTACTGCAAATTTCTTTTTATCAATACTTTTTAACCTATCCCCAATATCAAGTTTAAGTTCATATTTTCTTGATTTACCAACAAGCATTAAATCTTTTATATTCTGTTTATTTAGTAGTTTCCTATATTCTTCAATATCTTTTTCTTCGGGTTGATGTGACTGTCCAGCAACCGTAATATGTTTTGCATATGTTTCAACGTGTTTTTTAATAAGTGAATCTTTTAATTCTCGTCGTTGTATTGGTTCGTACCATTTAGGAATACTATTCTCGTCGACATAAACCTGTTTTTTAGGTTTTGGCACTTTGGGAGACTGTGCAGATTTAAGAAGTGCTTTTGCTTTTTTCTCCTCTAATTTGTCGAGTGCTTTCTTTTGTTTTTCTAAATCTTTAATTTGTTTGTCTAAGTCATTCATAACATTTCACTATCCATATCAATTATTGCGAATCTATCATACATTTCAAAGTAATTATTTGCATAGAAAAAGGCAGTCTTTGGTTTGCAATATCCACCCTCAAATTTTTCTAATGCGTTTGATTTTGAATCCATAAAGTAAAAATCATTATATACAAACATATGTTCTCCTATATGCCTACTGTGACAATGTATATGCACCTGTGATAAATCCCTTATATCTTTTTCAAGTTTAGAGGTCGTCTGTGATGTGACATAGGCATTGTTGTGCATAGCCAACTGTTCGTAAATTAAACTTGTAAACATATGTGTCCCCAATCGTCGTATCAAGTCCAGGTTTGAAAAGTTCCCTGAATCCATACACAATTTTCGTATCTGTGCAAAAATCATTGAACCAACTTTTGACTGTTGAGAACTGAAATTTCTCGAATAAAAAAGTTCGTGTGCCTCGTCTAACATATAAGTACACCCTGCATTTGCTTTTAAAAATTCCCAATTTGCAATTAATTTGTAAACATCAGTCCTCGATGTTGATTTCTTTTCATCTTTAATCGAGCAAAACAAATTGGCTTTCGTTAAAAGGTGTTGGTTTTGGATGCAATCCTCTCGCATCCCTCTGATATTGTGTAATACTTTTTTATGTTGGTTTTCTTTGTGTGCCATATGTATCATAGTAAGAGTTTTACCTCCTCCTACATTACCCGATAATGTTATAATCATATTTCATCTTTATACTTTTTATGTTTCCACTCAACAAAACTTTTTCTAAGTTTATCATTTGATTTAAGAAATTTTTCATAACGAATATTTTGGATTAAAAGTATAGCACCAATAACTAAAAGATATGTGCCGACACACGCTAAAACGATAGCACCATCGTGGTATAATGTTGCAGTTTCAATTGCAGTTTCGTGACATTGACCCAATTGTGTAATAAGAATTTCTGTTGCAGTTATTTCCATTTTTATTTATCCTCGTCGTGTGCTTTGTATAATTGTATTAGTATAAATTTTTCATCTTTTGATGTCTCTAATAATATAATTTCGTTGTATCTACTTTCTTTTTTGACTAGAATTAAATTCGCTTTAATTAGAAATTCAATTGCAGTATAAAAACTGTTAGAACTAATTTTTAATTGACGTATCACGTCGATAAAATTGTATTTTGTATTTCGGTTCTTGTCAAGAAAAACCCAAATCTTTAACCATATTGGCAACTTCATAAACATATATACTTTAAACCGTATATATAAAACTATCTAACCACTTTTAAGTGGTGACTACTCTTTAAATAAGTGTTTCACGACTGTAACACTAGGAGGGATATATATACCTAAAAAAAGAAAAGTAGTTAAAAGGGTTACTAAAAGAAAAGTAACAAGAAGAAAAGCACCTGTAAAAAGGAAAACTGCAACAAGGAAAAGAGTACCTATAAAAAGAAAAGCACCTGTAAAAAGGAAAACTGCAACAAGAAAAAGAAAAGTTCTACATCGTGCAATAACATTAAAAAGAAGTAGAACACAAACAGGAAAAACACATCTAAGACCTGATAGGAAAAGGTCTGCGTTAGCACCTGGAAAACGACTTTCAAAATATGATAATGTTTATTATGAAAGAAGAAAAAACAGAAGCGATATAAACCAAAGAAAAAGAATTTAAATATAAAAATCCCGTCTTTCGACGGGTACTTTTGTTTTTCTAAGAAGGACTAACTTTTTAGAAAGTAATTGTTGAGATACTATATTCTGTATCGTCGGGTAATGAACATATAAATTTATATCTACTATTTACAGATTTAAATTCATAAATACCGTAATGTTTAACGGCTATTAAATATTTAGTTTTGTTTATCATTTTTAATACCTTTGATATTATTTCTTATTAAATTATTTTGACATTCTAAAGCATTCATCCAAAATTCTCGTACGTCGGAGGTTTTATATTTATGGTAGCCTTTCGTCGGTATACCCATACTTTTCATTTGTTTGAGCATTTCGTGTTTTGATTTTACTTTATTCATTTTCTTTTGCCTCTCGTCTTTCTAGTCTTTTAATCCAATTCTGAACCTGTCCGAAAGTTAAATAACCTGTGACATCCTCCTCCCACGATGGGTAAACCTCAAATAGTCCACTTTCTCGACCATATGAACCACTATGACAAATTATACTTAAATGGTGATTCTCTCCTGTAAATTTCCAGACTAATCCACCCATATATTGACATAAATCGACTTTTATAGTTTTTTGATAACCCGTCTCTTTAAAGTTTATATTTGATAAACACTCTGGACAATAGTCACCCAGTTTTAAAATTTTCTTGTCTGATTTATTCATCATCTAACTCCTGGTGTAATCTATCATTTTCTTGTAATAGACCTATTACATCCATAACTTTATTGTTTATATCTGATGGGGTATTATTTTTAATATGTTTTAATAATATACTAATTTCCTTTTCATTGTTTTTTATTTGTTCACCGTTTCCTGGTGCGTTTGCTTTCTTGACTTTTACTAATTCCAGGAGAGGATTAAATCTTTTAAAATCTTTTAATATATCTAATTCGGTTTTAATAGATGTTAGTTTTTCATTTGAAAAATTTTTCATGTAACCTAATGGTGTAACACTTCGGATTTTATCGGAATCTTCTAATCCTGTAAGCATACCGTAACTTATTTTTTTCTTCTCGTCGATTTTAATGAAAAAATATCCGTTGTTGTTATCCATACAACTATTAAGAAATTCGTCAGGAGAGCATTTAATTAAATTATCGGTTTTATCCTCTGCATCATAAGACTGTGAAAAGAATTGGTCTTTAGTTTTGTTTTCTGCATATTTTGAGATATCTATATTTTCTACTTCTTTATTTAGATGTAAAACCAAATCATTTGGTGCTAAATTTTTAACTTCAATTGGCATTTTAATCAAAATCCTCTTTTTTCAAAATTTCTTTCTTTTCATTTCCGAAAATATCCAAATAAATAATCATTATTTTATTTTTTATTTTTTCATCAAAATTTATTTTGAAATCATCTTTTGCGATATCTCCACCAAACCAATATTTATCCATTTGAAAGGATTCCCCATCATAATCAAAATCAACCATAACCATTGCCAAAGATTCTGTTTTTGTATCTTTAAATTCAACAATTTTTGAACCTAATTGTATTGGTTCAAAATTCATGATTTCTATTTGATAATTATCTTTAGTTTTAGTATAATTACATTTAACTCTAGGAGGATAAATAAAATCAAAACCAACAGCATCAATTGTCTGATTAACATCTTCTGAAATTCTTGGTTGAGTTAACCTATCAAAGTTTTTCTTTCTTATTTCTGCAATAATACTATTCGGTATTCTTAGAACAGTATATTTTTTATCTCCTTTTTTAATATAATCCTCACCAAATCCAACAATACCTGCAGGAGCAATTATAAAACAATTTGATTTTATACTTTTCCCAATAGTTTTATGTAATTGATCTATGTATTCTGTTGTTAAAGAATGTTCTTTATCAAAAACCATAACAGAATGATTATTTAGAGTTCCATGAAAATTCAAACCATTTATTTCATGATCTCTTTTTTGACATCCAAATAATTCTAAAACAAATTCTTTGTATTCACCTTTTTGCATATGTTCAAGAAGTTTACCATCATAGTATAAACCTGCATTGAATAAAGTAAAAGGTTTTGATTTTAAAGGTTCCCCTTTATTACCTATATCTTTTTTTAGATTCATCATTCTTTTTTGAATTGTGTAAATTGAAAGTTTGCCACAATCAGCCATGATCCATCGACGATTAAGTTTTTCTGCTACAGCGCCAGTGGTTCCAGATCCTGCAAAACAGTCAAGGACTATGTCTCCTTCATTGGATGCTAATTTAATTATTCTTTCTACAAATTGTTCTGGTTTTTGAGTTGGATAGCCACATTTTTCTATTGATCCTCCTTGGATTGGCGCAATATCTATCCACATATCTTGTATTGGTATTCCGGAAGATTCATCAAGAAACATTTTTTTTCTTGGAACATTTCCTTCTTTTGTTTGAATAATTTTACCTTGATTAAATAACTTATTCATATTCTCTTTAGAATATTGCCAATACCTTTTTATCCCCATAAATTCATAATTAGGATTTCCTTTTGCCGCACCACCTGGAGCCGTAAGTGAGACTGATTGGTATTTTCTTCCAGCATCATCGATTTTATTAAAATGTTTTTCAATATACTCTGGAGCATAGGGAGTATATACTTTATTTAATATATAACTAGAAGAGTTAGAATATAAAAAAATAACATCATGTAATCTACCTAAATGTTTAGCCCCTTGACCGACATCTCCATGACTAAATGTTCTCTTCCAGATGATTTCATTTATAAAATTTTGTTCACCGAATATTTCATCCATTACTATTTTAATATAGTGGTGTTTTTTTGTATCCAAATGTAAATATATGCACCCATTATCTGAAATTAAACTTTTTAATAAAATCAATCTTTTTCTAATAAATTCTATGAACTGTGCACCAACAACTTTATCGCTATATGCTTTTTGTTCTTTATTTCCTTTAAAATCTTGTTTTGTAGCAAAAGGAGGATCTATATAAACTAACCTTACCCCATCTGTTCCATCTGCATTTTTCAACTTACCTTCTTTCTTTAATTTAACTAAATGTTTTAATGCTTGTAAATTATCTCCAAAGATTAGTTTGTTTACCCAATCTCCTTCTTTTACTTTTCCAAAGTGTTTGATTGGTTGAAATGGAACAGACATAGTATCAGAAAGTATTTTCTCTTTTCTTTCCTTACATGCATATTTCAACTCATATTCTTTTTTAGTTGTTGGAAATAAATCTTCTTCAAATTCTACGGGTATATCTTCTCCATCTTTTAGTAATTCTATAAGATGGTTTCGTAAGTCTTTATTCATTTTTCATCCACCAAACTAGAAACCTTCAAGACTTCATTTAATAAATCCTTTTCTTCAAGTTCTTTTTTACTTTCTCTAAAACTAATTTCAAGAACTTTCTCAAAATCCTCTTCTCCTTCCCACATTTCAGATAATTTCTTCATAGTAAATTTATCTTTTAAATCATTTAAAACATGACAACAGACATAAATATTATCAATATATCCTGCAGGACCATAAATATCTTCAGGAATTACATCATTAGGAATAACAAAATATGCTAATGCGGAATTTATTTTCATTTTTTCTTCAATTGTCAAATCTTCTTCGGTTAATTGACATAATAACTTGAAAAATTCAGGAATATATAAAACATATTTTGGAAATTTTCCCTCAAAATTGTCCAGTTCTTCTTTTAAAAAATTGTGATATTCTTTCATTTTTTTTGCACCCCAACAATAAAATTTAAATTGACAGTCCTTACAGAAGTCATTTTTTTGCTTATGAAAATCTTCCATTGATATCTTAGTAGAAATTTCACTTAAAAAAGTTTTGTTTTATTCATCGTCAGTAACCTCCTCAAAATTTCCTAATTCAAAAATATCTAATTGATATTGATAGCTATTAGGTTTATTTATATTTTTATACCATCGTTTCACGAAGGGAAAACAATTTTCTTTTTCTTGAATTTTAAGCATTTCTGCTTTTGTGTATTCAGTAATGTTCATCGTCGGTAACCTCCGGGTTTAAATCTGTTAATAATTTATTTAATTTAAAAGGTATTTGGTGTAAAATTTTACCGTTTTTCCAAAAAACTATATTGAAATTTCCTGTATTGCAAAATAAAGTGCTTGTTATCTCGTCGGAATCTTTAAAGTATTTCTGAAATCCTGGTAATCTGTTATATTCTTTATTAAAATCTTTATCTTTTTTATCTGTTGCTAAAAAAATTACAGTTTTAATTGTTATATCTATAGTTTGTTTGCTCATTTTATTAGTCCTCCTTTGTAATCTGTAAATTTTCGTTCTTATTTTTATCGTGTTGTATTAAAAACGTGTGACCCTCAAAGAAAACAATAAGTTTTTCTTTACGGTTTAAATATGTTTCTTTATGTTGTTGTTTCCTTTTTGTTTAATTCTCCAATAAATCGCTTCTAATTCTTTTTTTGATTTTGTTTTTAGTTCTGAATTATCCCAGTTGTTGCTTTGTAAAACAATTTGCAATCTTAAATCTAATTTATTCATTTTATTATTCCTCCAGGTTAATAGTATTGCAAATTAATTTTTGCTATTCACTATCATATATATAGGAAAGTGAACACACTATATAAAGCTTTCGGTTATGGATTTTACTTATCACTTGTGAGTAGTAAACGCTTATAAAGGAAACGGGGGAAAGGGGGGGAAGGTTTTCGTCACTGTGCAGTTTTCGGAAAAAGGAACAAACCGTTTTTT
>Ga0307928_10003069_pt1 | contig 12777 bp, 23 predicted proteins | sample AceLakmetagen232_FD_201815 | JGI IMG/M metagenome (GOLD analysis project Ga0307928, IMG submission 201815) | Saline water microbial communities from Ace Lake, Antarctica - #232 | ecosystem: Environmental > Aquatic > Non-marine Saline and Alkaline > Saline | place: Antarctica: Ace Lake... | reverse complement strand
GTTGCATTATATTCTGCTAACATTTCAGTAGAAGTTAAAGCAGAGTTCCAATATTTTACTTGTCCGATTGCTCCTTTAAAATCTCCAGTATGAGTTGCGTTACTTTCTTTTACTCCAATAGCAAATTTATCACATCCAGTTAATTCATCATACCAGTAGGTTAAGTCTGTGCTTATTGTGTCAGTCATTGCTACAGGTAATCCATTAACATAAATAATTGGTCTTATCCCATTTTGAACTACTGCCACATGATACCATGTTTTAGGCTTAATAGTTGCAGTTGTTTGAATTACGTGGAATTTTGATGCTCCTCCGAATGTTAAAAAAACTTCTATTCTTCCACTTTTTTCTTTTAAATATAATAATTCTGTTGCAGAGTTATTATCACCTGCACTTAAAATCATTTTGTCATTTGCATTAATATCCTCTAAATATATCCAAGCAGTATAAGTTCCAACAGTATCATTTGCTGCAACTCTTGCAACAGCATGAGCATCAGCTAACATATAATCATCGACGCCATCATAAAGATTTGCCTTACGCCCACCTGCATTTTCTCTTAATGTGATAACATCGCCTGCAGCCATTATTCTTTAACCTCTTTCTTTTTTGGTTTTGGCTTCTCTACAATCTTCTCTAAAGTATCTGGGTATTTTCTTGCAATCCTATCTTCCCAGAACTTCTTTGTCTCGTCGTCCTTCGCTTCCTCTAGATATTTTATACAGTTTTCTAATGTCATGCTGTTGTCCCATCAATCACGCCACGCCTAATTAAATCTTTAATTAATGTTCCTAGTCCGTCTCCTATTTCAGTAACAAGTCCATTACAATCAATAGTAAAATCCTCTGCTAAATTTGTAACTGCCCATGTAGGAGCTGCACCGCTTGAGTCTGAATTAATAGTATCTCTAGAACCACCTTGTAGAATATTAGCCATTAGTTAATTACATCAGTTAACTTGAATACTGCGTTAGGGTTAGGTCTGATACCTTCTCCTTCAGCCCATACTCTTACCGTCTTACCGATACCCTCGTCATTTACTACCGCAGAAGTCATACCCATAAACTCTTTCCATATAACTGCCTTACTTGGAGAGAATATAGTAACTATGTCTGTTGGTCTGTTAGGGTCTGAAACAATCTTAACACCCATGAAGGACATTAGTTCTCCGCCTGCAACCTTACCACTTGAAAAGCTAGGAATTGAAGAACCCTTAACTGTGATTAACCATCTTAACAACCATTTCTTTTCAGCCGGGTTCATGTAAGCCACTAGGTCTGAACTGTCATAACCAAGAGCCTCGATGTTTTCAATAGCATTTAAGAAATCATAAATTGGGTCTGCGTCTGCGTCTACATTCCAACCGCTTCCGGCTGCTGCTGCTGTCTGACAACCACTAGCGTCTAGAACTGTTAATATTCTGCTGTCAATTTTCTTATTAACTGCAATAACTGAGTCCTTAATTATATCTCCCCATACATCAGGGTCGCTGTCCTTAATATCTTCTAATGAAATCATAGGAGAAGTTGCGAAATACTTTTTAACATAACTTACTTCTCTTGTGTAAGAGTTTTCAATAACAACTGGCATGGCCTTAGAGGTTGTTTCTATTAGGTCGCCTGTAATTCCCGTAGTAGTCGGAGAAGTTAAGTAACCTGCTGTCTTAGAATACCATCGCATTTCCCTTGCAGTAGTAGAGATAACCCTAACATAATTCTTTAAAATAATTCCTACGTTTGCGAATCCCTCTACAAGCTTAGTAATATCAATCCCTCTTATCTCTGCCATAGCTGCCGTGTCTGCCATTATGAGAACAACTCCATTGCTACATAATTTGTATCAGCTCCAGTCTCTAAAAATCTTCCCCAACAAATACCATTCTCGTAGTCTGTTGCTGCTCCGTTAGTAAAATTATTCTTTGCTATAATACTTGATGTTAAGCCTACCGTAGACCCACCGGCTCCGAGCTGTACCCTAAAAATCCCTCTCCTGTATAAAGAAACACTCGTACCGACGTTTGCGATTTTTTCCTCTGCTACAATACCACCAAAAATATCAGCGTTGGAAGAAGTAATAGCTACTACCATATTTGTAGTTGCTCCTGTCATGGTTACACAATCCCCTTTTTCAAAAGCTGCTGCCTCTGCACAATTAAATCTAATAGGGGCTTCTGTTTCGAAAATTAATACTGCGGTTTCGTTTGCCATAATAAACTCACTTACAAGAACTATTTAAATGTTTCGTTATTCGTTTAACCGATTACTTTAACTCTTCATTACATAATTCTAACATCTTAGCTCTTACCTTTGCGTTTCTAATCTCTGCTTTATCAGAAATTTCTATCTTTTCCTTTGTCTCTGTCCAAAAAACCTCGTCGGTGTCCTCTGCTATCTTAACCCCTAAAGCCTTTTCTTCAATCATCTTTAACCTCGTTCTTCATTACTTTGTCTGCATATTCTTTAGGCGTTTCTTCTTTTACTGGTGCTTCTTGACCAGCGCTCGATTTTCCGCCAAGTGCGATTTTAGCTTTGAGTTCTTCCCCTCGTAATAATTCTGCTTCCACCTTATCATTAGCTGCTTTAAGTGCTTCATAATTCTCAGTAACTCTTTCAACTGGCGTAACGTCTGTATTAATTTCTTCTCCTGTCGTGTCACCCTCATTTGGTTTCCCATCTTCCATATAATTACATGACACACCCCTTTATAAAACCTTTGGAAATTATCGGCGCCTCCTACTAGATAAGAGGCGTTGTAATTTTGCCCCTACTCTTCCCCTGCCAACCTTGATTGCAATAGTTCTTCAGCTTCTTCATATTTCTTATCCCTTATAAGTTGGAAGTATTGAGAGTCTAGTGCTTGTTCTTCTAATCTTCTTTGAGTTGAGGCTTCATCTCCTTCTCGACGCTGTCTTGCGAAGTCTGATTCTCCAGTTTCTTCTTCTAGGTTTTGTAACTCTTGAACTTTCGCTGCGGATTCTGCTAATACTTGAACTCCCTCTGCTACACCTCTTGCTTTATTTGCTATCCCGGGTATTGCTGCGAATGGACTCCATAATATAATCTCTTCCCATGTAGAAAGGTCAGCGATTTCTGCTGCGGATGCTAAATGTTCTTCGACTAATGCCCAGTCCTCTGGTGTTTGTGCATTTTCTATTAAATCTCTTAATGGGATTAAGATTGCTTCAGGTGCTTCTGCTTGTCCCCATCTTCCTAAAAATATCGAACTCGCCCATGCCCCATATAATGCCATCGCTTTTGTGCTAAATGCCTTAGAAAGCATACTTTTACTTAATCCTAAAGTTTTTGTGTTGATAGTCATTTGTCCTACTTTGCTTACTGTTGGCGTTGCAGTCCCCGCGGGATTTAAAACATATTTTCCGAGGATTCCTCCGAGTTCGCTTCTAGCGGTAGATACTATTTGATTAACTGCTGCGTCTGCGCCTACATATATATCTCCTCCACTTCCGATTTTACTTAGTGCTCCTACATTTGGGCCTAGTGGTAGACTTCCTGTTTTCAATCTTCCCTCTTCTCTTAATTGATGGAATCCCGGGAGGTCACCAGTTATCTTTTGTAAAATATTTCTCTCGTCTTTTGGTTCTGGTTTGTTGAGTTCGATTGTTGGTTTAGGAGTTGCAGGTTTCTTGATTTCTGTTGTAGGTTTTTTAATTGCTTTATCTTGGTAAACCCCTGCTCTTTTCCTCGATTCAGTTAGAGAAATTCTTTCTCCTTTTTCTTTTGCCTTTTTTCGTTCCTCTCTCGCCTTTTCTCTGTCTTTCCTTGTGTGTTTGTTTCTAGTAATTGGTGCTTTTGCCATTATAACTTTTCTTTAATCGCCTCCGTTAATTTGTCCAAAGATTTCTTCAAGCCTTTCTGAAAAACCCATCTCTCCCCAATCAGAGTCGCAGTCCACAACCCCAATACACCATAATTAAGAAGTGCCTCCTCTATCATTGTCCTTCCCCCGCCGTAGTCTCTGATGGTTGCGATTCCGTTTCGTCTCCGTCTTTCTTCTCATCCGATAATAATTCGTTCTCCAAAGATGCAGGGAACTCTAATTCAATAACTAGATTTAATTGGGATAATACTTGCTCCTCGATGAATAGTTGTTCTTCCTCGATGTTCTGTTGAAAGGCGAGGTAAGCGATTTTAGCGGATGCTTCAGTAAACTCGCCACTTCCCCCCAAGATGATTTGCGGTACTCCTACCGCTTCGTAGAAAAAGTCTCCTTGTGCTTCAATCCATGCCTTAGGGTCTAGGGTTGCGTTTGGCGCTACGGTTATTAGTTCTGATTCTGAAACATCAAAAGGTTCATAGATGTTTGTTGATACTGTCTTCGTCGCCGCATCCATCTTCGCCTTATACGCTGCAATCTCTGTTGGGTCGTCTGTCTTAAGTTTGAATTTCCAACGTGGTGTTACGTTGTCATGCATCACTTGTTTATAATCTGATATTGATTCGTTTCTCGCAAGGATGATATTTTCCACAGAATCAATAACACTTACTCCGTGGATTTGGTCGCCTATTCTGTTCCTCGCTAAGTGGAAGATTTGCTCTGGTTTTAATTTTGTGATTTTCCCTTTTAGTGTGTCTTCGTATCTTGATAGTATTCCCTGTTTATTTACAATTATCTTAATTCTTTTTGGGTTGAGTGGTTTTAGGTTTATTAGGTTGTCTTCGTCGTCCCTGATTATCTCACAAAACGAATCTCCCCCTATGTAATAGGTTCTAATCATGTTCTCTAGGATTGTGTTGAATGTGTCCATCCCATTTCCTTTAATTGTGTCTAGTAACATCTCAGTTACTTCGTCCGCCTTAAATCCTTTCCCGATAGTCCACGTTGCCTTGGCATTTATTGTCGCTTGTAGTTCTGCTATTGTGTTGAAATATCCGAGTTGTTGTTCCCACTTTGTATTCATGTATTCGGTTTCTGTTATTTCATTTGGGGAGTCTAGTGATTCTCCGGGAACTGTGAACGCTGGGTTATGTGAAACTTCCCCAACGGTCATTGAATCTATTTTTGAATCTGCCATTAAATAACGTCCAATATTAATAACGGTTTAATTCCTGTTTGTTCCTCGTCGAGGTTTACTGCAAACCCTTCTTCTATCATCTGTTGCCCTATGTCAAACCCTCTTTCCCGAACTCTTCCTAGAAGTCTGCCATACTTCCCGACACGGTTTGTTTTATCAACAATAACTTCGATAGTCTTTCCTTCGATTAAGTTCTTGAGGTGATTACGACTTCTTATTCCCCCTTCCTCATTCAACTCCGCCGCCATTAAGTTTGACATTCGTAAAGGGAAAGTGAAATCTCTGAATCCTACCTCTAATCTTACTGTGTCACCGTCGTGAACCTTAACAACTTTGGCGTCAAAGTCCTCCGCGATTTGTTGGTGTGGGCTGTCGAAATAATACATATTCATCTGGTTGTTCGTCAGTTCTGGGTATTTTTTAAAGTCATGTGCCATTATCTTATCCTTATTATAAATTTTTGTCTTGGTGTGTAGGTTATTTTTGCTCCGTAAACTGAATCTGCGGCATCTATCGTTCTAATTCTAAAAAAATATGAATAGTCTATATTGTCAATTATTCCGTCTGCTATTGTTGAATCTTCTGTATTTATAACAGCTGTAGCTATTATACTTACTGTCGCTGATGCATCTACATCTTTCTTTTTTATTTCCCATATATCCCCCGTATCAGAACCGAAACAAGTTGCCGCCGTTATAGTTGCCCCTTCCGGCAGATTAATACCGCCATAGAATATCGCTCCCCCTGCATCTGCAATCAAATTTCCATTAATATCTCTTGTTATTTGTTCTGTTTCTGTTTGTCCTAAAAATGCTGTCCCTGCTATAGTCCAATAATTCGTATTATAGTTTGGTACTGCTACCCCATTGTAAGGGCTCCTAGAATCATTTATTGTTGCTCCATCACAAAAAGCAAAACCATCTGGCACGTTTGCGTATGTATCATCAAATTCTATAATTCCGCCCACTGCAATATCCCCCGAACTTCGACTTTCTTTCTCAACCAAAGTTGTTCCTGCAATTAGTGTGTCTGCCATTAAACCGTCTGCCCCTTCATCCACGTCACCGTTTCTTGATTTTTAATTAATCCTATGCATTGGATAAACCGCGCCCAACACGTATTCATTAAGTTCTCTGCTTCACGGATTGAGTTATATCCAGAGTTATCGAAGGCAATCATAAAATAACCGCAGTAGTTTGTCTCGATTTCTGTAAGTAATCCTGTCGCTAGTGTCTTGTAGAGTGCCCAGTTTGTACTCCAATCTTCTCTAGTAAGAGTATTAACAAACGCCTCTACTTCCTTTGCTAGTTGATTTACATATTCCTCATCACTCCCCAGAGTGCTTACTCCACTCCCTGCTTTCTTCTTAATTTCTGCTAGAGTTGCAAATATTCCTGTGTGTGCCATGATTCTAACAGAAAGCCATAATATTTAATCCTTTGCATTTTACTAACCAAAGTGCTCTTTTAACTCCTTCCCCGATATGGTCGTATTTCCCATGAATTTTAATGTTTTTAGTGTCTTTATCGACGACATATTGAATAGAGGTGAGGCTTCTTATGAGTTCGTCGTTCTTCTCGGAGAATTTCACAAGACCTTGTTCCATCATTATTTTCATATTCGCCCACATCTCAATCCCTTGTAATTGTTTAGTTTGTCCGTCTGCGTTGATTTCCCTTTTTGCGTTATTGAGTCCGATTGCCTTTCTCCTTAGGGAGTTGTGTGTTAGCATATAATCTAGGATTGGGGAACCAAGACCTCCATCATCTACCCCTATCTTTTTGTAATTGTGTTGTTCGTTTAACCGAATAATATGATTTACTGTTTCCCATGCCTTCTGGTCTTCCGTTGTTTCTGTTTCATAGATAAAACTTACTTTCCCTACGTTCTCTATGGATGCGAATGCGTTTGGGTCTCCTCCATGACCTGCGAAGTCCACACCTAAGAAGTTACGTGCGTTTGTTAGTCTATCTTTTGAGAAACACTCCTCTATCAGTTCTCTAGAGAAGAATTGCATAAGGGAGTCAAGGAATTCTGCCTCATATTCTTGACAATATTCTAATTTTGTCATTCGTTTCTTCTCTTGTTCTAGGAACTCATCCGTAATCCTAGGGCAGTCCTTAGACATTATGTGGATTTTGTGGAAGTCGTCAGACTGGAAGCAGTCGTAGAAAAAACCCTCATTGCCTCTCGGAGTGCTAAGTAAATCAAGAGTCCCGCCAGTTGTAGCAAGCATAGGCCTAATAGCAACAAAAACGGCATCTGGTATATAATGAGCTTCATCAGCAACAAGTTTATCAACAGTGAAGCCACGTAGCCCGTAACCAGTTTGTCCCGCCGGTTCTGCCATGATTTTGCTACCATTTTTAAGTATGATTTTATGAAAGGTTGGTTTACCTACTATTTGATTCCCCGCAAGTCCCATAATCTGCGCTTTGACTTTTTCCAATAATTCAACAGATTGTCTATCAACAGAAGCGATGATAAGTGTAGACGTATTGGGATTAAGGAGCGCGAAGAGGGCGACTCTAAGAGACTCTGCAAAGCTTTTCCCACTCTGACGTCCTGCTCTGACAACAGTGTTTCCCTCATGTGCGATGTATTCTTTTTGCCAATCATCAAGTTTAATCTCCAGTTTTTTTTCTGCGTAAGCTACCGCATTCGGGGCATTCCACAAGTGGGTTGTCGTCTTGGGCGATGAGGATGAGTTCTTCAATCCTTCTAAGTATTTTATTGGTTTTTTTGAAGAAGTCTTCAAGGAGTTTGTTTTTGATTTTGATGTTGATGTCTTCATTTGCCATTATCCTAATCTTTCTATGGGCTGGGGGTTTATAAATATATTATTATTCTCTGGGGTCCTACACACAAACAAACAAAACAAAACCCAATAATCGCATAATACATCATAACAACACAACATAAGCAAGCGGGGCGAGCGGAGCGAGCCCCCGTCGAGCGAGCGGAGCGAGCGAGTATAGATTAGCTCGCAAGGCTTAAAATAGCCCGAAGGGTCCGAGTGGAACCTCGGACAAGCTTGCTGGCAAGCTTGCTTTTATGGCTTGCTAGCGTTAGTTCCCCTGTATGAGCCCTAAATGAGCCAGTAATGGCTAAGCGAACGAACAAAGTGTCGTGAGCCTTCCCCAATGGAGCTTACAAGCTGTGCTTAGAAGTTGGCCGACGTTCTACTCGGCCAAAGTGGAGGAAGTTATTAAAGCTTCCGATTGGGGAGAGAGAATGCTTGTGGATTGTGCGAACCTTTGTAAATGGATTGTGCGAACGTAAATGTTTATTAAGAAGGTTGATTTATGATGATTGTTACATGACAAAGTACAATCTAAAGAACTTAAGGGATGGGACTCATTAAAAACCTCACATCCATTTTGTACCTCTTTTATGATAACAAGAACTGCGTGTCCTCTCCCTATGTAAATATAAATCATAGAAGCTGATACTAAAAAGCTTGGCTAAATTGCCTTTGAGTTTAACCAAATGATGCTCACGCATAGTCGAGGGTGTGTTAAAAAAGGGTGTTTACCGACGATGATTTTTATTTCCCTTTTCATCTTCCGATAACTATATAAAGAGTACACACATGTATATTGTATGGTATCACACGAAGATAGGAAGAAAGAACGGCTTGGGATTATGATTCATCAATTCAAGAAAGGCGTTAAGAAAGATGAGATGATTGCTGAATGTATAATTGAATGGGGTATGTCTCGGAGAACTGTTTTGGAATATATTAAAGTTATTGAGGTGAAGCATGGGATTTTTAAGTAGAGAGAATGTTCAGAAGATTATTGGTGAGGAGTATCAGAAAGAGATGGAAGAGTGGGCAAAGAAGTATCCCTTTGCTGTTTATATGTTGTTCTCTAAAGATACTGATGAACAGAAGCTTGCACATGCAGAAAGTTTATACTTAAAGCAAAAAAAAGAGGGCTAAGGCGTCACGCCTTAACCCCATAAATCAATACATATTCCAATAACATGACTTCCTATAAAGCCACATCAACGACTGCCAATACTGACACTCACTCATTCTTTTCTAACTTCAATACTGCTTCCAAGCTCTCTTGGTCACAATACTGCTTAACATTCTTATTCTCAAACCTATCACACCATTCAAAGAAATAACCACATTCCATCTCAAATATTAAGTCCTTCCCTGGGAATCTTAACTTAAAGAATCTTGCAGTTTTCTCTATTGTTTTTATATCGAATTCCATCTTTACCTCCTGTTTTATATTTAATTAAGAGTGCCTCCACTCCGAAGAGTTAGGGGAGGCGCGGAAAACCTTACCTACCAAGCAATGTGCGGAGTACGGAAGCGCCTCTTATGGCTTTGCTTCCCGGAGAAAGCCTTAAGTGGTTAGCTGAACGTAGCGCTTTGCGAGCCTTAGCCATTAAATAGCCCTACTAAGCAAACAATCAAGCTTAAACAAATAGCCATAGCATACCATTCCCACTCAAATATCTGATTCAATCCGTTGTATCTGTCGTACCATTCAACCATTAATCATCTTATCTAAAGCTACTGCGAACTCTGCCCAACGCATTAACGCCAATTTCTCTTCTCTTTCTTTTTTAGTTTCCATGATTATGAAATCCCCTTCAAAAAATGGGGACAATTAAATTAAAGTTCTGCTAGCATACATTTTAAATGCTCAAATACCCCTAAAGGGAACGGCATTTCCTCATATTCTAACAGTTTTTCTATTTCTTCTCTATCCATTTTTACCAGTATTGGACGACTCCTTTTGGCATTTTGACTTTCTCGACGAATCGCCTTTGCAATAGTCTCGAGCATAGTTCCTTCGCTTTCGCATACGCTTGGTTAATTTTCCCATTCATTCTAGCTCTTTAAGACGTCTTTCCTCTTGTCTTCTATCAAGTTCAGCCCATTGTTCCTCTGTTATTGGCTTATCTGCCGCGTCTCCAAAAACTCCTGATATATTTAGATTATTCATAATGCCTTAACGTTGGAAAGAGCGAGTTTATACGCCCCTGTCAATTCATTCACTAGTTCACATAACTCTTGACCATCACATTTCTTAGCCAATTCAACAGCCCCTTTAAGGATTTCTGCCGCAGTCATCTCCTCTGGAGTTCTGTATCTATCGTTAGGCTTAGGTGTTACTATCTTCTCGCTCTCAGTTACGGGCATACAGTTTGATTGATTCATGTTCTTCTCCGCAGAGTTCATATCAACCTCTGTGATGTTAGTATACTGCCCTTTCTGTGCAATCACTACCGAGACAGTTCCGCCAATTCCGACATCCTTCTGTAGAAAATCAACCTCTTGCTCCTGCCACTTAGTATTAAGCGTTGCTTCCTTTCCGTCATTGTAATTTACAACACAAATAGTCTTTGCAGGTCCTTTCATCTGAATATCGTTAATCTTTATTTTTTCCATCTTTACCTCCTTTCAACAATCCCTTTAGAATCTTTTTGAACTCTATTGGGTGTTTTAATTTGAGTATGCTTAGGGCTTTCTGATAGCATTTTGTCATGAATTTTTGATACTTTGGGTCTTTATATGCCATAGTTATACTAAGAATAAAGACTTTATAAACCTTTTGTTTTAGAAAATAAACCGAGGGAGCTTGAACTCCCTCTACCCGAGAAGCAACAAGACCGCCCAAGTAATAATATTAAGAAATTATAGTTTAATTACTTTACGGTTATCTGTCGAGAGCCCAAAGTATCGACTTCGTAGTGGATTCCAGTAGTTCCAATCAATGCGTCTCCGGCGTATGCGTCTCCCGTCGCTGTTACTCTCTCTAGTGTAAACATGAACTGGTCTCCTATTAAAAAGTTAGTCCCTGTAATTGCTGTGAAGTCTGTCCTTGCTGTTTCATATTGAGTATCAAATGTAGTATCTGGGCTGTCAATAGTAACTGCAGCGTTAAGGGTTTCTCCATCTCTCATAAGAATATATGTTAATCTCCATTGAACATTATCAGTTCCAGTTGGTGCTGCGATTCCTTGAAAATGAACATGAAACACAAAGTCAGTCCCCTCTGCATAATCATGCTGTAATTCAAATCCTCCACTCACTTTCTCTCCAATATCAAAAGCGTATGTTGGGATTAGTGTGTCTGTTCCTGCCTCATCTACAAAATTCACAACATCTGGCGCCCCACTAGAGGGTTTAGTTAATAGATAACCCCCAATGTTAATGTCCTTGTAAACTGTTTCTTGTAGTTCGATTGTTTTGTTTGTTCCGCAGTCTATATCTAAATCGTCAGTTGTAGAAATAACCCCTCTTGTTCCATCACTACTTAATTTTAAATCATCTCCTACTCCAAACCTAAGTTCTTCATTATCGTTTGGTAAATTTATTCCCCCTGCACTATCAAAAGTCATCTCGGGTCTTGTTAAAGCATAATTATAAATTCTAAATCCGTTAGAGTCTGAATAATCATGTCCGAATAGCCATCTATTGACGCTGTTTTCTTGAAAAATAAAAGAACCATCTCTACCAGCATAACTATTAAAAAACATATTTGCTGATGAATTCCCTTTTTCATTGAGATATAATCCCCCTATGAAATTAAAATCATTTCCACCCTCTCTTGAGTTTATTTCTAAATAATCATCATGAGCATAATAAGTTTTCAAAGTGTCTGCTGTTAGAGTTCCGCTTGTCGTATCATTTCCATTATTAATTAAGTAATCACTATGAGCCTGTGTGTTGTCTGCTATGTGTGTATTGGTTGCTGTGCTACTTCCCCCGCTCCATGTTACTGTTCCTGTTACTGTATTATCTCCTGTGATAGTGCTTTGTAAATTTCCACTATCATCATTAGTCCAATCTTGAATTATAGCCCCACCGACTACTGCTTGTTGAACATCATAATTAGCAACAGGTTCAAAATTTAAAAATCCGTTATTAATATCCCATCCTATTTTAACTGAATTTGCTTTATCTGCATAAAGAATACCAGTGTCTATTGTTCCTGTTGTTGTTATATTATCCCCAGAAGTTATAGGCTCTAATAAAGTCCCTGTCCTTTTCCAAAAAATTTTAGCGAGTAGTGCTGCGTCTTCATCATCAACATATTTTTTATTAGGAATATCATTATCCTTTGTTGGTGTCTTTAGAATATCCCCTGCCGAGTTATCCCCAGAATGATTAGGTATAAACATATCTGTAGCAATCGCTGTTTGTTTCTGTACATTTCCAGCCAACTGCTTAACAATTTTTTGAGCCTTTGTTTGTCCCATTAGTCAAGACCCACTCTTTTTCTTTTAGGTATTAAAGAATTTTCTGGGATTAATGCCATGTCATATCCGATTGCTTTCTCTGGGTCTGCTGCAGTCCTAGCATCCCAATCAGTCTTTAATTCCTTGTCGCCTATTCTGTTTGCCATAATTATACTAGAAATCTAAACTTTATAATTCTTTTGCTTGTGTGCAGTCTGTAAATTCTTTTGTGAAATCAACTTCTCTGTCTGCTACAACTATGCCACTCTTATCTTTTAGAGCATGTGCTTCTTCTTTTGTGATTATTTCGCCTTTGTTGTAATAATTATCATTTACCATTAATCACCCCTCTTTATGATAGATACATATTTACTTCCTTGTGGGAATGTTGTTATAGTTTCTGCTGCGTGTCCTGTGACATTAGCTTCTACTGCTTGAGAGTGTGCTGAAACTTCTCCGCCGTAGTGAGCATCTCCTGTTAAACTTCCGTTGTCTGCTCCTGTTCCTGAGTCAGTTGTCCCGTTATTTTCCATAGTGATA
>Ga0307928_10003067_pt1 | contig 12783 bp, 12 predicted proteins | sample AceLakmetagen232_FD_201815 | JGI IMG/M metagenome (GOLD analysis project Ga0307928, IMG submission 201815) | Saline water microbial communities from Ace Lake, Antarctica - #232 | ecosystem: Environmental > Aquatic > Non-marine Saline and Alkaline > Saline | place: Antarctica: Ace Lake... | reverse complement strand
CAAATCTTTATTTAATAGTACCCTCGGCGAGAGTCGAACTCGCAAAATCTGGTTTCTAAGGCCAGCATGTATTCCAATTCCATCACGGGGGCAGATGTACTCGCAAACTGCGAGCACGTTGCGGAAGCAGTTGGACTTGAACCAACATAGGCTTTCACCTAACTCGTTTTCAAGACGAGGACGGTACCAATTACGTTTTATACTTCCGTGCTGGGTACGTCGCGTGTAAACGTACCCTTATACTCTTTGTACACATGGCACATGAGCTGCGGTAGACTATGTACTCGAAACATAATCGGTTAAGATCACTCTCTTTAGCAAAGAGGTGCAGCGCCTTGCTACTTAATCTACCAGTGTGCGAAATAAGGGACTCGAACCCTTTTTTAAAGTTTGGAAAACTCCAGTCGTACCTATGGACCAATCTCGCATGGTGTCTCTACATGGACTCGAACCATGATAGTCTGGTTAAGAGCCAGATATTCTTGCCTTTGAATTACAGAGACATTGTGCGAAATAAGGGAATCGAACCCCTGCAGCCATCATGTAAAAATGGAGTTCTGCCATTAAACTAATTTCGCGTTGTGAGAGATAGAGGAATCGAACCCCTATTATGACGTTAGAACCGTCGAGTCCTATCCATTGAACGAATCTCCCAATGTGACCGATAGGGGGAACGATCCCCTCTCTCCTGGATGAAAACCAGACGTCCTAACCTCTAGACGAATCAGCCAAATCCAGTTACCCGATATTTCAGGGTAACTGAAACTGTGGACCATGACGGTTATGCTCCGTCGCTTCCTCATTGCAAATGAGGTGTTCTACTATTGAACTAAAAGCCCAATGTCGAGAATGATGGTAATGCTCCACCGTATCTGAAGTATCAGTTCAGCGTTCTACTTTTAAACTAATTCTCGGTAGGAATAAAAGGAATCGAACCTTTTTTAAGGAGATATAAGCTCCCCGTTCTGCCATTAAACTATACTCCTATTTGGTTATTTATCGGCTCGCTGCGCGAACCCCGGGGCTATTGCCCTAATTGAAATAAATAACCATTGTGCACGTAGCTGGAGTCGAACCAGCACTTGTATGGGTTTTGAAGCCAATGTGTCTACCAATTGCACCACACGTGCATAGTAGCTGCGATGAGAGTCGAACTCATAATTTTACGGGGTTTAAGTCCGTTGCGTATGCCCATTCCGCCACACAGCCATAGAGGGCGTCCTAACCATTAGACGACCTCACCACGATTTATCCAAAGAATAAAGGTAGTGAGGGGAGGGGTCGAACCTCCATTTCCCTCAGGTGTTCCATAGTAGTATCGCACTACTTTATCTCGGGCTTCAACCGAACGCATTACTTTTATGCTAATGAAACTTAATTGCGTCACGAATTTCTCTCCATTGCGTCATTTGTGGTAGTAAATGACTCAATGAACCTTAAAATTGAGTAATTCGTGACTCAATGAGACCTATACTGGAATTGCACCAGTGATACCAACTTTGCAGGAAGGTGCCTTTCTTCTTGGCCAATAGGTCATGGAGCCACCAGGAATAATCGAAATTCCAACCTCTTCGTTACAAGTGAAGTGCTCTGCCTCTTGAGCTATAATGGCGTAGTCCGTTTAGCTCCCCGAAGGGAGTATTTTGTTACACGAGGCGGACGCGTGGCACCTACTGGTGCAGTGTTGCGGCTAGCAGATTCGAACTGCTTCTTAATGGTTATGAGCCATTCGTGCGACCATTACACTCACCCGCAATTACTATCTAAATATTTAATAGCATTTTTTAATATAGTGATATCATCATTAGCAAAACCTAATAATTTATTACATTTTGAACAAATAAATCCACGTATTTTTTTAGTCTTATGACTATGATCTAATACTAATTTTCTTTCTAAAGTGCAAATTAAACATTTATTCATTGATTTATCAAACATTTCTTTTACTTCTGTTTCTTTTAATGAATATTTTGATGCTAGCACTTTAAATTTATTATTTCTTTTCCATTTTACAGAAGATTTTATTTGTTTTGTTCTGTTGTTTAGATACCATGTTTCTCTAACATATTTATTATGGCAGTCCTTACAAAAATAACTATATCCTCTTTTGGATTTTGTTCTTTTAGAAAATGAATCTATATTTTTAATCTTGTTACATTTATGACATTTTATCTGTCTCATAAACTTACTATATCATATTTTAGATATGAAACCTAATTTAATTGTCAAAGAAACTTGTGCCCCCACAGGGAATCGAACCCCGGTAGCCTGGTTAAAAGCCAGGTGTTCTGCCATTGAACTACAAAGGCGGGGTGGCTAATGGAAATTGCATCCATACTGTCTCCTTCACAGGGAGACGTGCTACTGTTACACCATAACCACAGCGCGACGTAGGAGAATCGGACTCCTGTTTTTCGGCAGACAACCGATCGTAATACCATTATACTAACATCGCGTAAGTATACAGTTGCGTGCTTACTGTATACATTGCACCAACGGATGGATTCGAACCATCATTTTTCGGTTAACAGCCGATCGTTCTGCCATTGAACTACACTGGTATGGTGAGCCGAGAAGGATTCGAACCTTCATCAATCGCTTCGAAGGCGACTATTCTGATCCGTTAAACTATCAGCCCATTGTTCAGAAACATGGATTCGAACCAATGATTAACGGCTTCAAAGGCCGCTGTCCTGCCGTTAGACGATTTCTGAATGTTTTAAAGAACCTAGTCAAGATAGAAGGATTCGAACCTTCGACGTACGGCCCCAAACCGTAAATGATACCATTTCACCATACCCTGATATAAATTAAAAAAAATTATCCTTTTGGGGATAACTTTGTTAGTTTCTTTTATTCTTTGTTTATTACAGCGTTTGAGTTCCTTCCTTCATAAACTTAAAGTTATCCATTATTGCACTTATTGATTTTTCAATGTTCTGTCGAGTTAATCCGATCACGTTTCTTAAACTGGTGGCATTATTTGTGCCGAATATATCCAAAAAGGATTGGGGTTGATGAATAGCCATCAGTCTAGGTGATGTTACCTCTGAACATATTCTGTTTGAAAATAAGTTTTTCATGATAATCTTATTGGTTAATTAAACCAATGTGCGCCGGGAGGGACTTGCACCCCCGAAGGCCGAAACCAAGTGCTTTACAGGCACTTCTCGTTGCTGCTTGAGTACCAACGCATAGTGTCCTATAGGATTTCAACTGATTATATTATATCTAAGTACTAATACTTATGCAAATGAATGATTTTTAACTTTATTGAAATGAATGATTTTTAGCTCTTAGTTGAAATCCCAACGAACACTCCATAGAGTATATACTAGTCATATTCACTTGTCAAGTGATTTAGGCTTGTGCTATACTAGAGGTAGTTCTTTGAGAAAGGGAGTCAAGTTCACTTGGAAGAAGTGATAATTAAGATTAAGATATATGGGAATAATATATGGACCAAAGGTGGGAATGAAGTTGTCGAAAGAGGAGTTGGAACAACGCCAATACGATGACAAGAGAAGAGAACAGAGAATAACTCTTATGAGAGCAAATATTGTGCGTAAGCAAATACTTGAAGCATATGAGATATTAGAAAGGATAAAATTAGATCATGTTAGTGATACCGCATTTAGAGAAAAAATTGTAGGAGCTAAAAGAGAATTAGAAAAAGCTTTAAATGATTTCTTGATGGACGAAAGTTATCATCGAAAAAACATTAAAAGAATTAATGATTTATCTCCAGCTGAATATGAGGAATCTATGCAAGTTGAAGGTTCAGCTCCAACGCAAAGTAATAAAGTAGGTTAGATTATTAGAAATCTTGACTTCCCTTTTCAGGGAATTAGTTCGGTGTGTAATTGGGGAATAATACTTCCAATGGGGAATTAAGGAGAACATAATCCTTCGACTCGAGTAAGCCGAAAATTGTTCCCCAAGTGCACATCAGCATTATTATTAAAATATGAAAAGCATAAACCGAGAAGATTTCTTTAGACTTGTTTCAGCAAACTCTGGTGTAGACTTAGATTCTACTAGAGATGTTTTCTATGGTATGATAAAGACAATATCTAGAGAACTCCGAGACCACCAAAGCGTTAAGCTTCCTGATTGGGGAGAATTTAACTTAAATGTTTTAAAAAAGACAAAAGGATATGATATAAATAGAGGAATTCAAGTCCCTAGAGCTCCAGTTACTGTTGTTAAATTTACTCCTGATTACAAGGTTAAGCGTTATTTCTCTGAGTTAGGAAAAATGGGATAAATATGTTATTGTTTAAACTATGAGTAAATTAACAAAAGAGCAATTAGAACAAAAACGGATTGATAATAAAAAATATTATCAGAAAAACAAAATAAAAATAAAGGAAAAGCATAAAAAATATTATCAAAAAAACAAAGATGAAGGAAAAGAATATTATAAAGAATACTCAAAAAGGTATCAATTAAAAAATAGAGAAAGAATAAAAGAATACTCGAGGAATCACCAAAGAGATATTAGGAGAAAATTAGTAAAATTAATGGGCGGTAAATGTCTTAAATGTGGGTTTAGTGATTACAGGGCACTACAAATTGATCATATTAATGGAGGGGGTTATTATGAAAGGAAAAAAGCTCTAAGTAAGAATTTTAATAGAAGAGCGATAAGGAGTGTTGAGGCTGGTGAAAAAAAGTTCCAATTATTGTGTGCTAACTGTAATTGGATAAAAAGATGGAAAAATAATGAAACTAGATTAGGCAAAAATAATAAACGTACTATGATATAATCTCTAATATGGCTACACAGCTAGAAAACTATGAAAACAAGTACGCTAACATCAAAAAGAGCATAGACTCTGCTGGTGCTTATTCTTCGAACAGACTTCCTTCTCAAGGTGAACTTACACGAAACGTTCAACTTGCCTCAGTCAATAGTCAGATTGAAGATTTAAAAAGTGAACAACTTAAAAAAACTTGGTACGGGAAAGATGATGAAAAGGCAGAGACAGAAACAAAACCTGACGGATGGTTTATGGGTGGACTTAAAGCATTGCAAAGACCTCTTAACGCTATTATGGGAGCGGGGCAATATGCAATAGGGAAAGGAACAGAATCTAGCCTAGGATCAAATATTAAGGAAGCAATGAAAACTGGCTTAACCGCTGGTAATGTATTACAGCAAATGGGAGCACCAAGAGGAGTACAAGTTCCTTTGGGTTTCGCACTTGACGTAATGCTCGACCCTGTGAACTGGTTGACTGTGGGAACAGCCGCCCTTGTTCCTCGTGTCGGAGTGGGGCTCGCTAAAGGAGCAGCAAAGACAGGAACTAAAAGTGGAATAATGGCAGGACTTGAAGCTGCTGGGAAAGGAGTCACTTCCTCTGTCTTGAAAGATACAGTATCAGTTATGAAACTTCCTAGGGCTATTCCTGTTCTTGGAAAACTTGGAAGAGTTACTAGAGCAGCAGAACTAGAAGGAATAAAAGATGCTTCTAAGCGTGGACTACTTGCAAAAGGAGCTATGAAGTATGATGACGTTTTAAATAAGATCGGAACAAAAGCTGCTAAAGCTAGTGATGAATATGATTCATTAATTGGTTCAAATATAGCAACTAGAATAAATAAAACACCTCTTGGTTTAAAGACAGGGGTTATTTCAACAAAAATTGAAAACCTAATTAATAAAATACCTGAAACAAGATTTACACCAGAAGGTGAAAAAATTGTTAAATTCTTTAAATACTCACCATCAGACAGTATGCAGATGGCGCGTTATCATGATGAAGTTGCAAAGGCTGCTGAGAATAAAAATATAATACTAGTCAATAGTAATAACGGTGTTGATTTTATTGACATAGCTGACCTTGAAAAACCAGGAGCATCTATCATTGTTAAAAAAGAAGTTAAGAAAATCTCTGATAAAGCATTCAAGGATGCAGACGGAGCTCTTTCTAAATCAAAATTCAGAGATGCAAAGGGTAACTCAGTTAAAGCAGAAGATGTTCTGACAGGAGAAAAAGGTGAGTTATACACAGAGGTTAAAACTGTTGTGGATGGTAAGAAGTTAATGGATCTTCCACGACCTGTTACTGTTGAAAAGAATTTCCAAAATTCTAAGTATTTCTTAGAATCTTATCTTGATGATTCTGCTTTGAAGAAGTTTGAAAAGACATTCGAAAAAACAGAAAGAGGTAAAACAGGATTCAAATGGTATGACGAAAAGATTGAAAAATTAAAGGATCTTAAGTTAGGTGACATCGTACCCGGGACAACAAAGACCTTAAAGGAAATAACAGATGAAGCAGGGGAACTTGTGAAGACAGTTAATTCATATGACAATGCTGCCTTGAATCTAAAACCTTTAGATAAACTACTAACAATCTTCCCTAAATATATTTCTGGATTCAAATCTGCAAAAGTTCCAATGAACCCATCATCTCACGTTGTTGCTGTTATCGGTAACTTCTTCATGGGTGCTATGACAGGAATCCCCGTTCAAAAACTTGAATATCTAAATGAAGTTATGAAAGCTAGAAAACTTCTTAGTGGAAAACTTGGGGCAAAAGGTTTCTATGATATCTTTGGTAAAGACTTAAATGATGTTTGGGATTTGATGGAAAACAATCCAAACGTATTTAGAAAAGTAACGGGAATGGATGCTGTTGCTCTTAAGCAAAGATTAGCAATAGAAAATAAATTGCTAGGTACAACCAAAAAAGAAGTTGCTAGAGTTCTTGAACAAGAAATCGCAGGAATAGAAAGAAATCTTTCTAAGCAAACAGAAGGGATAAGAAAAGCCATAATTCCTAAATACGCTACTGGAACAGAAACTTCAAGAGAGTTAGCTAAAAAAGGTTCAATCACTGCAATGGAAGAATCAACTTCTTTCGTTGGAGAAACTGCTAACGACATGATGGATATGATGGGTGATAGAGTTGCAAAAAGATTAGCAGAAAATCCAGACAATCTAGTAAACCAATTGGCTAACACTATCGTGAACAGCATGCCTAGATGGTATGAACAGGTTGACCAATCTTATAAAATTGGAACTACAAACTTCTTAGTAAAGACTGGTTTAACTGAAGCAGAGTTAATTAAAATTTCAACAACTATTCCTATAGAAATGAAGGATATTACTAATCTTAAAAATCTTAAGATTGTTGACGGAGCAAAAATGTATAAACTTTCACCATTAAAGGCTTCTGAAATAGCCATGGAAGCATATATGGATTACTCCACTATGCCTGACTTTGTAAGAATGATGAGAGCAGTTCCATTTGGATCTCCCTTCCTTTCTTTCCCATACGCTATGGCAATTAAAACAGCCAAAACTGCAGTGAAGAATCCTTCTGCTTTTAATAAAATAGGATTTATGATAAACGAAATGAATGCCGCTAGAACTCCACAAGAAAAGGAAGCCATGGAGATAAAATATAATGAATACTTGAAGTCTGATACAGTTGTTAAAATGTTTGGTAAATGGAATACAAACGTACAGAACCTAGTACCTTTTTACCAAATGAATATGCTTAACCCATCAGAAAGAAGTTACGGAAACTCAACTGCAGGTAAGATGTTTGGAATGTTTGATAAAATTCCAATCTTTGGTGATCCTATTACAGGCACAATAAAAGATTATTGGATTCAACCATGGGTTCTTTCTGGTTCGGGAGAAACACCTCAAGGACAGTTCGGACAACCACTTTACCCCGCATATGATAAAGATGGAAACCTAACAAAAAATAACTTCTTGAAAAAGGTTCTTTATGGAACTAGGAATGTAGCAGAGAGTTTGGTTCCTGGAGTAGCTTCTTTTGCAGGATTACCACTAGGAGGAGTAATGTCTCCTGAGTCAATAGAATATCTTCCAAGTTACGGAGCTAGAAATATTGCTCAAGCAACAAAGGGACGAAGTACTATTGGAGCTAAAACTAAAGAAGACGCAGTACGAAAGACTTTGCGTGCCCTATTAGGAAGAACTGGATTACCAGCGTATACTTTAGATGCATCTAGAATTACTACTAAGAAGAAATAAAAAATATCATGAAAATAAAACAATTTATAAAAAATTTATTTACTAAACCGATTAAACAAACTGGTTATATTCACGAGGAAAGAGCCTCCGATTATATTCTAGGAGTTAATTCCCCGTTGAAAGGAAAAGTAATTAACGAGAGTGGAGACTGGGTTCCATATAAACCAGAAAATGAAAAACAATATTTAGACGCAAAGTTCGACACAATGTCGTGCGCAACTTTTGCCTTTTTAAACACAGTAGAAACTACTGTGAATTATTTCATTGCAAAAGGATTAATCACCAAAAATCAACTTAACAAAATTACCGAACTAGGTTTTATAAAAAATGACAAATTTAATTGTAGCGATCGGTTCACTGCTATTATGGCTAAAACAACTCAAAATGGTAATTCAATCCAAGGAGTTGGTGATGCAGTTAGGGAATTCGGGTTACTTCCAGAAGATGATTTTCCGTTTGAAGGACAAAACTGGAATGAGTATCATAATAAAAATCTTATCAGCCAAGAGATGCTTGATAAGGCTAAAAAAATTAAAAAAATATTTAAAATAAACTATGAGTGGGTTGCATTAGATAAAATTTCAGGAGCACTGAAAGAGTGCCCATTAGAAATTGCTATTCCTTATCCTAATCCATATCATGCGGTAGAGCTAATTGAGTCAACTCATATCTTTGACACTTACCCTCCTTACCTATACACTATTAAAACTGGGATAGGTTATTCAATGAAAATCATTGTAACAGTTCTTGAAGATACTGAACCTGTCTCTGAAGAATATGAATATTTTAATATTATATCAGACCCCAAGATGGTTGGAGTGAGTTCTGTGTTAATGAAGATCATTGACAAGATGAGGGGTGAATGTGGTTTTCCTTTTGTGATAACTTCTGGTTTAAGAACCAAAGAACAAAATGATAAAATCCCAGGTTCATCTCCTACTTCCTCCCATTTAGAAGGACTAGCTGTTGACATTAGATGTCGAAGAAATAATGAACGATTCAAAATGATTCAAAGCGCCTTTAAAAATGGTATAGTCAGAATTGGAATAGGTAAAAATTATTGTCATTTAGATATTAATAAGAAGAAATCCCAAAATGTCGTATGGGATTACTACGAGTAGATAAATGATGAAAGTCTTTAAATCATATAAGAACAAAGGATATGAAATAGGGGATTTTTACGATTACAAATTAATTCAAATTAAAAAAAATATGACAAACTTTTTTAAGGTTAGTTGGGGTCAAATAGGAAACGCAGTTGCTTATGTAGTTCTTACTGCAATATTAGGTATGGGTTTGTATGTGTTAGGTATTGGAGATGTTTTTCAAATAAATTTCCAAAGTCTAGTTAACATCGGAGCAATCTCCCTTATAGCTGGTATTGTCTCTATCATTAAGGATTTATTAACAACAAAATCAGGTAAACTAGCTGGAGTAATTCCTCTGAAATAAATATTGTGCTATAATAGCTTTTGCTATAAGTTCAACATTTTATAAAGGAACTTCAGGCAAGTTTTTAATACAGGACGTTTTGGTTTATTCTGGGACTATCCTAAAACAAAAAGGTCAGTTTATGTAAAAATAAACCCTTATCTTTATTGATAAGGGCTTTTTTGTAACATACGTTAATCTAATAACGTTTCTTTTTTCTTAATTAATCTTAATCCTGTTGTCGGATGAATAATTATGATGTTATTTTCTGAAAGTTTTTCTTTATCGAAACTTCCATCAAGAATCATCCATCCATTTTGATTAATCACCCAGTTTTCCGTCCATTTTTCCATGGTGTAATTTTTTTTCCTAATGCAATTAAGTTTCTTGAAACAGAATACAATTCAAGTTCTTCCGCTCGAACGTTTTTAGACTCATTCCCTTTAGTTATTTTAACCAAGGTACTAGGGGAGCTTTTTTGAAAGGACTCGAATAAACTTTCTCTCAAAAAGATCATCGCGTCCCAAATTTTGTTTTGATAATAAACTTTCATATATTATTTTTAAAGATTGTTTTCATTTACATTATACTCCAGTGCTGTGGACTAGACTTTCTTAGTCTGGGTGTGATATAATATTTTTGTGCGAAGGCGACTCAATGAAAATAATAGCCCTCCCCTGGCTCGGGACTAGGCAGCCTACAATGTTGAGTCATAGCTTAATGAACTACAAAAGACACAATCAAGGTTATCGTGCTCATGTTAGGAGAACATACCCTCGTGGTTATGGGCGTCCTAGTTGGGCAAGGTATAGAAAGGCATCAAGAAAATCACAGCACTGTGATATAATTAAAAATATTAATAATAATTTAAATACAATGGATCCATTACAACAACCAAGCATCGCACCAGCTCCAGTTTCTCCACCAGAAGCACCTGGAATCCCTGGTCAAGAAAATCAACCTGAGTTATCTCAAGAGCAAATGAGAGGCAATATTCAAGGTTTAATGTCTAAACTTCAAACAAAAAATCAAGATTTAGAAGCGCAACAACTTTCTTCTGGTAATAATATGGACAAAGCTAAAGGAGAAGCTCTTCGTGAGTTGTTTGATATTTTAGAAAATATGGGTATTGACCCTAATAATGTTGAACAAGTTGGAGCATTTTTGAATAAGTTAAAAGAGAATAATCCAGAATTACATCAGCAAGTAGAATCATCTCTAGAATCTCTTCTTGGAGATAAAACATTAGATGAACCAACAGAAGGAACTCCAGAGATGGATCCTTCACTAAATATGAATATAAATACAAATGCGACACCACAAGAAAACATATGAGGAAGTCTTTTCTATAGATCATAAAGGAGTTAGACCTAAACTCTACATGGACAAAATTTCAATAGAGGGGATGGAACTAGAAGAATATATTATACTTTTTAAAGATCACTTGTCTGATTTTTATTCTACTCTTTTCTATGACTGTGTAAGATTCTCCTGGTTAAGGAGAAAATTTTGTTATTACGGGAGACCTACTATACTCCCAATGAATAAGAATTCCCGAATGCATAATTCGGTTTTTGTTAAGTTTGTTAGAAGAATAATTGGTAAAGATCCTCAGATAATTACCCGTAGTAAATTCTTTCCAAAATTAGAAGAATATTATTTTGAAACATTTTTCCCTGGGTTCGTAGAGGGTAATCCTTTTACTAATCCAGATTATTACGAGTTCCCTTTTGAAAATATCTCCATCGATTATTTGATGGCTGTTTATCACCTAGATGATCGTTTTGATTTACTTAAGAAAGCAGACAAAGACAAGATGTCTTATGCTATTTTTGTTGATTACGTTATTAACCATGTTCTGAGTGAGAATGAGTCACTCGGTCGAGATCGATATATAATAAGACAAGGAATGGATAAACATTTCCCATTTTGTGTGAAGGACTCTGATAAAGAAGTTAAAACCAAATATGGATTAAAAAATTATGGAAAAGAAGCTTAAACCAGTTGTTTTCGTACAAGGAAACTACGCATACAATAAACAAAATACAGCTCAACAAGTAATGTTGTTGAATGCTTTAAAGATAACCCAAGACCCAAAGAAATTAAAAGAATTAATTGGGGTTAGAACTGTTGCAGAAGTTTATAGAACTCTAGATAAGATTGCGATGAGAAAAGAGTATCATTCTGCTTTAGCTAGTAAAGGTCTAACTTTTGAATACATTGTAAAAAATATTAAAGAAGTTATTGACTCAGCTGATAAAGACTCAGATAGATTAAAAGGATTAAGTATGATATTAAAATCTATTGGTCTAGATAAATATGATGAATCTGCTATTGGTGGAGGAAGCTGGGAAGATGCATTGCTGGAAATTAAAAATAAAAGAATAGAGGAAGATAATATCAGGGAAGTTAAGGAATATGATGTTGTGGCTCCAGAGATGCCAGAGAATGTTCGTATTGCTAAAGAGATAGAAAATAAAGAGACTAAAGGATTATATGAGTAATACAGTAACAGCTGAACAGTTTGACGACCCAAGATTCTATCTTGAGAATTTTTGTAAGATCAAAACTAAGGACTCTGGACTCGCCCCTTTTATACTAAAACCAGCTCAGCTCGATATTTTTAATACGATTGAGAAAGAGAACCGAATAATAATTATGAAGGCTCGTCAGATTGGGTTCTGCTTATCAGAAGATACAAATGTATTATTGTCAAGCTTAATATGGAAAAAAATAAAAGATATTTGTATAGGTGATGAAATAATTGCTGTTGAAGAAAATAATCCTGGAAACAGAAAACAACGTAAAATGAAAACTGCCATAGTTGAAAATAAATTTTTGTTTAAAGCTAATGCAATAAAAATAACATTAGATAATGGAAATTCTTTTATTGGAACAAAAGAACATAAAATGTTATCTAAAAGATGGGAATCTGGAACAGAAACAGCTTGGAAAAAAATAGGCGATATGAAAATTGGTGACTCAATAAGGTTTATAACAAACACATGGGATCAAGGTGATTATGAAGACGGATGGTTTGGAGGGATGATAGATGGAGAAGGGTCATTATCTAAACCGTCAAGATCAGGGTGTCAACTTACTGTAAGTCAAGTTGCTGGAGATGTTTTTGATAGATTAATTAATTATGTTAAAAAAAATAATATATCATATAGACTAGAAATAGATAAAAGAAAGGCTGGAGATAGTAAATTAGGAAATAAAATTGTTTATAAAATAGTAATAAACAAAATGAATGAAATTTTTAACATATTTGGAAAAACAAGACCATCAAGATTGCTTTCTAGAAAATGGTGGGAAAATAAAGCCTTACCTAA
>Ga0307928_10003065_pt1 | contig 12786 bp, 12 predicted proteins | sample AceLakmetagen232_FD_201815 | JGI IMG/M metagenome (GOLD analysis project Ga0307928, IMG submission 201815) | Saline water microbial communities from Ace Lake, Antarctica - #232 | ecosystem: Environmental > Aquatic > Non-marine Saline and Alkaline > Saline | place: Antarctica: Ace Lake... | reverse complement strand
TTAATTCTGCTGATGAACTTACTGGAACTACAATCATAGAAATAGGCACATATAATAACTTAAACTTTGCTATATTCTCTGTACAGGACGTTTATTTAATAAACATGCGATTCTTTGCAAACGCAGTGCCAGGAACAACTAGCGATTCAGCACACTTTTCTTTCTATACTAAGACAAAAGACTTTAAAAGATTTAATACTATAATTGCTTCAGCTAATGCGAGACAAACATTCCAAGGAAGCGACTTAAAGGAAATGCCACCATTCTTAGAAAAAGGTGGAATGTTAAAGGGCGAGTATACTGATGATTATAGTGATGATGTAACAAGTGTAGATATGGGGATGAGATATTTATATATACCGCCAACAATTAACGGATAAATAAAAGGAGGAATAAAATGGGAAGCACATTATTAGTACTTAGAACATTATTAGCAGACCAATTAGATGCAGAAACGCCAACATCAGGTAGTGACCCATCACTTGAGCTACTAAACACATATATAAACAATTCAATCAGGAAAATTACACGTAGAGATGAACCAAGAGAGCTTATGTTATCAACTCCTATTTCAGCGGACATAGTAGCGAGTGCTAATACAGTAACAATACCTGCTACAGTTTTAATACCGCAGATCGTTTATTATCAAGACTCAGGTAGTAATTGGAGGCAGTTATGTCAATTAGAGCATAAAGACTTAATACAGTCTATAGGTGCTAATGCTTTCTTTGATGTATCAGATACAGGAGATGTTAGAGCGTATTCAGTACAAGGTACAGTACTTACCTTTGATAAGCATTTTAATAGATCAGCAGTAGGAGCTATAAATATATTAGGCATTAAACCACCTACTGTATTATCAGCAGATATAGATACAACATCTTTACCGATAGACTACGATTTATTAATAACCTATGAATCAGCATTGCTATATGCCCAAAGAGATGATGACGAGGAAAATATAGCACGATGGAAGGGTTTGGCAAACTTTGAGAGATCAGAACTACAGACTAACCTACAAACTAATAATAATAAACAGTTCACTATGTCACCTGAGAATTTCAGTAGAAGTAGAACAAGTTTTGGTAATCCTAGCGTATTATTTGGAACGAGGTAAATTATGGGTAGTTTCCCATCACAAACATTAACTAACTTTATCGGGATGAATAGAACTAAAGATTACTTGTCCTACATTCCCGGACAACTCAGACAAAACTATAACTACTTATATATGGCAAACGGTGGACTAGAAGAACGTGGAGGTGGAGCATTACTAAAAGCACCACCAGCAGCCGGAGCAGTTTACTCATTAGCTAATTATGAAGGTGCAAGCGGTAATAGTTACTTAATAACAAACCAATCAACTAAGGTGTATTACTTCACTACTGCATGGAATGACACAGGCGTAGCCGTAACGACTTCTTTAAAGACTAGATGGGCACAAGCAGGTGTAGGAGCTTTAAAAGCGTTCTACGGCGTTAATGGTACTGACTCAGTAACAAAGATAGTCGAGGTAGCCGGAACACCAACAGGAACAGCGGTAGCAAGTTCACCTACAGCCATGATAGATATTATACAACATAAGAATAGATTATTTGGAATCGCAGAAGATGGCACATTAAGTTGGACAGAAGCATTAGCTTATGAAACATGGAACACAGGAGTTAACAATACAGTCGTTGGTAAGAGTGCAGACGGTAAAGGACAAAAACTGGAAATATGGGGAGATGCTTTATTTATAATAAAAGAATACGGTGTTTATGTATTACCTAATGCAGACGATATAGCACCTAAATTAAATTGGGTATTCCTAAGAACAGATGCAGCAACAGGAACACAAAGTCCTGACAGCGTACAAGTAACACGTACAGGAATTATGTATCTAGGCTCAGACTTGAATGTTAGACAAATAAGCTCTAATACTACATTTTCCTCTGGAGAGTACACGCTAGGAAAAACTGGAAGCCCTGTTATTAGTGCAGCCTTAGAGGATGATTTAATACCGAATCTTGATAGAAGTAGAATATCTCATGCAACATCAATAGTTCATAACGATTTATATATATTAAGTTGGCAGTCGAATGATGCAGCAACTAACTATAATGACCGTACATTCTTTGCAGATACTACTAAATGGATGGAATGGGTAGGATTTTCACCACAACCATATTGGGGAGAGTTCACAGGGTTTGATTATCAATTTTACGCAAAGCAAACAGTAACAGGTAGAGTTAAATTATATGGTGTTAAAGGCGTATCTACGATAGGGCAAACACATGAAACACTAAACGAAACAATATGTAATGATAACGGTGAAGGAATTGATGCTTACATAATACTTGGTTGGTGGGCAATCGGTGGTGAATCAGCATATAAAAATATTAAACAAGTTTATATGGTAGCGGATACTGAGAACTGGAACATAGATTGTAAATTCCAAGCATACAAATATAGACAATCATTACCTAGTGATGGTGAAGGAATAGTAAGAATATACTCAACATCAAGTATAGCAGGTGTAGGAGTAGTAGGAACAGCTATTGTAGGCTCAAGTATTGTAGGAAATATTGGCGTAAGTTCTAACAGGTTTCAATTCGGCTTAAAGGGATACTATTTTAAAGCTGAGTTTAGAAATCAAAATGCAAACGAGTTTACAAGAATAAATAAAATAATAGTCTATTATCGGACGATAAAGAATAAATAGGAGGCGAAATTATGGTAGATTTAGCAGGGCAATTGCCAGAGCAACAAGTAACTCTAGCCCCAGATGCACAATCGTTAGCAACACAGGCGTTTCAGACAGCAGTAGCCCCGTTAAGAGAAGGCTCACAAGAAAGGCTAACTGGTACACTAGAAAGTTTATCACAGCGAGGAATACAGTTTGGAGAATTAGGTTCAGAGAATATACAGGATTTATTACAAAGAGAATCAAAAGCAGAAAAACAATTAGCAAGCGAGATCGGAGTTTCGTTTGGAAAAACTCAATTAGAGAATGCGTTTGCAGCGAGTGAAGCAGCTAAGAATAGACAACTACAAACAGACTTAACAGAACGTGGTTTTGAGTTTCAAGCTGGTGAGAATGTAGCAGGTAGAGAGTTTTCAACATTAGAACGTGAAGCAAGCCAAGAGTTTGTAGCAGGTGAAACAGCAGCCGACAGAGAATCAAGACTAGCGGAATCTACAGCCACAAGAGAATTTTCAGCAGAGCAAACAGCATTGGGACGTGAGTTTACTAGTGAAGAATCACAATTGCAACGTGACTTTGGTTTAACTACTCAAGAGATGGCACAAACCTTTCAATCACAAGAGAATGAATTAGGTAGAACTTTTACAGGTGAAGAAACTCAACGTCAACGTGATTTTGGATTAAGCACACAAGAAGCTGCACAAACTTTTCAATCAGAGGAAAACTTATTAGACCGTACATTTAATGCTAATGAACAAGCAACTGAGTTAGAGTTTAGAACAGCATTTCAAGAAGCTGGGTTTGATTTCCAGAAAGATCAAAACGCAATAGCATTACAAGCAGAAAAGAATAGAGGTGCAGTAGCATTAGCGTTAGAAGGCAATTTAACAGGTGATGGTGTAAGAGAGTTATTAACGCAAGAATTTGGTGATGGCGTTGAATTAACAACTAATGATGATTTAGCATTACAACGTGTCGCAACTGCCTCTGGTTTAAGTACAGAAGAATATATGGCTATGAGAAAAGCAATCGGTGAAGGACAAGTAGATGCAGTTATGGAGAACGTAAGCGACTTTATAGATAACCCACAGAAAGCTAGAGATTTCCAATTAAAACTAGCTCAAGAGTCAGCAAACGCTATGATAGAGTCAGCTAAACTACAAGCAGGTGCTACAACAGAAGCAGCTAAAGCAACAGCAGCAGCAACTAATGATAGTAGTATGTTTGAAACATTCGGCAAGATATTAGCATCACAGAACGATGCAACAAAAGACATGATTGATACAGTAACAGGTGCTTTTACTGGAACATTAACAGGAATTGGGGAAAGTTTAAGAGATATAACCCAATCACCAGCAGAACAAATAGCAGCAACAGGTGTAGAAGTACCACCAGAAGCAGATACAAGAACAACAGCTGGAAGAGTCGCAGATGACGTTGGAAACTTTGTAAAAGACCCATTAGGGGAAATAGGTAGAGGACTTGGTTCGGGTGTATTAATTACAGCATGTTTTAAAGAGGGATACTTAAACAAGAAAGACATGATTGATATGCTTAGATTTAGACCATTACAAGCAACAGAGGCAAGCGGCACGAAGTCGTGGAGTGGCTATCAGTTGTTCTTTAATAGTAGAGTATCAGTTATGAATAAAAAACGCTTGTATAACAACATAGTAAAATATTGGATGAAACATATCAGGTACAAACTAGGCAAAGGAAAATTTAGTTTACGAGGATATTTAACACATAAAGCATTAAGTATAATTGGTTTATCTACTTACTATGCTAATGAAATTAAATGTAACCAGATTATTGAGTATTACAAAGGCCGTAGTTTATGGAGTATATATAAACCGATCTTCCGAGAAGTAGAAGGGAGGGTTTAAGATGGTAAGTTTACAAGAATTACTAAGTAGAAGTGTAACCCAGAATTTAGGGTTATCAGATATATTAGCTAAACGAGAACGTGAATCAGTACAAGCTGGACAATCTTTAGTAAGTATCGCAGGTACACAGGCACAAGCCACATTAGGAGCAGCACAAGTAAGGGCAGCAGGAACGGTGGCAGCAGCTACAGCACAACCAGGCGGTATTATTGGTTCTGTAGGTAGAGGATTTGAAGCACAACAGAAAGAACAAGCAGCATCAAAAGAGTTGATAAGAAAACAGAATATTGAAAACAGGGAAATAGTATTAAAAGAAGGCGAGTTTAATTTAAAGGTATTAGATTCATTAAACAAAACTAAAGAATTAACACCAACTGAAAAAGCTATATTAGGGCAACAGTCACAAGGAAAGATAAGAATGTTAGATAAGTTTTCTGAAACTGAATTAACTAATCTACCTAGAAATGCTTTTATAGATGTCGGGTTTGGTGATGATAAAATAACAGTAGTAAAAGAACCTGCAAAACTAGGGGCAGAAGAAAAGACTAAATTAGCAGGAATACTTGAAGGACGTAAGGGTATACGGCAAGTATTGAAACAGATTGAAAGTGGTGACATATCTAAGGCTGATTTATTAGCAGCAGCAACAGGAGGATTTAAACGAGCAGGTGAAAAAATACAGTTAGCAGCAACTAAGATAGATTTTAATACAGAGATATTATCTAGATCATTATCAGGTGCAGCAGTACCAGAAACAGAGGTAGTAAGATTTAGGGGTATATTCGGTATTAAACCACTAGACACAGTAGAAACAATGGTTTTCAAATTAAAGAGATCTGCTGACATGATTACAAGAATAGAAAACATGGCTAAGTTCGGAACGTCACCATTTGAAAGTGAAGAGTTTATTAAAAAAGGACTTGATGAAGCAGCAAGTGATATCGAGAAGATACAAAAAAAGAACTTAATTAAAAAAACAAACGGAAAACAAGTTGGTGGTATTTTGGTTAGCGATATGTCAGAAGAAGAGAAGGCAGCATTACGAGCAGTGGGGAAACTATAATGGCTATACGACCAGAGATACAAGCAATAATAGATGCAGCTAAGAATGAAACACAAAACATTAGACCAGAGATACAGCAAGTAATTGATACAGGACAAATAGAACCACCACCAGGTGCTGTTAAGTCGTTAATAGGCAAAGCGAAACGATTAGGTACTCAGTTCCAAAGAGGGTCAGAGAAACAGACTCAAGACTTAACACAACTACTAGCACCTGAACATGTACCAGAAACTAGAGTAGATATAGAAGAGCCTGTTGGTTTTGGTGAAACGGTAGCAAGAGGAGCAGGTGAGTTTCTAGCACCAAGTCCGATGGTTGCGAATGTTCCAGGGTTAGCGTTTACCATTAACCAAACAGCAAGCGTATTAAGCAAAGCAGCTAAAGCATCTAAAGTAGTAACAGGAACGCTAGACGAAGTAAGCAAGGCTGTATTAGAGCCAATAGCTAAAGCAACTAAAAAGACTATCGGATTTGTAGGTGAAACATTAAGTGCAGTTCCTAGAGAGTTTATTGAACGGGCAATAACTAAAGAAATAGAAGGCAAGTCAATATTTAAGGGAAAGTTTAATCCAGATATATTTAGAAAGTTAGGTGAGCGACTACAAAAAGCAGTAAATCATATAGACGATTTTGCAGGTAAGGCTGTTGGCGAGGAAAAGTTAGCAATAAAAGGGAATGACTCTGTTATACAAACTAGCGGATTAATTAATAAAGCTAATAGCTTATTAGAAGGTCAGACGTTTGACGAAATAACAGCACTAAACAAAAAAGACATATCCTCGATAAAAGAAATAATGGGACTTTTGGCCCCAACAAAGAAAAAAGTAATAGAAGAGGCAGTAGGTTTAGTCGACCAGTTTGGCAATCCGATTACAAGGAAGATAACAGAAGCAGGCAAACCAGTTAAGATGTCAAGATTATTGGCTATTAGATCAAGGATTGATGATTTAGTAAAGTTCTCACCAGACCCAGTTAATACTGTAACAGACGAGGGTGGGGTTATATTAAAGGATTTAAGGAAAAGCATAACTGATATGCTACATAAAAACTCTGATGAACTTAGAAGGGTAGATGCTAAGTTTTCAAAAGTACAAAACATAAAAACAAAAGTAATACGAAGAATAAAAGAAGAGAATGTAGCAAGAAATATTAAGAGCTTAACTACAAGAGAAGACACGTTTTTTAAGAATGCTTTTCAGCAAATAGATGAGTTAGCACCAAGCGAGTTTAAGTTCTATGATAACTTACAGGATGCTATTGCTAGACAAGCATTTGAGAACTTGTTCCCAGGTAGAGGTGGCGGTAGTGGTGGGGCGCAAGGGGCAGCAAATATATTTAGAACAATAGGGGTAGTTACAAACCCTTTGCTAGCACCAGCCTTTTCTCCAAAGGTGCAAGGGTTAGCCATACAGGGAGCAGGGGCAGCAGGTAGAGGTGTTGGTGCAGCAGGACGAGCAATACCACAAGCTATACAGAAAACAGGAATAACGCCAACAGCAGCAGGCGCACCATTATTGAAAAGATTACTAAGAACAAAGGAGGCGAACTAACATGGCATTTACAATCAGGTTTTATAATTGGAATACAGGGGACACAATAACCGCTGCAAGACTAGACGGAAACATAACAAACATATTGGCAACATTAAACGATGGTACTCATACCGCAAACTTTAGCGATATACAAATAGGTAGTGTATCCGTATTAAACACATCGTTAGAACTAGAAAATATAACCAAACTAACGGTAGATAATTTAATAATAAACGGTAACACGTTAAGCAGTTCATCAGGTGATATTAATATAACACCATTAGCCGGAGAAAAGATAGTATTAGATGGAACTATTAATATTGATGCAGGAGTCGTAACAGGGGCAACGTCTATTACCTCTACAGCGTTTGTAGGTGGATTGACTGGTAATGTAACTGGAAACGTAACAGGTACAGCAGCGACGGTAACAGGAGCAACACAAGCTAACATTACAACTTGTGCAAATCTTGTTACGGTTGGAGCCTTAGATTCTGGGTCTATAACATCAGGATTTGGTGCAATAGATAATGGTTCTTCCAATATAACAACTTTAGGAACTATAACGGGTGGTACATTATCAGATGGAACATTTTCGGGAACAGCTGGAACTTATACAGGTGGTGTATCAATAACTAGTACAACTTTTGTCGGAGCATTAACAGGACAAGCAGACACAGTAGGAACCATAACAGGATTAGCACCAGATACAGCGACAACTCAAGCTACTCAGGCTTCAATAACAACTTGTGCAAACCTAGTAACAGTAGGAGCATTAGACTCAGGCTCTATTACGTCAGGATTCGGAAGTATCGATAACGGAGCTTCAAACATAACAACAACAGGTCAGGTAAGTGGTGGAACATTAACGGATGGAACATTTTCAGGAACAGGTGGTACATATACAGGCGGTGTCTCAATTACCTCTACAACTTTCGTAGGGGCATTAACAGGACAGGCTTCAACTGTTGCAACTATCACAGGACTAGCACCTGATACAGCGACAACTCAAGCAGCACAACCAAACATAACCTCGCTTGGAACGATTGCAGCATTATCAGCAACTACAGGGAGTTTTAGTGGTAACATAGTACAGGCTAACGGTGTTCATATAGGAGATTCAATATCGGCAGCAGCAGGTGCAAGCGTTACTGTTATCGGTAATGATTCTGGTTCGGGTATTACCGCAGCAGCAAATAATTGTGTAATGGTAGGTGGGTTTGCTGGTGCTGACTTAGAAGATGGAACTAAAAATACTCTCATTGGTTCGACCGCTGGAAGAAGGGTAGTAGACGGGGAGGGTAACACTGTTGTTGGTGCAAATGCAGCAGATGAACAAGATTATAGTAATAATGTAATAATTGGGAATACCGCTGCTTCACCTATTACGGGCGGTAGCAATGTTATAGTTGGCGGTTCAGCTGCGTTTATTAAAGCAGCTGGTGATAATAATGTAATAATTGGGGATGGGGCAGCAAGGTTTAATGTTACGGGAGCAGATAGTATTTATCTAGGGAATAAATCTGGTTATGATGAAACAGGAACAAGTAAGTTATTTATAGATGTTTTTGATAGAGGTTCAGAAGCAGCTGGGCGTACAGATTCTCTAATCTACGGAGTCTTTAACGCTACACCAGCAAGTCAGACATTAGCCTTAAATGCTAACGTAGGAGTTACTTATCTATTATCACGCTCTCAAGCAACCAAAGATGCAGCATACACAGCATCAACTGAGGAATACTTATTTTGTGATGCAACAGGTGGTGCATTCAGCATAACACTTCCTGCGGTATCAGCAGGGTTGCAGTACACAATAAAGAAAACGGATGCAAGTGCTAATGCCGTGACTGTAGACGGGAATGCAGCCGAGGAAATTGATGGAGAAACAACTCAAGTATTAACGACACAATGGGATACAATAACAGTAGTCAGCACAGCGACTGAATGGATGACAATTTAATGCGTAAATTTAAAGGTGGTAAACGTAATTTTATACTAGACCATCCTGATTTTTATCTTCCATTAACTAATGGATTAGTTGCAGAACGTGGTGTAGCAGCACCAACCTTTACAAGAGCAACAGTACAGACCGTTGAAGATTTCGAGGGATTAATTAAAACTACATTAAGCGGAGAGCAAGCCTCTAAGGGTGCTAGACGGGTTGAGAATTTAATAGCAAGATGGCCTGACTACGGTAATTCTGATGTAATTGCAGAAGCAGCAATTAGTCTTGGAGATAGTGCAACATATACCGCTGGTGCTGAATACGGTGTCTCTGATTTGTCTGGTGGAAGTGAAGCAAGAGTGTTTAATGCTTCAGAACATCTTTATGCAGTATTTCCATTTTACCTAGGACAGGTAATCATATACTCATTTGAAATAAAAAAACATAGTGATAATGGTACTTTTCCAGTTAGGTTTAGAACTGGAGGCGGTGGTCCGGGTACAGAGGCTCTTATTACGTTAACTGACGATTGGCAACGTGTATCTTTACAAGGTACTATCGATGGAGCAAGTGTTTATTTTTATATAGGAGATAAAAGGGTTGGTGGAAGTACGGCTGATACAGCCAGATTTAGACGATTTCAAATAGAAGACGTAACAGGGCAAGCCAACCAGAATCCTAGCGAGTATGTAAGCGTATCAGTTGAATCTAGTCCTTGGCATGGCTGTGCAGTTGACGGAGTTAAATACCTTGACTATGAAAATGGGAATACAGTAACTAGCAACGTAGTAACCGAATTACAAGGCAGTCCGATACCGCAAGCCACGCTAAAAGGGGTAATGCTTGAGGGTGCAGGGGAGAATTTATTATTAAATAGTAGATCTATTGGAACATCTTGGGAAAGTTATGGAAATACAAGTTTTACACAAAGCTCAGGCATAGCTCCAGATGGAACAAATACAGCAACATTAATGACAAAATTAGTGGATGGTTATGCATTTGTAATATATCCTGATGATTATGGAGAGTTTTCTTATAGTATTTATGCTAAAGCTGGTACTGCCACACAAGTAATACTACAATGTCAAATGAACAGTTCACCATACTCTGTATATTTTAATGATACATTTGATTTAACAAGTGAGTGGCAACAGATTTCTATTTCAGGAACAAAAACAAATGACTCTAAATCCTTTAGATATTACCTTGAATTAGTTGGCAATGTAAATGAAACTATATATGTTTGGGGTGGGCAAATGGAAAAATCTTTATACCCATCATCTTTAATCAATACAGTAGCAAGTGCCGTAGTGCGTAACGCAGACATACTGAGCTATCCAAGTAGCGGTATAATTGACGATACAGTAGGGGCAATGAGTGCAGAATTTACGACTGAGTGGACGGATGAAACATTATCAGCTATTGGAAAATTACTTACTGATGATACTGAAAGTCCATTATTAATAAATACAGACAGAACATTAGGGGTAGTTGACGGCACTAATACTCATACAGGAGATGCAATAACAGGAACGACTACATTACAAAGTATAGCTTCTAATTGGGGTGCATCTGAAATGAATACTTTCTTAAACGGTGTAGCTGGAACTGATTCAACTTTTGATGATGACTTTGACTTGGGTGCTACATTAGGAGTTGGAAGCAATTCAGATGGAACATTAAGTCTTTTCGGAACACTAAAAAACTTAAAGATATGGAAGCGTAAACTTCCTAATAATTTAATGGTGGGGTATACGGGATGAGATTACTACTACTAATATTATTCAGCTTTGCGATGGGGAGTATTAATTACGAGGTTGGTGCTGAGAATTTTAAGATAGTAAATGGGGATTCATTGCTAGAAATCAAGGGAACATGTTCTATGCGTCTTACTGAGTTCGATATAGACTTCTTCGGTGCTTACATAGGGTTAGGTATAAGCCAACAATATACTGCACCTAGAAGCAGTATCTATTCATTCAATCACTATGGTGATAGATTCGATTGGTCTTTAGGTATGTTCTTATCAGGTGCAGAAGTAATTTATACCCATTCAATTAGACGTAAGTATGATGGTGCAAGTCCTGATGTTTACTTCTTTAATAATGATGTTGATTCAATAAAAGTTAGATGGAAGGGATTTATTTAAAATGCCACTTAATGAAAAGATTAAACACATAGAAAAGATAACCGATGATAACATGAAGTTATCTAATAAAATAGCAACATTAGAAGCAGACCAGAAAACAATCTTCCATGTCTTAGATGAAATCAAGACTGATAGCAAGTCAATAAAAGATAGTCAGGGCATAATGGCGTTATCTATGACACGTATTGAATCTAAGCTAAATAATGGGATAACAACAACTCTCAGCAAGGTTAATACTATGTGTGACACATTCAAAACTAAAATAGAATTGCATGAGGTCGAAATTAAAAAGATACCATTCTTACAGCGAGTATGTTATACGATAATAGGAATACCGATTGTAAGTAGTGTTATATTTGGTGCTATAAGATTATTTTAATGTTTAACGAAAACGATGTCCAGGTAGGCGATCTATTATTTTATGAAGCTAAAGACTTACTAGGACACCTTATAGGCTTTTTTAGTGATATCTTCCATCCATTCAAGATTAACATATCCCACGTTTCAGGAATATCAAAAATAGTAGACGGTAAGGTGTATATTATCGAGGCTCATTTATCATCAGGAGTAATAGAAAAAGAATTGAATCCTAAATGGTATCCAGTAATACAGCACAAAAGATTAAAATGTGGACTATCGCAAATACAAAAGAGCGAACTGATAACATATATAAGAAAAAATATCTTAGGTCATAAGTATGATGCGATATCATTCCCTAGTAAGTTTATTAGAATCTTTTTCTGGTCCAAGGAAACCCCATTACTTAATAGCGAATCAGAGTATGATTGTGCTGAAACGTGGTCAGTAGCTTATAAGAATAGCCTTAATATAGATTTAACACCTAGAATAAATATGAGAACAGTAAACCCTCAACAACTCTCTAATAGTACTAGATTAACCACCGTATAAAACATATTACGAAATCATAATATAATTACTTTGCTTTATGTGTTTACAAGTGTAAAGTATAGGTATACTATGTAAATATAAAATAAAGGGAGTTCAGATATGAAATTATTAAGCAGATATTATATAGATATTAGGGGTTCATGGTTGTATCCAAGTGACACTAAAAAATACTTAAAAGATTTTGCTAAGAATATATTAAAAATAGACAATCCAATAATAAAACGTGGATACGAAATAGAGGGTATTAATCCTTGTTTTTCTGATAGGGTAGAAAATAAATAAAGGGAGGTAATAAGATGGATTATACAGATCAAACAACAGGAGAGTATCAAGACAATAATGGTAACTGGTATGAGTCTTTAGATTCATTTATAGAGATTCAATTTGATAATGCAGATGCAAGAGTAAAAGAACAGACAGAAAACTTTCAAGAAATGGAGTTGTTTATCTAATGACAAATAAAATAGATTCAAATGACGTTTTAGATTTAGTACCAGTAGAACATATTATAGAGTATATAGTAGATCACTATTCAACTTATGCAGGTATTGAGCTTATTAGTTTTATGAGAGATATAGCTAAAGAATACTTAACAGTACAAGAGATACTTGACCAATTA
>Ga0307928_10003064_pt1 | contig 12786 bp, 10 predicted proteins | sample AceLakmetagen232_FD_201815 | JGI IMG/M metagenome (GOLD analysis project Ga0307928, IMG submission 201815) | Saline water microbial communities from Ace Lake, Antarctica - #232 | ecosystem: Environmental > Aquatic > Non-marine Saline and Alkaline > Saline | place: Antarctica: Ace Lake... | reverse complement strand
AAGCATCCCGCCGGGGACCATATCGTGAACCAACGTCGCGTAGGTAATCTGCACGGCCCGGCGCGGCCTCTGATGCCAGGCCGCCGCCAGCGCGCAGACCGTCGCCAGCTTGTCGCGATCCGTCCGCAGCGTCATAGCCTCCGCCTGCGTCACCAGCGCGCCGTCCACGACGTCCGTCACCGTCCCGGCGAGCCGATACCAGCACTCCGCCTCCGGCAGGTCGATGTAAAGCGTTCGCGGCCGACCAACATCGAGCGGAATCTCGATATCGCGCGTAACGTGGAGCCACGACGTACTCGGCCAGGCCAGCGTCGCGACGATGCTTTCATAGTCCACCACGGGCGAGTAGACCGACGCCGCCGCCCCCGAGAAATGGTCTTTCGCCAGGTAGAGATTCGGCCGCGCCCCGACCCGCAGCCCCATCACGCCGTCCAGAACGTGCACCGGCCAGTTCGGTGCGTGCTCGATACACTCGCTCAGCCGGTCGACCGGCGCGTAGACCAGTTCGCCCCCGACGGAAATCTGGCACGCCACCAGCGGCGGCCGGAACTCCGCAGGCGCCCCGCTGTCGTCGTCGCTCGCCAGGATCGGCAACTGTCGCAGGAAACTCCGGCCCGCCCGCCAGAGCGGAGCATCCGCCGTCAGGTCCGGCCAGCCCTCGCTATTGCAGCCCGGCCCGCCTGGTATGTTCGCCGGCGTGGCGACAAACGTCGTGTACACGGGGCGGAACTTATCGGCCGCGCGGCCCACGTCGCTCGAAGCCTTGTACGCCGTCGCAGACGCGTCGCCCCAGCCGACCGCAAGCCGGGCGTTCGCAAACGTGAAGGTCCCCATCAGGATTATCGGCCCGCCCCGCGCCGTCACCTTGTCAAACACGCACTCCGTCGACCGGCGGATCTGAACGTCGGCCACCGCGTCGGCGTTCGCCGCCAGCGTGTACCGCTCCGTCGCCTTGGCGATCGCCAGGCCGCCGGCGGTAACGTCCTCCGGGTAATCGCTGAATATCTTGACGGCCACCGCGTCCGCCCCCGCCGCCGCCGCCGGCGTCACGATACATCGCCACGCGTGCCCGCGATCGCGTCGCACGATCCGGTTCAACCCTTCCAGCACCGTCCGCGCCGGCGGCATCGCCTCCGTCCAGCCCGCCAGGTTGGCCGTCGCCCCCGTGAGCGTCACAGCCAGCGCCGGCGGCGCGAAGTGCGCCAGCAGATACTCGACGATCTGCTCGGCCGTCCACACGCCTTCGTCCGTGTCGCTGAAGACGTACGCCTCGGTCCCGCCCGGGCCGGCGTACTTTGCCGCCGAGCGGTTCCCGATCGCGGCCAGCCCCTTGATCGTCAGCGTGTTGAACGGCAGCAGTTCGTCGACCAGCACGGGATCGTCCGCCGTGGTCTTGACCCATGAGCCCGTCACCGCCGCCCGCGCCAGCAGATATTCCAGCCCCCTCGCGATGAGCACCGTCCCGCCCGTCTGCACGGCAAGCGCGTCCGCATCTACAACGTCGGAGCCGCCGGCCTGGGCGAGTTCCTCGGTAATCACGCCATGCCATACCGGCGACGGGCTTTCTTCCGGCAGCACCGCCGGCCGCATGAGCCGCACGAAGAAACCATTCAGCATCCCCGCCGTCGGCAGGTAGACGGTATTGGCTCCGAGCCCATCGTCTATCAGCCCGTGATCGTACATCAGCCGCGCCGTCGCCAGCGTTGGCGCCAGGCCCAGGTCGTAATCCAGCGGGTCAAGATACGGATATGGTTCCCACGGGTCGCGCCAGTGTCGTCTGAGTTCGGCGTAGATCAGCGGAATTGTCTCGTCGGTCGTCGCCATGGCTGGTTACCGCCACAGAGACACAGATATCTCACAGAAAGCGTTCTTGCTTCTTCTTCTCACAAGTTCTCTCTGCTCTGTATCCTCTGCGCCTCTGTGGCAAATCTGCTTTTTCTTCAGTCCGCCTGCGTCACCGCCAGGTAGTCAACCGCGCTCGGCCCGATCGCGTCCGCCGCGACCGGATCGCAGTACGTCACGCGAGATCGTGCGCCGGCCGCCGTGATCACCCGGCAGGCCAGCCGGACGGTTTCTCCGTGCGCGTAGGTGGGCGTCAGTTCCTCGCGGCCTTCCGCCCCGCCGCCTATCGCGATCGTGTCCACCAGGTTATCCCAATCCGCCGCGCCCGCCGCGACGGGCGCGACCTCGATCGCGCTCGGCGATACCAGTTGCCCGCCGGCGCGGTAGCAGTAGACCAGGTCGATCTTGCCGGCGGCGGCGGCCTCGCCCCGTGCGTAGGTCAGATCGTTCGGCGGCGGCCCGACCAGGGCGCCGAGGTCGTCGACCACGACGCAGACGATCCGGTCGGTGTTCGCCTCGACGGTCCCGTACGCCGAGCGGGCCCGTACGGCAAACCAATAGCGCGCCCAGGCGGTCAGGCTGAGGCCGGCGATGTCGATGGTAGCCTGGCCGGCCGGGGCCTCGGCGACGGTGGTCGTGTAGTCGATGTTTGCCGGGCTGCCCTCGCCCATGAAGACCAGGTAGCCCGCTTGGTCCCCGCCGGGGTAGAGCAGCCGCGGGTAAAGGTCCGCGGGGTAGAGATTCCGGGGGTGGAGCCGTTTCACTAGAAGCTCCGACGCCACAGAGGCACAGAGGCCTCAGAGGCAACGTTTCTGGTTTCGTTTCTCACAATCCGTCGCTTCTCTCTGTAGCTCTGTGGCCCTGTGGTGTCCGGCCGTTGCCTCTACGCGATGACGGAGGTGGAGCGGTCGCCTTCGTCGGTGATGGTGAGCGTTAGGATGGTGGTCGAGTCGTCGCGGCCCTTTATGACCCATGCGCCGGTGTCGGGGTCGTATGCGGCGGCGCCGAGGTTCTGTTGGAGGATAAGCTCGAGCGCCTTGGCCATCGTCACGGGCTCGGTCCCCGTGGAGTCCACGTCGACGGCCGCGACGGCAGCGGGCACTGCGGCCAGCCCCGCGTCGAGCTCGTCCTTGGTCGGCGGGTCGTAGGCCGCGATCGCAGCGGCGGCGGCGGCCTGGGCCTGGGCCGAGGACAGGTTGTTGAGCCCGGTAATGCTCCCCTGGATCGCGGTCTGGGCCGTGTCCAGCTCGCCCTTGGTCGGCGGGTCATAGCTCGTCAGTGCCGAGGCGGCGGCGGTCTGGGCCTGGGCCGAGGACAGGTTCTGGATCGCTGCAACGGCGGCGACGGGGGCCTGTATGAGTTCGGCTGATCCGTCCCAGAGCAGTTCGCCGCCGGCCAGCCGCGTGTCGGTCAGTGCGTGACTGGCGCCGACCTGGTCCCAGAACTCGACGCTGTAAAGCCCCGCCGGCAGATCGCCCGGTGCGGTGACCAGATAGTAGCCGCTGGCGGCCGGAGTTTCGGTCAGGGCGACGCCGTAGGTAGCGATGTTGGCGTTGGCGCGGGCTTCGAGCGCTGTGCCGTTCCAGACCTTGCCGATGTCGGCGGCGCCAGCCCCGGCGGCAAGCGTCAGCGTCGCGCAGACGGTCATGCCCGTGGTGTCGCAATAGATCAGTTCATTGGCCATGTCGTTTCACCGTCTCACCAAAGTTTGTAGGCCGCGTTGCGGCGGCTCACCCATTCGCACAGGTCGTTGACGTACCAATCGCCCGGCCGGTCGAACGTCGCCCCGATCAGGTCGCCCAGGCCGCCGAAGATCCACTCGTCGGCGTAGGTGTCCAGGTGGGCGATCATGTCGGCCGCGAAGGTCGTCCCGATGTTGCAACTGCCCGGCGTGACACCCGCCGCGTACGCCTCAACGTCGTGGGTATATACGACCATCGCCTGGTGCCATCGCCGGGCCAGGTTGAACCTCGCCTCCCACGTGTCCGAGAAATCATTGCGGGCTTCTTCCGAGGCGCCGTCATGAAGTGTCGGGGCGAACAGGTTGTACCGACCAAACGGGGAGACCCAACTGACAGCCTTCCCGTCTTCCGACCAAGAATTGACTGCGCCGCCAAACGGGTCAATCTGGAAGATTGGGTCTTGCGTACCACCGCGAGCGCCACGGATGCCGCACAGCCGACAAACGTCGGCAGCATCTCCTGTGGCCGTCCGTCCCGCATTCGTGAGCCACGTCGCGTAGTGCTGGCCGTCTGTGGGATAGCCGCTCAGACCGTTGACAATCGCCCGCATGTGATGGTCGATGCCCTTGGTGAGTTCCGCGTTGGAGCTGCCCGCCCCAAACGCCCCCCGGCCGCTGTCGTCAAGGTGCGGCCCGACTTCCCAGCCGGCGGTGATCGCCTCGTCGAGATCAGCCCAGGACGGATAGATCCCGGCACCGGACACATTCCACGCCCTCGCCGATGCCTTCCAGCCACGGGCGCGGAATGGCTCGAAGATGTACTCGCGTGCGCCGCTGTAGAACCCGTCGGTCATCAGTACAAGCATCGCCGACGACCACGCCTCGCCGACGATCTTATCGATCCAGAAGTCCACGCCGCCGGCGGCGGTGGTGTAGACGCGGAGCTTGAGGGAGCCGATCGTCTTTTCGGCGTTGTCGTCTGTCGTGCCCCATGCAGTAGGGAAAACATGATCGCTACACTGGCCCCCGTTACCGCGGAGAATCCGCCACGTGTCGGCGTCCCACGGATAGCCGTTGCAGTTGAACGGGCTGTAACCGCTGTTGACGAATGTCCACTTGTGCCATCCGCCACTTGCGTTGATCGTTTCGATGAGTTGTAGCTGGGCGACGTAGACCTTCGACCAGTCGGAGCATCGGACGCGCAGGGCGAAGTCGCCAAGGATCGCTCGCGTTTCCGGCATCTTGATCGTCAGCGTGGCGTCGGTGTTGGCCGCGACGGTCATCTTGAGCGACTGAGTGCCTGTGGCGTAGTTAACCGCATCAGCCGCGTGTGTGCAGTTCGAGTCGGTAAACGTGACGCCATCGTCGTCGGGGTCGTAGACCGGGCGAATCTGCGGGAAGCACCTATCGGCCAGGCCGAGCCGACCGGCCAGCGGCAGCGATATGTCGGACGCGGCGATGTCGCTGGCCGCCGTCGATCTTGCGGTTACGAGCATGTGTCAGCTCTCCTGTTCAGGAACGCGCCGCGGGCCGCCCCCGAGCCCGCCACGATGGTCCTGCTCGCCACCGGCTGCGTGGGGCTTCTTCGCCGGCGTCGGCGATAGCCACAGAGCCTCAGGGCCCTCGGAGCCCTCAGAGCAAGCGTTGTTGTTTCTGCTTCTCACCATCTCGGTCTTCTCTGTGCCTCTGTGGCGAAGCCGCTTCTTCTCACACCATCAGGTCGGCCGCCTGGAGGCTGCTGATAATCCCGTTGACCACCGAGCCGGTGACCGCCAGGTTGTTGCCCACGTCCGTCCGCAGCGCGTTGTAGCCAGCCCCGACCACGGCCAGGTTGTTCGCCAGGTCCGTCCGCAGGTCGTTGTACTCGCCGGCCAGGACGGTCACGTTGTTTGCCAGGTCCGTCCGGAGCTGGTTATACTCCGTCGCCGTGACGGCCAGCGTGTTGGCCACGTCGGTCCGCAGTGCGTTGTAGGTCGCCGCGGTAACGGCCAGGCCGTTGGCCACGTCGGTCCGGAGCAGGTTGAAGTCGGCCGCGACGACCGCCAGGCCGTTGACCAGGTCGGTTCGGACCGCGTTGACGACTGATGCCGTTACGGCCGCGATGTTGGCCAGGTCGGCACGGTCGGCGTTAACCACGCCCGCCGTCACGGCCGCGATGTTGGCCAGGTCCGCCCGGTCGGCGTTGATGACGTTCGCCGTCACCGCCGCGATGTTGGCCAGGTCGACCCGGTCGGCGTTGACCACGCTCGCCGTCACCGCCGCGATGTTGGCCAGGTCGCCGCGGAGCTGGTTGACCTCCGCCGCCAGGACGGCGAAGTTGTCGTTCAGCCGCCCAGCGAAGGCGGCCGATCCCGCCGTCAGGTAGCTCGGCAGCAGTTGCTCCGTGCCGCTGGTGGTCCCGCCCGTGTCGTCGTCGATCGCGGCGGAGGCCAGCACGTACTGCTCCGTACCGCTGGTCGTGCCGCCGGTGTCATCGTCGATCGCCGAGCTGGTCGCCGTGAACTGCTCGGTCCCGGCGGTCGTCCCGCCGGCGTTGTCGTCGATGGCGGAGCTGGTCACCGTGAACTGCTCGGTCCCGGCGGTGGTCCCGCCCGCATCGTCGTCGATCGCCGAGCTGGTCACCGTGAACTGCTCGGTCCCGGCGATGGTCCCGCCGGCGTCGTCATCGATCGCCGAGCTGGTCGCCGTGAACTGCTCCGTGCCGGCGGTTGTCCCGCCGGCATTGTCGTCGATGGCCGCCGAGGCCAGTGCGAACTGCTCGGTCCCGCCGGTCGTCCCGCCGCTGTCGTCGTCGATCGCCGCGGAGGCCAGCGCGTACTGCTCGGTCCCGCCGGTCGTCCCGCCGGCATCGTCGTCGATGGCGCTGCTAGCCAGCGCAAGCTGCTCGGTGCCGGCGGTCGTCCCGCCGGTGTCGTCGTCGATGGCGACCGACGCCATCGTCAACTGTTCCGTGCCGCTGGTGGTCCCGCCGGCGTCGTCGTCGATCGCGTCGGCCGTCATCGCGAACTGTTCCGTGCCGCTGGTCGTCCCGCCGGCGTCGTCATCGATCGCCGCCACCGCCGCCGCCTGATTCAGCGTCGCCAGGTTCGCCCACGCCGCCCCGGTGAAGATGACGATTTCGTTCGTGTCCTCAACGTACGTCGCCGCCCCCTCGGTCGGCGTGATCTCCGTCCACTCGCTGCCGTTCCACTCCTCGATGTCGTTGGCCGCCACCGTCTGCGTCGTCTCGCTGCTGGCCCCGCTGCCGGTGTTCAGGTAGCGGTCGCCGGTACTCTGGCCGGTCGGCTCGGCGGAGGTGAAGTCCACCTCGTCCTTGACCGACTCTTGCCAGTCCAGGGCGTTCAGGTTGGCCGCGGCGTTGCCGGCGGGAGTCAGGAAGCACCGCCCGCGGTAGTCGGTAATATCCACGTGGTTATACTCGCCGCTCACCGCCGCCGCGGAGTCCGAGCCGACGGCGATCGTCGCCAGGGGCAGGTGCGGCGTCGTCGACGGCACGGGAAAGCCCGTTACGTTGACCGTCAGCACGCCCGCGGCGGTCAGGTAGACGTAGTTCGTGTCGTCGTCGGTCAGCGCCTGCTCGGCGGCGCCGGCGTAGCTGACGGCCGTATCGCCGTTGAGGTAGAGGCCGGCCCGCACGCCGAAGGTCAGGTCCCCGTCCTTGTAGACGCGAAGGTCACCGGCCCGCCGCACCACGTCCATCAGGCGGTAGAGCATCTTGTAGAAACTCGTGTAGTACGGCGCCTCCCCGACGGTCGGGTAGCCGACGGCCTGCTCGCTGTCGCCGGTGCCCGATAGTGCGTTCAGCGTCGCATCGGATGGGTAGCTCTCAGTCATCGTTCGCTCCCAGGACGACACAGAGCCGCAGAGAACTCAGAGGCGAGCTTTTTGTTTCTGCTTTCCACACTCTCTCTCTTCTCTGTGCCTCTGTGGCGTCTTGCCGTTTCTATCCTTCGTCGTCCGTGCTGAGCGTCCAGCCCAGCGTCAGCGTTCCCGTGTCGTTGTCCCAGGCGTCGGCCGTCGGCGTCCCTGGCGGCACAGGCTCGCCGGCCAGCCGCACCGTCCGCGTCAACCGATCGCCCGCCACGTCCGCGTTGTCCGCCACGTCGAAACCGACCATCGCGAACTCGTACAGCCCATCCAGCTTCGCCGGGCCGATCGTTTCCATCGCCGGCATCCCGAACCCAAACAGCCCGGTCCCGAACCCCCCGAGCCCAAACCCGGCCCCGCCCGCGTCGAATCCAAAGGCCCCGCTGCCGAACAGCGAGCCAAACCCGACGCGGTCCTGCCCGCCCTCGCCCCAGGCCGGTATCCGTGGCGTCAGCGGCGTTGTGTAGTCCACCGCACCGCCGGCGCCGTCCGAACCGAACAGCCGATAGTATCCCGCCGACGGAACAGTTGCCTCCGCCGTCCACGCGACAAGCGGCCGCGCCGATCGTGCTCGTATGCTCATTCATCACCCGCTCGGATCGTTCTGCATCACCAGCCACGTCGCCCCCAGGCGGCGCGTGTTCGCACTCCCCTGAAGGCAAGGCCGCGTCACCGTCTGCACGGTGAGAATCTTGCAGTTCGCGAACGTCCTACTCAGTGCGTCCGTTATGCTGACGGCTGTCCCGACCAGCGCCTTGTACGTCAGTTCCGCCGCCGTCGCGGCGGCGGCGTCAGCCAGGTACTTCACCGTCCGGACCTCCACGCTCGGCGCCCGCTGGCCGACCTGGCGATACCTGGCGAAATCGCGGCCCGGTCGCGTCCGCGCCTCGACCGCGATCGCCGGGCTGTCGGGCGAGCCACGCATCACGTCAAACGTAATGTCGCCGATCTGCCTGTCCGCCATCGGTCGCTCACTCCACGACGTGCGCGCTCACGTCCGGTACTGTTTTCTCGACGGCCGCCGCAGCGTTTTCCAACTTCTCCGACGCGCCGTAGATTGCCCTGGCCATCGCCTCGACCGCCTTGTCCGGGGCGACGTTGGGCTTGTCTATCCCCGTCCACTCCCGCGCGAGCGCTTCCGTTTCGGCCGTGGGCTTGGTTCCTGGGGCTGTCATCATCAATGCAGCACCCGGCAAAATCGGCCAAGCGAGGCCGCTCAGCCCCGCACGCCACCAGTTGGTCGGGTCCGCTTGTGATGGGTAGCCTCCGGCAGACATAGCCTTCGCCAGGTAACCCTCCGGCGTTGTCCCCACCGCCCTCGCCGCGTCCATCGCAGTGTCGGCAACCCATCGCGTAGTCCCGGACAAACGGCCTTCCTGCGCCATCTGATCGATTCTCGTCTTGACCGTTTTCCAGCGGATGTTCTCGGGCCTTTCCATCGCGGCCCCGAGGCCGGCCGTTGCATACGCCGCCGCAAGGTTCGCTCGCATGGCGGGATCATTGGCAAGCACCGTCGCAAACTTCTCGCCGACAATGTCCACACCGGGACCCGTCGTGGTTTTCACGATGTCAACCATCTTGCGGAGCGAGGCCGGGTCCTGCATCATCATCGTTCCATACCGCAGCCCTTTCTCCCCAAAGACCACTTTCCTCTCCCCTATGTCGAACTCGCCCGTGGCATAGGGTTTCGACAGCTTCAAGATCCTCTGATACGCGTCGTCCGCCTCCACCACGCCGTACTTCGCCAAGATCTTCTTACGATCGGCCTTCGTACCCCGCCGGCCGAACGCATTATTCGCCCCCTCTTCGTCCGGATCGGCCAGCATCACCTTCCGCAGCGCAATATCCATGCCGCCGGCGGCCTGGCCGGGCGTCCCGCTGACCTGCGTCATGAAGGCGGCGATCCCAGCGGCCGTCCGCACGTCCACCTTGCCGATCTTACCCGCCATAAAGAAGCGCGGCCCATACTCGGCAAGCTCGGCCGGGTTCTTGATTCCGGCCTGCTCGACCAGCACATGGGCGATGTTCCCCATCTCTCGCGGGGTCGTGCCCCTGTAGATTGCGCCCATCTTCGCGAACGTCGGGATCATCCCCTCGAGCGTCATACTCGACGTGCGTCGAGCCTTGACCAGCTCCACCCATTGCGCCGCCCGCTCTGCGTCCGTGGCGTAACCGGTCATCGACTTGTGCGTATACATCCCCTTCGCGACTTCGCTCTTGTCAATGCCGATGGCCGCCGACATCGCCAGCACCTTCGCCCGGAGCTTCGGATCCTTGAAGTGTTCCCCGAGGAACTGCAGATCGATGAACGCGTTTTTGAACTCCTCCATCGACTCGACGGACTTCTGAATATCCGCCAGCCACAACTGCCACGCCCCACGCAGTACACTGACAGCGGTCGACACGCTGAAAAACCCGGTCGCGAGTGTGGCCACTTGGCCTGCAACTTGCCTGACACCCCCCGCCATCGCCTTGCTGTGCCGCCCACTCGCACGGCTCATGCGTCGGCTGCCGCCCTCCACTTTCTTCTGCGCATCGAGTATCTTCATGAAGGCGCTGACGGCCTTGCCCGTATCCGCATCCACCTTGTAGATCACGTCGCCCATCGTCCAGTCCGATCATCGGCCCCGCGCCGCGATCATGCCGATCGCCGCCGCCAGGTCCGCGAGCACCTGCCGCATCGCCCGCCGCTCCATCACCTTCGCCTGTTCATCCCGCACACTCATTGCAAGGTCTGCCTTCGTCGGCTCGTAGCCGGGGCTCTTGCCCCGATCCCACAGCAGCCAGGTCAGGTATCGTTTTTTTTTCCAGCCGTCGCGGGCGCCTCCGCCGACGCGGCGGCGACCATTTCGATAAAGGCTTTCCAGTCGATCAGCGCCGCCAGCACGTCGCGCGCGTTCCTCGTCGTCAGCAGGCCAAGCGCCTTGACCTCCGTCACGCCCACGCGGTAGTTCGTCGCCAGGCACTCGGCCGCGATCTCGACCGCCTTGGCGATCGTCATTCCACCGGCCGGCGTCTCCGCCCCCTCGCCGGCGGCCACGGCCTCCGCCATCGCGTGCTCCCACGCCTCGCCAGCCATCGCCCACAGCGCAGCCCTCGCCGCGATCACGTCGAACGTATCTTTGCCCTCGGCGTCCAGGCCGATCCGCATCGGCAGCCGGCACGTCCCATCGCCGTCCCGCGCCGTCGGGCACTCCCACTCCCGGCCGTCGCCGAGCACGACGGGCAGTCCCGGCGTCGTGCCGCTCGCTCGGATAAGATCGTCAGGACCGGGCGGCGCCTGCTCGTCGAAGCCGAGCCACCACCGCCGCTCCGGCTCCGGCCGCCACAGCAGTAGATCGTTGAACGCCAGCCGGCCAGTTGCCCCGCCCGCCGTCGATCGCACCAGCGTTCCGGGCTTCGCCTCCGGTCCCTTGTCGATCCGGCCGCTCGCGGCCGGCCCAACGTGGCCGAGCCCGATCGCCGCCAGCAAAGCCGGCGCCGCCCCACCGTCGCCCGGAACGAAGTAGACAAACTGCGTCATATCGGCCTTCCTCGCCGCGCGGTCTATGTAATCGCGGCGGCCGTATCCAGAACCATGATCGCGGCGGTCCCGTCGTACGTCGGCGTGAGGACAAGTTCCGTTATCGCCCGCTGGCCTTGGCTCGCCCCGAACGTCTCGAACGAAATGAGCCCGTCGTCCACGGTGATCGTAACGTGCTCCGCCGTCTCGTCGGCGACGCGCGTCCCGCCGTGCGCCAGCTTCCGGAAGCTGATCACGCTGTCCGTCGCGCTCTGCGCTGTGCCCGGTACTCCGAAGGTACTCCCCGCGTCGAACTCCTTGGACGAAATCCGGATCGTCGGCTGCCGCGTCATGATCGATGCAAACGTCGGGTAGGCGTGCCCGTCCGACGCCTCGACCTCCACGCTTAGGCCGAAGTCCACCGTCACGCTCTCGGCGATAAAGCTCGACCCGTTGAGGCTCACCGGCCCGATCGTCCAACGTACCGCCGTCGGCTCGGCGGGCATCGACCCCGTGCCGAACGTCGCGGGGTTCACAATCCCGTCCGTGCTGATCGCGATCGCCTCCATCACCAACTCAGCGAACGCCCCTTCCCTCGCCGTCAGCGTTCGCGGCACAAGGAACCCCTGCGCGATCGACAGCTTCTTACTCGTCGCGTGCCGCGTCCCGTACGCGAGCAACGTCTGATACCACGCGTCGAAAGCGGCGAGCGTCGCCCCGGAGATCCCGGCGCTGGCGAGTGCCGTCAGTTGCCGCGTCGTGAATGTAAGCGTCGGGCGCACGTCCATCACCGAGACATAGTTCGGATCCACCGCGCCGTCGGCCCCCTCGATCACGCGGGCCAGTCCCGTCGACAGGCGGCTGTCGCTGATCCCGCCGATCTTCACCGATGGCGTCCCGATGTTGACCAGTCCTATCGTTCCTCTTGTTGCCATGTCTGCGCTCCTCGTCAGGTAACTCTGCGGGCCGTGCTGCCCCGCAGCGCCTTCAGTTGCTGTGTCGATACCCGGTCAATGATCTTCGCGATCCGCTTGGATTCGTCCGGCCGCGTCTCGGTGAGTTCATTCGCATACAGATTCTTGTATCCCGGCCCGTGCATCCTGCCCCGCCCGCGAGCCTTCGTCTTCAGCGTGTCGACGCGAAGGTACCGCGTCATTTCGCGCTCGAGCCTGCCCGTCCAAACAAGCGGTCGCTGGTGATGGAAACGCCGCGCCTTGCGCAGCATGTGCGACTTCGACCGTTTCCGGTACACGTATTGTCTGACGGCGCCGACCTTGAAGTGCTTCGGGAATATCTCCCGGTGCCACCACTCGATTCCCGCCGCGATCCCGGCGTTGAGCGAGCCGATAAGTTCCTTGACCGTCGCCTCCGGCCCGCCGCGTTCGGTAACCGTAACGTGCAGCGTCGGCATCAGTAGCCTCCACACAGAGCCGCAGAGAACTCGGAGCCAACCTTTCTGCTGTTGCTTCTCACAACTCTCATCTCCTCTGTATCTCTGTGGCGTCTTACCGCTTCTTCTCACCCATCCCGCCGCTGCAACTCGATCACCATACCGACCAGGTCCGCCGCCCCGCCCTTCACGTCGTCGTCGGCCGTCCGTCCCGGCGGCGTCCGCATCGTCCAGCCGGTCAGGTCCAGCTTCCCGCCGCCCACAACGTCGGCGATCATTTCTTCAAGGATCGCCCCGGCCGCGTTCGTCAGGTGCGTTATCGCATCCTTGTCCGAAACGGTGTTCACCGCACTCGCGACGCCGATCTCATTCTGCGCCAGTTCCTCGAAGTTCAGCACGAACGGCCCACGCAGCGGCCAGTAACTTCCGGTATCCTCCGCCGTCGCTTCCAGTCCGGCGTCGAACCCGATCACGACAAGCGGCTCGTTCGCCGCCGTCGCCGCT
>Ga0307928_10003063_pt1 | contig 12787 bp, 8 predicted proteins | sample AceLakmetagen232_FD_201815 | JGI IMG/M metagenome (GOLD analysis project Ga0307928, IMG submission 201815) | Saline water microbial communities from Ace Lake, Antarctica - #232 | ecosystem: Environmental > Aquatic > Non-marine Saline and Alkaline > Saline | place: Antarctica: Ace Lake... | reverse complement strand
TGCCGCCGTCAATAAAACCGTTCTCGCCGTCATGCGTGAAAGCGCAGACCGCGTGGCCCTTCGGTTTACCGCGTTCGTTTATTCCGTAGACGCAGAGATTGGCGGTTATGTACCCCGGCAGGCATTCCAGCCCATACCGCGTCAAAGCGCTTAGCTCTGTGCAGTTGCCCTTCTTGCGTTTAAGGATTACCGGGATATCGTCCCAGCGCGGCGGGTCCTCTTTGTCGTCATAGAACACTGTCTGGTTTACCCACCATGCGACCTTCTCCGGCGTCTTTAGCTTCTCCGTGACGTAGGTTATATATTCGCCGACGGTGTTGCAGACGCGCAGGCTGCGCCATTCGCGGATAAAGTAGGCTATTTGTTTAAAGGGCCACATTATTTCACCCTCGCACAGATAGCGTATATACTACAAGCTCCGTTATTAGCGAATGAACAATACCATCCAGACAAATCAGCAGCGGGGTAAGAGCCTGATGTCGGCATTGAGGGGACGGCATAGCACCCGCCACCGGTGACTTTATACCCTGCCGCGCAAGAGAGCTTCCTGGGTGTAGCCCCCGGATTACAAGTTCCACTCCAAGTAGTATAGGTCAATCCTATATCCACCCACCCCGAGAACGTGTGTGTGCTTGTGGTAGAAGTAAAGCTAGAAGTTCCTATTACAAAGAATGGTCCGCTTAGATCAACCTGTCCGCTTACAGCCATCCCTGTGCTGACTGTCACCTGATTGTTAAATGTGTTCTGCCCGGTCCATGTCTGTGTTGCAGCGAGGACGGCATCGCCGCCGCCGCCGCTAGGGAGGCCTGTAAGTCCCACGCCGGAGCCGATGAAGTTTGTACCGGTCACCGTCCCGCTTGAAAGAATATTACCATCCACTTCAAGGGCATTAGCGGGGTTCGTTATGCCTATGCCGACATTGCCACCATTTAAAAAAGAAACACCGTTGGTATGCAGTTGTACCGTATCATCACCGGGATTGTTCATTAGTTTCAATATACCCTGTGCCGCAGCGTCCACTTCCAGCGTGGCCCGTGAGCCCCCGTTAAACTGCCCGTCAAAGAACATTGTGGATATGCCGCCGTTTACTGTTAGCCCATGCTTTGCAGAGCCGTCACCTATTGTTACACCTCCCTCTTTCACTACAAGCGTGGAGCCGCCTACGGAGAATGCATTGCCCGTAACCGTCATTGTGGAATCTACAGTTACAGAACCTGCTACCTGTAGTTTATCGCCGGGGCTTGCCGTGCCTATGCCGACATTGCCCGCTTTCACTACAAGCTTGGAGCCGCCTACGGAGAACGACGAACCAGACAAGGCTAGAGTATTAGCCCACTCCGCTAGGTTACTGGCCGATACACGCATTACATAACCTGCCGTGCCTATTGGTAGCATGGCGGTTGTATTAACTGCCGATTGGTAGGAGATGGAGCCTGCCGCACCGCCGGAGAGGTTGGTGGAGGTTGTCGCTGTGGTGGCGTTGCCCGTCAGAGAACCTGTAACGTCACCATAGATACCCGCGTCCACGGTCATTGAAGACGCATTTACAATATTAGCGTCAATGGTTCCATTGGGCATATTTATACCGGAACTTAGCCACAAAGTATATCCGGTCGGGTCTTCGTCGTTTATCGTAAGCGTGGACAAATGAACTATCTTAAAATCTGACATATTCAAATTAACGGTAGCGGTATGGTTGCCCAAGTTGTCACCGGGAACACCGGTAATACTGGACCCGTCACCATAAAACTTAGGGGAAGAAATAGCGGCTAAAAAAGTTATTGTGCTATTAGTTATATCCCCCGCAAGGTTTGTTGCAGTCGTTGCCGTGGCCGCGTTGCCAGTCAAGTCACCGAAGAACCCATCAGTGACAGTAACAGTTGCCGCCTCTATTCCGTAGTTGACAATAAGCCCGCGTGGGTTTCCTATAGTCGTGGTTGAAGAACTTGAAACATCAAAGTCCTGTAGAATCCTTGCCCACGGTGAAAAAATACCACCGGCACCATAGTATGAACGACTCCACAAAGCTTCGCCGTAATAACTCATTGTCAACTGGAAACCGTGAACGTCCCCAGTAGTAGACTTGCGCACATTTATAAGGTTGTACCAAGTCCCTGTAGTAGGATAATTCGTCCCAGTACCGGCCTGATAAAAACCACTGACTGCCGGGGTGTCCGCGTCGGCAAGCGTAGCCACCAGATTAGTTGTCTGCATCCATCCTGGCTTAACTGTTATAGATGTCCAAGCTACACCGGAAGCGGTAGTCGCGTTTCCTATCAAGGCCGCAGTTATATTCCCTGCGCTAAAGTTACCGGAACCATCCCGCGCAACAATAGCACTGGCCGTATTCGCGTCAGTAGCCGTGGTCGCGGAATTGGAAACCTTTAATGCGGTTGCTATTGTTGCAAGCTTAGTGTCTGGAATGGAACCTAGTAGGGCGTCGGTATAGACCGCGTCCACGGCTATACTTGACGCTATCACTTCTGTACCTAGACTCCCCGCGTTGACGCTTGCCGCCGGTAGGCCGGTAATATTCGTCGCGGTCAGCGTCGGGGTGTTAGACCATGACGGCGCACCGCTGTTCCCTATCAGCACCACGTTAGCGCCAGGTGCCGCTATAAAGACCGTGGATCCCGCGCCATCCTGGTATGGTATTTCATTGGCCGCGCCTACAGCTAAGTTTGTCGCGGTCGTTGCCGTGGTCGCGTTACCAACCAGTGCCGCAGTGACTGTGCCTGCCGTGAAGTTCCCGGACCCGTCGCGCAACACCAGCGTGTCCGCCGTGTTCGCCGCCGTCGCAAGGGCCAGTGGTTGCGTCGATAAAATAACAGCGTCAAGGTCTGTGACGATGGTCGCTGTGGACGTTATCGGAACCGTGGCACACGTAGCGGAACCGTCAGCAGTTATGCCAAGCGCGAACTGCGGGGAAGTGCAATCCGATGGGTCAGCGGCAAGCGCGGAAGCTGTCCCTGCGTTGCCGGTTGTTGTGGTGGCTGTATCAGCATTTCCCAATAATGCAGCCGTTATATCCCCGGCAGAAAATGCACCGCTGCCGTCGCGCATGACTATCCGGTCTGCAGTGTTCGCCGCCGTAGCGCCATGCGTGGACGTTGCCACTGTGTGAAGGTCGAGCTGCGTCTGCGTCGCTCCGGAGGATACCTCGAGCGCAGCGATGGCATCGGTGTTTGTGCCGGTTGATACGGCGATAGCAGCGTCAGCGGCCGCCCTGTCTGAAACCTCGGAGGCCAGGTTGACCGTGAGAGTTCCAGTATCGACGGCTATACTATCGGCCTGCGTTTCGAGGGCGGATATAGCGTCGGTGTTAACGCCGGTGCTTACGGCAATAGCAGCGTCGGCAATAGCCCGGTCAGATACCTCCGTGGCGAGGTTGACGGTTAGCGTCCCGGTATCTACCGCGATGGCGTCTGCCTGTATCTCCAGTGCTGCGATAGTATCGGCGTTCACTCCGGTGCTGACCGCTATGGCGGCGTCGGCTATTCCTCTGTCGCTCACTTCTGTGGCGAGGTCTATGGTGAGCGTTCCGGTGGAGACGGCTATTGCGTCAGCCTGGATTACAAGGGCTGCGATGGCTTCCGTATTGACCCCGGTGCTGACAGCGATAGATGCGTCGGCGATGGTCCTGTCGGAAACCTCGGTTGCAAGATTGTCCGTCAGCGTGCCGGTGCTCGCCGCTATGGCCTCGACCCTCGCGCCGGTGGTGGAGATTGCGATTTCATGCAGGCCGGTGGAGACCGCTACGGCCGCGACGGCTATCTGCCTGTCCGAGACCTCCGTAGCGAGGTCCGCCTGCAGCGTGCCGGTGGACTCCCTGATAGCGTCAATCATAACTCCCTGCGTACTGGAAATGACCGTCAGCGTGCCGGTGGACTCGGCGATGCCGGCTATCGAGTAGTCGTTGCCCTGCAGCGTCACGGAGGACGCCATGGCCGAGAACGTCACGCCGACCTTCTGGATGGTCACCTCGTCACCGATAGCGGTTTCCGTGGAGTGGATCACGCCAGTCAGGTTCGAGCCGTCGCCGTGGAAGCCGGTCGGCGTTATGGTCGAAACGTCAGCACCGCTTCGGATAGAGAATATCGGCGTCACTCCGTCAAGGATGAACGCCGGGCTTGCGGCCGCAGTCGTGGTCGAAGGGTATATCTTCAGCAGCCCGGACAGGTATGCGGTCGCATCGCCGGTCAGCGGGTTCGATATGACCTGCCAGTATGGGACTGTTGCGGATGCCGGTAGGGCGAACAGCGAGATTATTAAAGCGAGTAGTATTCTTTTCATTATGTTATCCCCCCTGGAACCCAGCTTGCCAATGTGACGAAGCCGGCATTGCCGGATGTCACGTCTCCGCAGTAAAGCATATATAAGCCATGGTCGGATGCTATGCAAGTAAAAGCGACGGTTGGATTTAATGCTGCGTGCGTGACCAGGTTCGCATATGTGTCTATTTTTATTGACTGTCCGCCGGATATGAGGCCCAACAGGTAGACGAAGTTCTCGTGCAGGTGATCGCCCTTCGGGACCTGGCCGTCTGCTATTGTTCTCGGTAAAACCATCACACCACCTCCACAAGGTCAAAACTAGATATGAAATTGTCCGGGTTTAATTCGCCGCCTTCTATACGCATCGTGGTTCCCCAGAAATTATACCTATTTGCAAGAATATCTTCATCGTAATATTCGAGATCCGGCTGGCCCCACACCACGTCTGTATCGCCCCAGAGCCATCTGCGCAGTGCTGTAGGCTCGTTGAAATAGAGCGTCGCCTTGTCGCCAAGCTCGAGCTGTGGGAGGAACATAGCATCCACGGTGCAGCGCCTGCGCGGGGTCTTGGTATAGGCCAGGATGGTCGGCGCGATGGCGTAGGCGATGTTGACGTTCTCGGCCGGTAGCAGGCTGCTTGACGATACCGGGTATTCCCGCGTCCCGTATTTCCTGATAGAGTTCGGCTCCGCGTCCGCGCTCGCGTCCGACACTTTGCGGTAGATGCCGAACTCCGCCACGACCCGGTTCTTTACGCGCTCCACGCCATCGGACACGTTGCGCAGGTTCGTTACGTTGGTATCGCTCCGCAGCTCTATCACGGCCGGCACGTCCGTGGACCGCGATCTGTAGACGAATGTCTCATCGGCTTTGAAGCCTATCTCGTAAGCAGGCATTTCGGCGAGGCGCTCGAGAACCTGCTTACACGTCATGCCGGTCAGGTCCACCAGGTCTATGACCGTGGTGCTTGTGTAATATGCGATTGTTATCTGGTCGAATACAGGCGTCTCAGGATTTATGAGCGACGCCAGTGTGCCTGTGACCCGGAACCGGATATAGGTGGCTGCATACACTGTAGACATTATCTGTCCAGTTCCATCGATGGCGACCCATGCGTCCCAGCCGGCGCCGTTCCAGACGGAGGTTTCTATTATCGTCGTTGAGCTGTTAGACGTATAGGTTGCGGTGATTTTACCCCATGAGGAGAGATCATTTATCGCGCCGTGTGCCGGGCTTGTTAATATTCCCTTGCCTGGTGTCGTTCCGTCTGCCCATAAATAGACGTCTTTCAGCCACTCAACATTGGGGATAGCATACCCTTGGCAAACGACGTATATGGCTGTGCTTGAATTATATGAGGCATCTATCGCGGTCCCTTTTGATACCTCGTTAATGAACAGCTCGAACGTCCCGCCGGCGACGGCCGTCCTCGATACCCTGATAATATCGTTAGGCCCTATAAAGAAATCGACATCGATCAGCGTAGTCCCATCGGCTCTTTTCAACCTTACTCCATGCTCGTAAATATTTGACACCCCCACATAATATCCGTCTCCCGGTGTGCCGTTATCTATCCCGCCCACTATCTCGCTCTCGCCCATAAACCAGAATGCTAAGTAATTATCCTGACCGGCATCCACAACACGAGCGCGGAACTGCCAGCTACCGAGCGCCATAGTCGAAGGCGTTTTTATCGAGCTGAAAACTCCGGCGAATACTTCTGTCCTGAAATTGAGCGCCGACGACACGACATCGATAGCGCTTGAGCCGCCCTTGCTGGTCACGGTCCATATAGGGTTTGCGGTATAATCGCCGTCCTTGAAATCGTCCAGTATCCCCAGCTTAAAACTTCCGGGTAATGTCACGGTGTCGATGTTCTCTTTGGTGCAGGTATTCCAATCCGCCTCCGAGTCGAAATCCCAGGTATTCTCAATGCTCGATGCGAACACGGCCGGAGCGATAGAGTAGGAAGCCACGCCGGTCAGCGTCATGATCTCCTCTACCAGCCATTCTAGCGTCTTGTCCTGGAACCAATAGCGATAACTTATATATAGATCCTCGCCCGCGGTCAGCGCTGTTTTCAGCGTTATCTTTAGCGGCAGATCCTTATCGTTGAGGTCGCTGAGCGTGTAATCCGTGATCGGCCTTATCTCAGTAGCTGCCGCGAGTGACACGCCGCGCTTTATGATAACGACCACACCGACGCCGTTGTTCGCGGTGGTAAACTCATCACCGGCATCCTCGCCCAGCAGCTCATCGGGGACCAGCGTGCTGATACCTTCCGCGCTCGTCTTTTCGAATATCGACATGCCGCCCTGTATCGTTACGATCACGGTCTTGTCGGATGGGTTTGCGATGGGATCCCCGGAGATATATCCGGTAAAGGATTGGAGCACTTCAAACGTGCCGTCGGCCAGCTCGGCGCCGAATTTGATAACGATCCTGCTGTCATTGAGCAGATAGTTGCCGGGGAAGTATCCTTTGGCGTTATCCTGTTTCCATTGATTGCGGTCGTTGCGGAACGCGAGCGAGGTATTATCGAGGTTCCAGGTATTAAAAGATTCGTTGTCAAACTTCCATCGGATAGGACTGTACTGCTTGACCTGATCCGTTACGTCCACCGCGGTATCATAAACGTATGCTCCGGCCGAGTATAGCCGACGCTCCAGCTCCACGACCTTCTTATAGGTCGGGTTCTTTTTCGCCAGGGAGGCTTTAAGCTCGTCGGAGATGGTTTGCATTATCTCTCTTTGAACTCCATGCGTGCGGAAAATAGCGACATCTTCCTATCAAGGGTAAGCACCGGAGCACTATCGATTACAAACTCGTAAACCTCGGACAGGTCGAAGTCCGAATAAAAGACCACGGTGATAAAGGCCGCGCTTTTCATGTATGGGGTCAGCGTCTGCAAGTCCGCCAGTTTGACGTTCTTGAGCGATAGCCCCCCGCCGACCTTCGTCCACTCCTTCCAGGCCACCAGGCCGCCGTCAGAGAGGTTGTAAGAGCCGCCACGCTTCTGGTCGCGCCGGGGGAAGGAGCTAAGCCACTCCACGTCCTCCATGACGCTCAGGCAAACCTTCAGCTCCCCGATAACCTTCTCCTCATCAGCGACCTGCGCGGTGGTGCAGTTGACGCGCACGCGCCCGGCCGTGATGGGCGTGGCTATCTCAATGATGGTGTACTCGGCTGCGAGCGTGAGCGTGGCCTCGGCTATCGCCACCCAGGCAGCGCCGTTCCAGTAGTCTGCGGTTATCGCCTTGAGGTTGTGATTGAGGATAATAATCCGGTCAAAGGTATGGTCCCCGGCCTCGCCCTGCCAGTTGAGGAAAGTGATGTCTATGCTCTCCTCGGTAACATCGTCGGAGCCGGAGCTGGACCATTGCGTGTCCTGCTTCTGGTCGTAGAGATATCCCTTCATAGCGTCGCCGCTGACTACGGCGATTGTATCGTACTGGTTCAGGAAGTTCTCGCTGAATATTTTAAGGCCGTTCATAGAGAGGTTTCTCCGTCGCGCTTCTTGCCTATTTTGTAATTGACCTTTGCGAGGTTCACGGCTGAGATCGCGCCGTTCTTTGATGCCTCGGAGAGCTTATCAGCGATCACGTTGATATCAGTCTCGGACGTGCCGCCGATATCTATGTGCTGCTCGATGGTTATATTCCCACCCATAGAGGCGCCGGCAAAAGCGGGAGTCATGGAAGGCCCGGAACTCTTGCGGATGGCGCCGGCGATATCCGCCGGCAGAACCTCCTCACCTTTGTGGAGCAGGTAAGGTCCTGTCTCCGGGATCGGTCCGCCCTCCTTCCTGGAGCCAAGAAGCTTCTTGGCCACGTCGCCGCCGAAGAATCCGGTTATAGCCTGCAGGAGCAGCCACTCGGCAATCATCTGCGCGACCATCTGGACGAACGACGAGAGGATGCTCTTAAAGATTCCGTCAAGCAGCTTCCGGAAATTGTCGAAGATGTTCTCGGAGAACGTGAGGAACTCCGCGACGTTCGCGGTCATGCCTGTCAGCGTAGATCCCCACATACCCTCCCACGCCGCCGCCCAGCCCATGCCGGCCTCTTGCATGCGCTGAATAGATAGAGTGAACCCTCCGGCCATGGTGGAGTTCGTCCGTGTGTAGATCTCCTGGACGCGTGCCATCGTGGCCTCCTTCTGCGCTACGTCCAGTTCGTCCCATGCGATGGTCTGATTATAAAGCCAGTTGTTATATTTCACTTCCTCTATCCCACGAGCCGATGCATACCATTTATCGACCTTGACCAGCCGATCCTCAACTGCAGCCTTTGCGACCTTGGTATCAGTGACTGCAGGCGTTCTTAATTCCGACTCCGGCGCAGGTTGTCTTGCGGGTTTTTTGACGCTACCTTTCCCGCTTAGCGGAGGCCCCACGAACTCGGTTGGCGGAGGCCCCACGAACTCGGTTGACGGTTTTTGGAATAGCCTGTCGAGAAGCCCGCCGGCTGTAAGCAGGAATCGTATCTGCTCCTTTAGCGCGGACTTCACCCCGGACCATACAGTCTTTACGGTGTTGCCTGAAATCTTGAACTGTTCAGCTATGCGTATGATGGTGGCCTTGAAAGTTTCCTCGAACTCCTTCGAGATAGTTTTGATGCCGCTGGTTATCTCCTCCCAATCGTCGTACCACATCCATGCAGCCACGCCCAGGAGTCCCAGCGCACCAGTGATTGTCCCGATCAGCGTGGCTAATGTTTGCCATATGCCCACCACCTTAATCGTATTGAATAGCAGCACCATGTTCCGCGCTGTTGATAAAAGGAGTGGCCCCAGGAATACTAAAGCGGACGATGCGCCGGAGAGCAGACTGATCAGCTTGCTCAGCACCAACAGCAGCGGGCCTATCACCGCGACCAGGCCAGCTATCTTGACAATTGTCTTTTGTGTTTTAGGTTCCAGGTCCGAGAACTGCTGGATGAGATCCTGCAGCTTCTCCGTGAACTTTATTATCTGGGGGATCACTATCGGCAATACGACGCTCCCGAGCTTGAGCATGGCTACATTTAAAGTGGCGATGGCCTGTTTCACTTTAAACATACCCTCCTTCGCGGCCTCGTCAAAGGCCGTATTCGTCGAGCCGACAGTGTCGTTCATTCTCCCGAATATCTTCGCCGTCGTATCCATGCTATTGCCGACCAGACCCATCAGTCCGACCAGGCCTTCGACCCTTGTGAACACGCGAGACAGCTCTACAGTGTTATCCCCGAACTTCTCGTTTATGACCTCGAGGAATTTCAGCAGACCTTCCTTCCTCAAGATGTCCGAGAGCTTGGCATAGGAAAGGCCCACGTTGTTCAGGGCCTTCTCGCCGTCCTCGCTCTGCTTCGTCATTGCCATAAACACGCCGCGCAATGCCGTTGCAGATTCCGCTGCGTTAAAACCCTTCCTACTCATCGCCGCCAGGGCCGCGCCGACCTCGTTGAAAGAAACACCCAGCTTCTGGGCAGGCAGCAGAATCCTTCCGACAACGGGAGTCAAGGCCGCAGCGTCCATCTTGCCCTCGCGGACGGTGGCAAGCAGAACGTCCGTCGCCTGCTCCGCCGACATAACGCTGGCGCCGTATGCGTTGATGGCCGATGTCACCGCGTCTGCTATGCTGGAGACCTCACCAAGCCCTGCGGCCGCGGCCTTCGCCGAGAACTCCAACGCCTTTAGCGCGACCGATCCCCTCAAGCCGGCGGAGGTAATAAAGAACATCGCGTCCGCCAGTTCCTTCGGGCTTTTCCCGACAGCCGTGGAAAGCTTCATAATATCTTCTTTCCACGCGTTCACCTCGTCCCGGCCGAGTCCGACCAGCGAGACGATCTTGACCATGCTGTCGTCAAAGTCCAGCGTCATTTTACTGGCAGCTATTGCGACGCCACCGATGAGGAGGCTCAGCTTGGTGAACGACTCGCCGAGCGCTTTTGTTTTGGCTGCTGTTTTGTCGAGGCTGGTCTGGGCGGTCTTCAACCCTTTCGGATCGAATAGCGTACTGAGGCGTATATAGAACTTTCCAAATTCACCGGCCATAGTGTTACCTCATTTCCTGCGCATGCCCATAGCTAGTAGATCCTGATTGGTGGGCGTGCGGGCTTCTATTCCAGGGGCCTTGCCGCCGGGCTTCTTCGCGCCCATGAGCGACCCGGCGAACTCCGCCCACATCTCGAACTGCTTTGCCTCTATCGCTATCGCCTGCTCGTATGCAAGTACGATCCAGTCCGTGGGCTTGCCCAGGACCTGCTCGAAGGAATAGCCGAAGGTGGCCGCTATTTTCCCGACGACGGCAGAGAGGGCAGAAGATTTTTGACCACTTCCGCTATCCCCTTCGTGTTCTTTGCCGCCATCTGAAAATTTGCGAAGATCTTCTCGAAGTCGTTCAGCTCAGTTACTGCGACTGCGACATCGCTGAAATCCTCGAATGATATACGCGGAAATTCGTCCTTAGATTCCAGGAGGATTCTTAAAAGCTCCGGCGTTTTCTCTATCGCCAGCTTTTCAAGGATAGCCCCCATATCACCTTTGCCCGACTCCATCTCCGCCGCGATGCTGGCCTTCGTGCCGTCATGCAGCGAGCCTATCAGCCGCATGATACGGATGTTCTGTTCGAGGCTTAGCTTCCTCACCGTGTATCTTTTCCCGGAAACAACCACGTCCTTTTCTTCCGGGACCATTATATCGAGATCAGTCATAAACCCTCCTTGTATTAAAAAGGGAGCGAGGCGATTAGACCTCGCCCCCCTTTTGTCGTGCCGGCTGTTTACGCCGTTACGTCGAACTGCTCTATCTTCTGGGCCGCAAGCCTGTTGCCGGCCATGTCCTTTAACCCGGTGCCTACGATCGCCTGCAGCGTATCGGAGGCCGTCCAGTTGGCCGTGGGCGTGAACGTTACGGTCTTAGCCACAGCGTCGTAGGCTATCGTCCCTGCCACAGGCACAGCGCTTGCCGGGGTTGTTATGTTTATGATCGAGAACGAGTCTCCGTAGACGATGGTCGAGGCATCTATCTGGTTCGCCTCGGTGATGGTCCATATGACCGGACCAACGCCGTCCTTCGCCACGGTCCCGCCGTCCACCGGCGTGGTGAGTTCCACAGTCGGCGCGGTGGTATCGCCACCGGAGTCCGTGAAGGATCCCATCTCTTTCCCGGCTGCCTGGGAGGAGTCCCATAGGACGTCTATCTCGATCTCCACGAAGGTCTTATCATCCTTTTTGTAGGAATGCATACCGGCACCCACCACGGAGCATTTAGGCAGCCAGTAAGCCCTGGTCCCGCCTGCAGGTCCGTCCACGTAGAGCCACAGCTCTCTGTACAGCTCGCCGCTTGTAGGTGCCCCGAGGCTCAGCACGCTGGCCGCGACCGCAGTCGTGGGCAGGTTGAGCGCGATAGCCAGGTTCTCGAGCGTGGGCTCGGCCAGGCTGAATTTAATCTTACCGAGCCGACGAACCTCTTTGATCGCGGTCGGACCCCGGTCCTGATCGGTATCGACGTGGACCATCTCGCGTTCAATCGAGAACTCCACACCACCCTCTGTCCTGCCCACATCCACGCCTGCAGCTTCGCCGGCGCCATATGCCCCTATCTTGAGCTGTGCCGCCGCGCCGAGGTTGAAACCGAATACCAAGTTCTGCGTTTCCATGTTACTATCCTCCCGTTTTTCTTTTGTATTTAATGTGGAAGATTCTGCTCAACACGTACAGGTTGGTATCCTCTTCCGCTGAATCTGAGCCAGCCACCTTGCGGCTGTAATAGATATAGAACCGAGTTGACGGAACTGTCAGGCCTTCCCACACATCGAGCAGCTCGGAGAGCCGGTAAGAGATAGCAGCGCACTCATCAAAGTCCTCGCCGATTACGTTTAGCGTGACCATGCTCTCCTCGAGGACGTTATCGCCGGAGCCTTCGGAGCTTGAGAAGTACCTGACATAAGGCGTGGTCTCTCCTGACGGCTTTGTCATTATCGGGAAGAACTTCTTGTTCCCGGCGTTGCCGTTGAGCAGCGTCTGAAGCGATGCGTCGGTTTCAAGCCAGGTTATGAGGTCTCGAATCATATTAAAACTCGATAGCGGTTATCGTCCCGTTGGCGCCCGTCTGCGTCCCTGTGGCAAGGCACGCGCTGCCGTGGCGGTCAATAAGAGAACTGATAAAGCGAAAGTTGTTATTTTCATAATTCTCCCTTCTTAAAAAGCAGGTCGGCCAACTCCGATAATAAGGTTCACCGGAGTTGTCGTGCCTTGGGTGATGGCCCATATCTGCCCCTTGTAAATAAGCTGCGCCTGGTCATAAGAGAACCACCTTATAGCATCGTTCGTCACAGGAACGCCGGCGGTCGCGACGGTCGAACTTGAGGTATCGACTCTCAGGGTGGCGTTGGTCGTTGTGGTATCGCCGTAAACCACGAACGAGCTAAACACGTTCCCGGAGTATGGCGCGGCCGCTAGGTCAACGCATAAGGTCGGCGTGTATGTAGAGACCGAGCATAAGAACTGAGTCACTCGGGTCACTGAGCTAAA